>Ga0315331_10002772_pt1 | contig 13208 bp, 11 predicted proteins | sample M160m34915metaG_FD_203456 | JGI IMG/M metagenome (GOLD analysis project Ga0315331, IMG submission 203456) | Ammonia-oxidizing marine archaeal communities from Monterey Bay, California, United States - M1 60m 34915 | ecosystem: Environmental > Aquatic > Marine > Intertidal zone | place: USA...
CTCCGTTGTCGTTCGCGCGCGGTGGTGGAGATCCTCGCGCGGGGCGATGCTCCTGGGCCGGAGTCGTCTGTCACCAAGGTGCTCGCGATCGATACGGAGCAGCACTTCTACGAGGTGGCTCGCGAGATCCTCGCGCCGCAGCTCGACCTCGGCACCCTCGAAGATTGGCACTTCTGGCAGGAGCACTACCTGTACTCCCGGGCCGCGAGCGTGTACGGAGGTTCAAAGCAGATCCAGTACAACGTGATCGCCAAGCTGTTGGTTAGTCAGGGGGGGGAACAACGCCACGAGACCGACGATGTCGCTGCGGTGCGAAGGAGCGTGAGCGAGGCGCTGGAGCAGAGTCCGTCGGGTCGGGAAGCCTTGGAAGGGCTCGATTGGTGGTCCTTCGCCGCCTGCCCCGAGGACACCCTGGGCCGCACCGCGTTCGCGGCGCTGTTCGAGGGGCAGGGCGAGACACACGCCACGAGCCCCGCGCTGGCGGGTGTTCGGGGGGCCGCCGTGGCTTCAGCGCTTGGCGCCGAGCCAGGGGAGGTGGCGATGGGGATCCGCGCGGGGGACCAGGTCCTCGCGACAGGGCTCGATGGGTCGACGAAGTGGCTGGCGGTCGAGGGCGCGGACGGGTCGGTCGAGGCGTTCGACGCGGCAGGGCTGATCGCCGAGGCCTCGGATGCGCTCGATGGTGGCCTGTTGGCGCGCGTCGGGACGTTGCCAGCGGGGCGACGCGTCGCGGTCGACCCCGCCGTGCATGCGCGTGCGCTGGACCTGGCGCGGGTGGCCGCCTCTTTCGAGATCCTCGGCGCGGGGACCGCGCTGTTGGATCACGCCGTCCGTCACACCAATGAGCGCGAGCAGTTTGGGCAACCGATCTCGCGCTTCCAGGCGATCCAGCACATCCTCTCGCAGTCTCAGATCGAGCTCTCCGCGCTGCGCGAGACCTGCTCGGCGGCGCTCGAGGAGTGGATCGGCGGGGAGGCGACCGACATCGCGAAGGTCGCCAAGGCGCTCGCGGGGCGCAGCGGCTTGACCGTCGCGCAAAACGCGCTGCAGTGCTTCGGTGCGATCGGCTTCACCCAGGAACATGTTCACCACCTCTATCAGAAGCGGATTCACACGCTCGACATGATGTACGGCAGCTATTACGCGCTCCGGAAGGAGATGGGAAGCGCGATCGTCGAGACGGGCAGCGCGCCGCGCGGTATCCAGGTGTGGCGACCGGCGATCGATGACGTCGCCTGACGCGGACTCTCGGGTTGTGTGTGGGCCGACTACCCCTCGAGGTCTGCGTAGACGGGCGCGTGGTCGGAGGGGGTGAGGCCGTCGCGCTTCTTGCGGAAGTCACGGTCCGTGCCCACGAAAGTGACGCGTTCCTCGAGCCCGGCCGTCGCGAGAAGGAAGTCGATGCGGAGTCCGTGCTTTCGGTGGAAGGCCCCGCCGCGGTAATCCCACCAGCTGAAGACCTGCTCCTCGGGGTGCGCCACGCGAAACAGATCGACGAGTCCGAGCTGATAGAGCCGCTGGATCCGCTCGCGCTCAGCGTCGGTATGAAAGATCGCGCCGTCCGCGCCATCTCCCGACCAGGAGTCGAGAGCCGTCGGGCAAACGTTGAAGTCCCCGCAGAGCACCGCAGGCTCGCCGGCCGTCGTCTTCTGTTCCCAGTGGTCCGCGAGGGTGTCGAACCAGGCGAGCTTTCTTCCGTAGTCGTCGTGTTCCAGGTTCTTTCCGTTGGGACAGTAGACGGTCGTGAAGGCGAGACCGCCAACCTGCGCCGTGATCAGTCGCGCGCCGAAGTCGGCCTGGCCTTCGAGGCCGATCTGCGTCGCCTCGACGGGGACGCGGGTCAGAATCGCGACCCCATTCCAACTTTTCTGGCCATGCACGACCGCCTGGTAGCCGAGCGCCTCGAACGCGTCGTGCGGGAACTGCTCATCCGTCAATTTGAGCTCTTGCAGGCCCACGATGTCGGGCTCGCGCTCGCTGAGCCATTGGAGGACGTACTCGAGTCGGGCCCGCAGGCCGTTGATGTTCCAGGTCGCGATTCGCATGGTCGCAATCCTAGCCCCGGACTATTCTGTCGCACCAACTGATGCACCCGAAGGAGGAGAGGCATGTCGCTGTTCTTCGATAAATCGCGTATTCCGAGCCCGGAGGACTCGCTCCCGGGGCGCGAGCAGAAGATGCCCGTGGCACCCACACACGGGGTGCTCGGGAACCCCATGGTGCCGCCGTTCCCGGAGTCGTTCGAGTCGATCGTGGTCGGCATGGGCTGCTTTTGGGGCGCGGAGCGGAAGTTCTGGCAGTTGCCTGGCGTATGGACCACCGCGGTGGGGTACGCGGCGGGTGCCACACCGAACCCGACGTATGAAGAGGTCTGCAGCGGGCGTACCGGGCACAACGAGGTCGTCCTCGTCGTCTTCGATCCCGCCGTGGTAGAGCTCGAGGCGGTTCTGCAGGTGTTCTGGGAGAGTCACAATCCCACCCAAGGCATGCGACAGGGCAATGATGTTGGGACGCAGTATCGGTCTGGCGTCTACGTTGGCTCTGGCGCACATCGCGACGTGGCGGAGGCGTCTCGGGACCGTTACGCGCGGCGGCTCGCCGCGGCGGGACACGGGCCGATCACGACGGAGATCGTCGAGCAGGGCGAGTTCTTCTACGCAGAAGATTATCACCAGCAGTATCTGCACAAGAACCCCGGCGGCTACTGTGGGCTCGGGGGGACCGGTGTCTCGTGCCCGATCGGGGTCGAGGTCTGACTCTGACACGGTCGGCTCCGCGCGGTTTTGGGTCGGATTTGCTTTCGCGCGCGGTGTCTCGCGTCTAGACTTCGCGCGCCGTTGCGCTCCTCGTCGCAGCGCGAGGAGCCGCGATGCCCGTTCTGCGCCCCGATCAGCCCGATACCCCCGCCCGTGACGCCTTCGAGATCCACCGCGCCGAGGTCGCGCCTGGGATGCGGATCGCTTACTTGCGTGAGGGGGTGGGCGGCTACCCGCTCGTCCTGCTCCACGGGTACCCCGAGACGAAGCGAATCTGGTGGCGCAACATCGAGCCGCTGGTGGCGGCGGGCTTCGAGGTGATCGTTCCGGATCTGCGGGGCTACGGCGACTCCGACATCTCGGAGGACGATCAGTACGACCTGGTCCTCTATTCCCGCGACATCTACGCGCTGGTGCATGACGTCCTTGGGCATGCGCGTTGCGGTCTCCTCGCCGGAGACGTTGGCGGCGCGGTCATCTGCGACATGGCGAACCGGTTCCCGGGCTTCGTTGACCGAATGGTCTTCTTCAACACCGTGGCGCCTGTCGTCGCGGATCAGCCGGAGTGGTACGCGGAGCGTGGACTCGGGCTGATCCCGCTCGAGCACGGTCCGACCGGCGATTACCGTATCCGCCAGGGGCGTGATTGGGAGGCGCTACTGGAGGAGCTGGATACGCCGGCACGGCGACGGCGGTACGTCCGCGACTTCTACGAGCATCGGCTCCTCGCGTCGCAGTACTCGTTCGAAGAAGACGATTACGACTTCATGACCGAACCCTTCGAGGATGCCCGGCGGCTCTACGCAGGGTGGGCTCCTTATCAGTTGGAGTACGGTCGCGCGATGAGCGAGGCGCCTCTCCTCGGCCAGCAGGTGCAGGTGCCGACGATGATCCTCTACGGGCCGGATGACCAGATCGTCCCGCGGGACTTTCCGAAGCGCTGCGAAATCGCGTTCCCGAATCGCATCGGCCCCCTCGTGATCCCGGAGTGCGGTCACTTCCTGCAGTGGGAACGAGCTGACGTGTTCAACCCGCTGGTCGCGATGTACTTCCGAGATCTCTCGGGGCGGTAAGGGGGGCGAATGACAGCGTTGCAGATCGACGAGACAGAGGCGCTGGAGGTCGCGGTCTCCCTGAGAGGGCTGATCGAGCGGGAGGCCGACGCGGTGGAGGCCGCGGGGACCCTGACGGATCCGGTGGTCGAGGCGCTCGCGGTCAGCGGCCTCTTCAAGCTGACCACGCCGCGTGAGCTTGGCGGTTGTGAGGCGCATCCCAGTACCGTCATCGACGTCTGTGAGGCGTTGTCCTTCGCGGATGGTTCAGTCGGCTGGGCATACGCGCAGAACATCACGGTCGGCGCGTACGCGGCATACGTCGCGCCCTCCTTCGGGCGAGAGCTCGCGGCGGGCCGGACGGCAGCGGGCATGTTCGCCCCCATGGGTGTCGCGGTCCCGGAGGGGGACGACTACCGGGTCTCGGGGAGCTACAAATTTGGGAGCGGTTCGGCGCACGCTGACTTCATCGGAGGCGGGGCGACGGTCTTACGGGACGGCGAACCGGTCCCGATGCCGGGCGGTGGCCCGCCGATCCTCGCGTTCGTGCTGCCAGCCGACCGCGTCGTCATGAAGGGGAACTGGGATGTGATGGGCCTCCGCGGGACGGGGAGCTTCGACTTCGACGTACCCGAGCAGCTCGTCGATGGGGCGGCATGCTTCCCGTTGTTTTCGGCGGAGCCGCGCACCGGGGGGCATCTGTATGGGATCGGTCCGTTGACCTTCGGCGTAGCGGGGTCCTGCGCGTGGGCGCTCGGGACGGCGAGACGCGCGATGCACGAGATCGCAGAGCTCGCGAGGGCGGGCCGGGTGCGGCTGGGCGCTGCGCCGTTACTCGAACAGCCGGCGTTCCAGCGAGACTATGGCTTTCATCACGCCGCCCTGGAGTCCGCACACCTGCTCCTACACTGTTCGTTCACCGACGCGGTCGACGCCTGCGCCGCTGGACAGCCCGGGGCGCTTCGTTTTCAGGGTGTGCGCAAGGCGATGGCGGACGCGGCCTACGCGACGCGAATCGCGAAGGCGGCCGTGATCTGGGCGTGGGAGACCTCGGGGAGCGCGGGGATCCGCAATCCGAGCCGCTTGCAGCGTTGCTTCCGAGACATCTACGTCGGGGCGGGGCATCAGGTCTTCGACGAGCGGAACTTCGTCGATCAGGGGAAACAATTGCTCGGCCTCGACGTCTGAGGCTTGAGGGAGGAAAACGATGCCGACAGCGTGGACGCGTGACGTCGAAGCCGATGGCAAGAAGCTGCTCGAGTGGCTTCGCGCACGAATGCCCGGTGCGACGGACCTGGCGATGACCCCGCTCACCCAGCCGGGGAGTTCGGGCTTCTCGAATGAGACCTTGCTCTTCGAGCTGACCTACGGGCAGGGCGGCGAGGTGCGCCGTGATAAGCTCGTCGCGCGCGTCCAGCCGGTGGGCTTTCAGGCCTTCCCCTCGTACGACCTAGGGCTTCAGTTCCGGACGATGTCCTTGTTGGCCGAGACAGACGTGCCCGTCCCGGAGATGCTCTGGCTCGAGGAAGAGGACACGAGCGTCTTTGGCGCGCCGTTCTACATCATGCGGCAGGTCGAGGGGCGGGTCCCGAGTGACAACCCGCCGTACCACGTCGGGGGGTGGATGACGGAGGCGAGCCCAGCAGAGCGGGAGTCGATCTGGTGGGGCTCGATCGAGTCCATGTCTCGGATCCACAAGCTCGACTACAAGGCTGCTGGGTTCTCCTTCCTCGAAGGGCTGATGCCCGGCGAGCCGGGGCTCGACGCGAGCTTTGCGCATTACCAGAACTACTTCGATTGGGCCGCGTGCGGCAGGAGTCAGCCGACGCTCGAGCTCGGCTGGCGATATCTCCAGCAGCATCGGCCCGAGCAAGGTCCGTTGGGCATCGTCTGGGGCGACGCACGCGTCGGCAACATCATCTACGACGGCACGACGCCGGCTGCTGTGATCGACTGGGAGATGGTGACGCTGGGCAGTGGGGTGGAAGATCTCGCGTGGACGATCTTTCTTGACCGCCACCATAGTGAGGGGCTCGGCCAGCCGCGCCTGGAAGGGTTCCCGAGCTACGAAGAGACGGTCGAGCGTTACGAGCAGTGGACTGGCACGGTGGTGCGAGATCTCCACTACTACCAGGTCTGGGCGGGGTACCGCTTTGGCTGCGTCATGATGCGGCTCGCTCAGCAGATGCACCACTACGAGTTGCTCGACGAGCAAGCGAGCCGAAACTTCGAACTCGACAACACGGTCACGCGGCTGCTCGCGAAGTTGTTGGATGCGCCGCCGCCTAGCGAGTACACCACCCAGCCGGAAGAGCCCTCGAAGGGCAGTTTCGGTCCAGAGTAAGGAGGCCTTGATGCCCAGCCCCGAGATGCAGGGAATGATCGACATGATGCGGCAGATGAACCCGTTGGGGAGCGCTGACATCGACACGATGCGTGCTGGAATGGACGCCGCGCCGCCGTACCCCAAGCCGGACGACATCGAGTGGTCCTCGGTCGACGCGGGCGGGGTCGCGGCAGAGTGGACCACCGCCAGCGACTCGCTCGAGGAGCGGGTCCTCGTCTACTTTCACGGCGGTGGCTACGTGCTCGGCAGCGCGGCCGGACACCGCGGGATGTGTTCCAACCTCGCGCGCGCGACTCGCTCCCGTGTGTTGAACGTGGACTATCGGCTGGCGCCCGAGGCTCCGTTTCCCGCGGCCGTCGAGGACGCGGTCCGCGCGTACCGCTTTGTGCTCGAGCAGGGAGTCGACCCGGCGAACGTCGCGATCGGGGGCGACTCTGCGGGTGGGGGCCTGACGCTGGCGCTGCTCGTCGCGCTGCGTGACGCCGGAGAGCCGCTCCCCGGGGCCGCCGTCGCGCTCTCGCCCTGGGTTGATATGACGATGTCCAGCGATTCGATCCAGAGCAAGGGGGATGAGGACCCGATGCTCACACCCGTGACGCTCGACGTCCTGGCCAACGCCTACCTCGGCGGGGCCGATCCGAAGTCCCCGACCGCGTCGCCGCTCTGGGCGGACCTCTCCGGTCTGCCCCCGCTTCTGATCCAGGTCGGGACCGCAGAACTCTTGCTCGACGAGGGGCGGCGTTTGGCTGAGACCGCGACGGAGGCCGGCGTCGAGGTGACGTTCGAGGCGTGGGACGAGATGATCCACGTCTGGCATCTCTTCGCCGATATGGTGCCCGAGGCGCGCGATGCGGTCGCGCGTATCGGGAGCTACCTCGAGGAGAAACTGGGCTAGCGCGGCTCCGCCGTGAGGGTCTCGTGCAGGTTCGCGAGCTCCTCGAGTCCAGCGTCGAGGTTTTGCACGAGGAAGGCGCTCGCATCTTCGAGCGTGGCCCCTCGCGGCGCGAAGCGGCTCGACCAGGTCACCCGGCAGCGTTCCGCGGAGGCGGGGTATACGCGCATCGTCGATGAGTAGTCGGTGAGGGGGAGCTTCGTCACGACGATCTCGTAGGTCAGCGCGCGCTCCTCGTGCTGCAGTGCGATGAGGCGGGACGTCGTCACCGTTCCATCCGACAGCGTGAGGTGTCGGAGTTGGCCGGGGCCGTCGGGGCCCTCGAGGTCACAGCGAGACACCATCGGCGAATATTGTTCGACGGCCGCGAAGTCGGCGATTGTGGCCCAGACCGCCTTCGCGCTCGCTTGGATCACTCGCTCCCGGGTTACGTTCGCCATCCGCCGAGAATAGAGGTCGCCCGACGGCGGAGCCAACTTGTGGTCGAGCCCGTCACACGTGCGCGAGGCGGTTAGCTTCCCCGGAGAACCTGGCGAAAGCGTCGCAGGTCGCGGCTAAACGCTTCCGGCTGTTCGAAGGCCGCGAAGTGGCCCCCGCGTGGCTCCTCGGCCCAGTGGACGATGGGGTAGCGCTGGTCGGCCCAGGGCCGCGGCGTGTACATCAGCTCGTTCGGGTAGACCGTGTACCCCGTCGGTACATCGACCTTCCCGTTCCAGGGATCGGTGGCGTGAACTCCCGCGATGCCGCTCTCGTAGTAGATCCTGGCCGCGGAGTGGACGGTGTTGGGGAGCCAGTAGAGCATGAGGTTGGTGAGCAGCTGGTCGCGCGTCAAGACGGTCTCGACACCCCCATCGTGGTCTACCCAGGCATCGAACTTCTCGAGCATCCAGCCCGCGAGGCCGGCGGGGGAGTCGGTTTGGCCGTATGCGAGCGACTGGGGACGCGTAGTCTGGATCGCGAGGTAGCCCGTGCCCGTCGCGGCCCGCGCTGCCCCCGGTGCCATGCGCTCCTGGTCGTCCGCGCTGAGCGCCGTGGCGGTGGGGTCATCGGTTTCGGTCGGGAACGCGAACAGCTGCGTGAAGTGCGCGCCGATCAGCCGGTCGCCGTGTGCCTCGGCGAGGTGTCGCGTGACGAGCGCGCCCCAGTCGCCGCCCTGCGCGATGTAGCGCTCGTATCCGAGCGCACCCATCAACGCCGCGATCAGGTCCGCGATGCGTTGGACGTGAACTCCAGGTTTTTGAGTGGGGCCGCTGAAGCCGAAGCCCGGCATCGAGGGGATGACCAGATGGAACGCGTCCTCGGGACGGCCCCCGTGTCGCGTGGGGTCGGTCAGCGGCTCGATCACGCCGAGGAACTCGACAATCGACCCGCCCCAGCCGTGCGTCATCACCATCGGGCACGCGTCTGCATGCGCCGAGCGAACGTGCAGGAAGTGGATCTGCTCTCCGTCGATCTCGGCCATGCCTTGCTCGTAGCGGTTGAAATGGGCCTCCTGTGCGCGCCAATCGTACTGCGTCTGCCAGTAGCGGCAGACCTCTTGCAGCCAGCCCAGTTCGGTCCCTAACTGCCACTCCGTTCCGGCGAGCTGGTCCGGCCAGCGGGTCTTCGCGAGCCGCTCCCGCAGGTCGATGAGGTCGGCTTCAGGGACGTCGATTCGGTACGGGCGCAGGCGCGTCTTCATGGGCCGGATTCTAATCGGACAGCGGCTTCGTTGTGTAGGGGTTGAGGCCGCGCGCAAACGGCGCCGGATCAATGGCTCGTTCGCGCCCGAAGGGAGCCGTGCCACGCCGGTGGATGGCGTATCCTTTTGCGCGATGCGCCTCGCGCGCCTCGCCCCGGAGGGTCTCACTGCCGGATGATTGGCAACTCTTCTCTTTCGACGAGGCCTCCCGGAGGCGTGCTTGCGCTGCGCACGCCGGCCCGACGTGCGTAGGCCGCTGGCTGGCGGACAGCGGCGGCGTGGTGCATCGCCGGGTGGCTCGTGGGTGGGAAACACGCGGGTTGTGGAAGGGAAATAGCATGAAGGAGTACGGCGTGGGACGTCTCGAAGGGAAAGTGGCGCTGGTGAGCGGCGCGGCGCGGGGGATGGGGCAAGCGCACGCGGTGGCGTTCGCGCGAGAGGGCGCGAAGGTCGTCGTGTGTGATGTAGTCGACGAGGAAGGGGAGGCTGTCGCGCGAGAGCTCGGGAGCGCCGCGATCTATCACCACGTCGACGTGACGCAGCCCGGCGATTGGGAGTCGGCTGTCACCGCGGGGGGCGCTGCGTTCGGGAAGCTCGACGTGCTGGTGAACAACGCAGGCATCGTCGAGCCGTCACCGTTCGAGGCGATGACGCTCGACAGCTACCGCCGCGTGACGGAGATCAACCAGACTGGGGTCTTCCTCGGGATGCAGGCGGCTATCGCGCCGATGAAGCATGCCGGGGGCGGGTCGATCATCAACATCTCGTCGATCGACGGAATGGTTGGGATGAACAACGTGATGTCCTACATCGCCAGCAAGTGGGCGGTCCGCGGGATGACGAAGGCGGCAGCGATGGAGCTTGCGCCCTACGACATTCGCGTGAACTCGGTCCATCCCGGTTTCATCCACACTCGGATGGGCAACCCAGACGGCGTCGAGGGCGCGCGAGAGGCGCTGGACACCTATACCGGCGCGGTCGTCCCGCTCCGCCGGACGGGTGAACCGGAAGACATCGCGAAGCTCGTCGTGTTCCTGGCATCGGACGACAGCAGCTATTCGACGGGCTCCGAGTTCATCGCGGATGGTGGTTTGATCGCCGGGTATCACCTGCCGGCAGGAGAGGGCTGAGCAGGCGGTCTTCGCAGCGTGCGAGCACCGTTGCTCGCCGGGGGGGGTGGTGTGGAGAGGGCTTTACGATTCGAAGGCAGTGTGGCGCTCGTGACCGGCGCCGCGGGCGGCGGTCTGGGCTACGCGGTGGCAGAGCGGCTGCTGTTTGAGGGGGCGCGCGTCGCGGTCGTCGATCGACACGAAGCGCGGACGGAGGAGGCGGCCGCGCGGTTGGCCGGACGATTCGGCGAAGACCGCGTCACCGGTTTCGTGCTCGATGTCACGCAATCCGAAGCGATTGCTCCCGCGCTCGCGGCCGTCGAGCGATCTCTTGGGACGCTTGACGTCCTCGTGAACAACGCGGCCACGAACGCGCTCGGTCCCCTCGCGGAGATCTCTGATGACGACTGGGGGCGTGTGTTGAGTTTGAACTTGACGGCCTGCTTTGCCCTGACGCGCGCGGTCCTGCCGGTGATGAAGGTTCGGGGGCGCGGCGCGATCGTGAACGTCAGCTCGATCGCTGCGTTTGGGCACGGGTCCGGGAACAACGCGCCGTATTCGGCCTCGAAGGCGGGGCTCAACGCGTTGACCCGGTCGGTCGCGGTCGAGGGAGGGCCGTCGGGGGTCCGGTGCAACGCGGTCGCCCCGGGTCTGATGGAAGGGCCGTTCTTGTCGGCGCGTCGGGAGGAGTACCGCGATCAACTCGAGCGCACGCCGCTGGGGCGATTTGCGGAGCCAGCGGACGTCGCCTCGGTGGTCGCCTTCCTCGCGTCCGAGGACGCACGGCACGTGACCGGGGAGGTCATCAACGTGAGCGGCGGGATCTACCTCAAGCCCTGAGCGATGCCGCTCAGCTGGTGCCGGAGATCCCGCCGTCGATCGGGAGCAGCACGCCCGTCAGCCAGTTGGCACCGGGGCTCGCGAGGTAGATCGCGGCGGCGCCGATGTCGTCGTCCCCACCGATCCGGCCGAGCGGGGAGAGTGCGGCGATGCCCTCTTCGTTGGCGTCCAGCAGCTCCTTCATCATCCGCGATCGGAAGGGGCCGGGCAGCAGCGCGTTCACGGTGATGTGGTCTTGCGCGAGGCGCTTGGCGAGCGTGCGCGTGAGCTGGTTGAGGGCGGCCTTGCTCGCGGGATAGGCGTAGTTTTCATGCGCAGGGACCCAGATCGATTCGATCGAGCTGATGTTGAGGACGCGCGCGGGCCGGTCGGGGGTCCCCGCTGCGCGCAGCGCCGGGAGCAGCGATTGGGTCAGCAGGAACGTCGCCTTCACGTTCAAGCCGACCACGCGGTCCCACGCCTTCCCGGGGTAGTCGTCGACCGGAGCGCCCCAGGTGGCTCCAGCGTTGTTGACCAGGATGTCGAGCGAATCCTCTCGCTCGAGCAGGTCCGCCGCCAGTTTGCGGGTCCCTTCCTCGGTGGAGAGGTCCGCTTGGAGGGCGATGCACTCTCCCTCGGCGGACAGCTCGGTCGCGACCTCCTCGAGGTCGTCGAGCTTTCGCGAGGCGATGTAGACGCGGGCGCCGGCCTGGACGTACGCGCGCGCGATCATCGCGCCGATCCCGACGCTCCCGCCCGTGACGAGTGCGGTCCGGCCTGCGATGGAAAAGAGCGTTTCGAGCTTCGACATGCCTTCCTCCGTGCCCGGGGCGTCGGTAGGTGCGTCCCGGGGCGGGCGGCACAGTAGCAGCCCGGGCTTCGAGGGACGCAAGCGCGTTCCTTGCCAGTTCGGCCCCGAGTCCTGCTATCTTGTTGTTTCGAGGCACAAAGAGGAGCGTCCCGATGCATGATCTCGTGATTCGTGGTGGGAAACTGGTCGATGGCACGGGGGACGAGGCGCGCGAAGCCGACGTCGCCGTGAAAGATGGTGTGATCACGGAAGTGGGCACCGTCTCAGGCGAGGCACGCCGGACGATCGACGCGAACGGGCAGTTGGTGACGCCTGGCTTCGTCGACATCCACACGCATTACGACGCGCAGGCGACCTGGGACCCGCACATGCTCCCCTCGGGATGGCACGGCGTCACGACCGTCGTCGTCGGGAACTGCGGCGTTGGCTTCGCCCCTGCGCGGCCCGATCAGCACCAGATGCTGATCGAGTTGATGGAAGGGGTCGAAGACATCCCGGGTGCCGCGCTCTCGGAAGGGATCAAGTGGGACTGGGAGACCTTCCCCGAGTATCTGGATGCGCTCGAGAGGGCGCCGCTCGCGGTCGACGTCGGGACCCATGTGCCCCACGGCTCGGTGCGCACCTATGTGATGGGTGAGCGCGGGGCGCGCAACGAGGCCGCGACGGCTGAAGACATTGCAGAGATGTCCGCCATCGTCAAAGAGGGCATTCAGGCCGGGGCGCTCGGCTTCTCGACCTCGCGGACGATGGGGCACAAGGCGCTGAACGGGGAGCCCGTGCCTGGAACCTTCGCTGCCGAGGACGAACTCTGGGGGATCGGCCGCGCGCTTGGTGACCTCGGGACAGGCGTCTTCGAGCTCGCGGGGGCCGGTGCCGCGGGAGACGCCGCCGGCGACGAGATCGACTCCGCGCTCAAGGAGATCGACTGGATGGAGCGTCTCTCGGCCGAGATCGACCGCCCGGTGTCCTTCGCGATGCTGCAGTTCGACAACGCGCCAGAGCAGTGGCGTGAACTCCTCGCGATCTGTGAGAAGAGCCCGTCCAACGGGGCGGACGTCCGCATGCAGTACGCGCCGCGGCCCTTTGGGATCCTTACGGGGCATCAGACCGAGGCGAACCAGTTCCTCAGTCGCCCGGCCTACCTCGAGATCAAAGACCTCCCGTTGGCAGAGCGCGTCAAGCGGATGAAGGACCCGGCGGTTCGAGCGCGGATCCTCGGCCCGGAGCGCGACGAAAGCGCGGGGTTCGGCAGCATGCTGGACAACCCGGAGATGCTGAAGAAGATCTTCCCGCTCGGCGACCCGCCGGACTACGAGCCCGGCCCCGAGGCCAGCATCTACGCGATCGCGCAGCGCGAGGGCAAGCCCGCAGACGAGGTGCTCTACGACTACATGCTGCGGGATGAAGGAAAGGAGCTGCTGCTCCTGACCTTCTTCAACTACAGCCATGGCGACCTGGGGCTCATGAGTGAGCTGATCGGAAACGATCGCGCGGTCGTGAGCCTCGGCGACGGGGGCGCGCATTGCGGCGTGATCTGTGACGCCTCCCTGCAGACCTTCATGTTGACGCACTGGGTTCGAGACCGGACGCGCGGGCCCCGGGTCGCGCTCGAGCACGCGGTCAAGCGCATGTCACAGGATACGGCGGCGGTCTACGGCCTGTTCGATCGCGGCATCGTCGCGCCGGGCTACAAGGCGGACCTGAACGTCATCGACTTCGACAACCTGTCGCTGCGTCGCCC
>Ga0315331_10002774_pt1 | contig 13204 bp, 7 predicted proteins | sample M160m34915metaG_FD_203456 | JGI IMG/M metagenome (GOLD analysis project Ga0315331, IMG submission 203456) | Ammonia-oxidizing marine archaeal communities from Monterey Bay, California, United States - M1 60m 34915 | ecosystem: Environmental > Aquatic > Marine > Intertidal zone | place: USA...
CTGCAATGCTGTTGAGTGATTTGTGGCTGGGTATGCATTCTTTAATGCCAATTGTCTATGGTTGTTTCCTGTTCAACGTTTGGCTGGGCAGTCGCATGCAATCACGTCTACAGCCATTGCGTGTTGCAGGCATGTCGATCGCTGGCGCGTTCTTCTTCTTCGTTGTGACCAATGGTGCTTGTTGGTTCATGTCCTATCCAGCAACATGGTCTGGCTTCGTTTCCTGCTACACTCTTGCGCTTCCATTCTTCCAAAACACGTTGATGGGTGATCTGTTCTTCTCGGCTGTGTTGTTTGGATCATTTGCTTTTGCTCAGTGGCGGTTCCCTGTCTTGCGTCCCCAGGGGCAACCGCAGGATGAAGTGACTCCTGCGTGAAGCGAACCGGGCCAAAATGTGGATCCCAAAATGTGGGGCCATGCAACATGGCATTTTAGACAGCATTTGTCTGAAGGCCCGCTCGGGTCAGTACGAGCGGACGCGCCACTTTGGGAACCGTTGGCTGGGCTGGATAGCCTGCGTGCAACACCGCTGGCTTAATCCAGTGGTTGCAGTTCATCAAGCGTGGTCAGGGCAAGTCACCCTGCGATTTTTGGATGGGCTGCAGGATAGGGCTGCAGGATGGTTTCGGTGCGTTGCCATCGACTGCTCGAACCAATGGGCGGTGAGTGATTTTGCTACCCGGTCGACCTTCTGAAAGAAAATGGGCATGTAGAAAGTCATGCGGGCATCGTATTGCGAAAAGCTGGTGATGAGATCACTCAAAGCAATACAGGGTATTCGCGGCCCGGATGATCAAACGCCCGTCCGCGATGGCAGGCGATCCAAGCACGCCTTCACCTAGTTCAATCTCGTGAATGGTTTCAGCATCGTCTCCTTGATCCTCGACGATCAGACCTTTGCCTGTTTGATCAAAGATATAGAGTCGATTTTCAGACAAAACAGGCGTTGCCCACGAACTGCCCAGTCCTTTCACGCGTTTTTGCCAAATTTGTTCCCCATCCTTCACATTGGCTGCGACCAGGACTGATCCTTTGAGCGAATACAGTCGCTCGTCTGATGCGACAACGCTGGCGTTTCGAGGCGACAGTTTGTTGTTGCGCCATGCGACCTCAGGTGTGCTGGCACTGGCGCCGACTTTGAGAGCGATGACTTCGTCACTGGGAAGAATCAGCAGCCCACCGGTTGCGGTAGGCGATGGGATGGCCGATCCACCCTCTTCAGTGGACCACTGTGTTTTTCCCGATCGAGGATCCACAGCAATCACTCCTTGGCGTGATTGAATGACAACTTCATTGCGATCATCTGGGCGTCGGATTACTAAGGGGGATGCCCAATTCGACATTTGTGGTCGTGCTAAACGCCACAGGTTCTCACCCGTTTCTGCATCGATGGCTGCGGCAAAGGAGTCGCCTTGTGCTTCGACTTTTACAATCACCGCTCCGTCAACAACGACTGGGGATGAAGCCATGCCGACATCGTTGCCGGCTTTGGGGTAGTCGTATCCGAGACCTCGGTACCACAGCAGTTCGCCAGTGAGTGAAAGGCAAGCCAAATCATTACTACTGAAGAAAGCGAAAATCCGCTGTCCATCGCTTGCAGGTGAGGGGGCCGCATTCGCACTGGTGGGGTGGCAGAACGGTCGCCCAGTGGCTCGGAATGTTTGTTCCCACTTCAGTTTGCCGGTCTGCAAGTTGACGCCGCTGACGTGGAGAACTTCGCCGTCCTGTCCGCTTGAGCTTGTTGTCACAACAAGGTCGCCGATCACAATGGGGCCTGCGACGCTGCGACCTGGCATCTGGAGTTTCCAAGCCAAATTGCCACCCTCGCCGAGTTCCAGCTTTTTGGGAGCAGAAGAAGTCGCGCGACTGGTCCCATCGCCACGAAAGCCAAGCCAACTCTTGCTGCCTAATCCGTTTACCGGATCGGCAGCAGCGACTGTGTCCGCCAGCAGGCACCATGTCAAGCATGCGGTGAATGCCAATATCGCAGTGTTCGCAATGAATGGTCTTTGCTGTCGTGTGCGTGCAGGAATGGATGAGGTAGAAGCTGAAAGGGTATTCATGGCGGGCCGATTCGATCGGGTACGTTTTTGATTCAGGTTAAAAAGCGGAAGCGAATTCAGGTTCATGGTGTTTCTGGCAAACTTGAGTGGACGGTGCAGGCAGGCATTCATTCACAGACGTCAGTTAAGGCTGACTCGCTAATCCTTTTCCGGAAGGGTCTGTGATGCGGAACTGGAATTTCCAGTTTTGTGCCCACGATTCCTCCTGTTCGTTTTGGCAGATTTTCAGCAGAATACGATTGGTCCCTTTCTTCAAAGGGAAGTCGGAGATGTACTGGTCTATCATGGACCCTGAGTGATACACCTCATTCTCCATCACCAGCCTGCCATTGATCCAGATTTTATTGGCGTTGATGCAACCGAGTCTTGCTTGGGCGGGGCGATCCTGATCGGACTCGAACTCCGCAAACAGGTAAGCGATTGCGCCTTTTTCCTTGTTGTAGGCTTCGGCCAAGTCGACTTCTCCAAGGTCGGGTGAACCAGTAAGGGGTTGCCAAGTGATTTTGCCCACCTTTCCGTCGTGCTGTATTTTCAGGTCGATAGCCCCGGCTGTTTGGAACTCGCTCTCGGGGGCATATTTCATTTTGAAGCCGACACCGTCGACGTTGTCCATCGGTGCCAGGCTTTGCCAGTCAGTCAAAAGCACAAATACATCGGCAGTGCTGACTTCTTTGCCCAATTTTCCAAGCGCTTCGATGATTCGCGCTAGCTGGCGTGGATGGCGTGCTGCCGCAAGTGCAACACGGTAGTCAGCGACAGCATCTTCCGGTTGTTGTTTGGAAATTGCCGCAGCGCGAGTGATAGCCTGCTCAACTGCCATCTCCCTGAGTGGAAGGCTGGGGTCATTCAGGCAGGATTCGATCAGCTTGGTTGCTGTCTGCGGAGCTTCGGTCTGTAACAGTTCCATTGCCAGTCCACGTCCCTTGGGGTTGTTGGACTGGTTCATCGCATACGTTTGCAACTCAGCTGCCATCGGCTCGGGCGATTTTCTGGCAACGTCAAAAATGACTCCACGAAGCCAGTTTTCTGCTACTGGATTCGTACCAGCCATGCCGTTCAAAAGCAGGCTGATCTTAGACGACGATGTTTGGCGAAGTTGGTTTGCTGCGGGGATCGCTTTGGAGTATCCCTTCCCTTCTTTGCCAACGTTGCGGATTGATTCCAGAGCAGTGTTGATTCTCGCGTCGTCTTGGCTTTGGGCATCACGGCCGGAGATGGCTGTGATGACCAGCATCATGACCGACAAGTGAGCGACACGATTGCAATGACTTGATTTGCTTTTCTTCATTTGTTTAAGCGATGTGTTTGGAAATTGCCAATATCGAAAGTGAAGTGTTGTCCTAAGCCGGACAAGCGAATTTGCGAAGCAGTCACGCCTGCCCCGCAAGGCAGGGTGAAAGGTCCGCCGCCATTTTGGATGCAACTGATGCCCGGCGGCTCGGCTTGGTTAGGGGGTTGGTTTGCAGGTTCGGTCCAACCAGTCAAAAAAGACACGTCCCCATACCACGCCATTTTGAGGTGACATTACCCAGTGGCCTTCCTCGGGGAAGTACAGAAACCGGCTTGGGATTCCCTGAACTTGTGCAGCCGTAAAAGCTTCCATGCCCTGAGTCACGGGGACACGAAAATCTTTTTCGCCATGAATCACCAGCAGTGGAGTTTTCCATTTGCCCACAAACTTGTGCGGTGAAAATTTGGCGTAGGCGTTCCCAGCAGCTTCGCTTGCCCAATAGGGACCACCAAGGTCCCAGTTGACAAAGAAAAGTTCCTCAGTCGACCCGTACATGGATTCAAGGTTGAAAACCCCACAGTGCGCGACCATGGTGCAGAATCGCTTTGCGTCATTTCCCATCAGCCAGTAGACGGTATAGCCACCAAAACTGGCCCCGATGGCTGCAACACGACTGCGATCGATTGATGGGTCGGCGATCATGGCATCGGTGGATGCCAGGATGTCCTGCATCGCTTGGCCGCCCCAGTCACCGCTGATGTCATCGTTCCACTTACGTCCGAACCCAGGCATTCCACGGCGGTTGACAGCCAGAACGACGTAGCCGTGCGATGCCATCATGTGGAAGTTCCAGCGGTAGGAAAACCACTGGCCAATTTGACCCTGAGGACCACCTTGGCAGTAAGTCAGCATGGGCCACTTCTTTCCGTCCTTGGGGTCATAGCCTGGGGGAAGAATGACCCAGTTGTGAATCTGTTCGCCATCGGTTGCGGTGAAGTACCGTTCTTCAATCGTTGGCAATTCCAATGTCTTGTACATTTCACCATTGACGTCAGTGATGGTGCCCAGTTGTTTGTTGCTGGGGTCAAGCAAAGCCAGTTCCGTAGGGCGAAGCATGCTCTGTTGACGAAGCAACAGACGATTGCTGCCGGGGACGCAGGACACGATCGAAAAGTTGAAGCGACCCTCAGAGACCTGCTGAAGGGCCTGGTTGTCAACGTCGATCTGGAATACTTGAGTCGTGCCGCGGATTTCGCTGTGGAAGTAAATGCTTTTGCTGTCTTCGCTCCAGGTCGCATGATGCGTGGTTTGGTTCAAACCCTCAGTGATCTCTTTCAGCTTGCCGCTGCTGCGGTTGTACAGCATGATGCGATTGCGATCTGACTCGAAACCAGCCCGTTCCATCGAGTGAAATGCGATGTTGGTCCCGTCTGGTGAGTAGGCGGGATCCATGTCATAGCCCGGCATACCGGGGGTGATGTTCTTGAGAGGCCCACCTTCGGTGCTGACCAGATAAATGCCGCTGTCGGTACTTTCAGCTGGATTGTTGACGAGTTTGAGCGTCAACGCCATCTCATTACCATCGTTAGAAAACGTAAACTGTTCCGATCCACCAAATGGTGGCAGAGGGCAATCGGCTCGCAGGGTTGCCATCAAGTCCACGGGTTCCGACGCTTTCCCCTCGATATCGATTTTGGCAACGTGAACGTGGCTGTAGGCATAATCGTGCCATTGGTTCCAGTGCCGGTACATCAGCGAATCGATGATGCGGGCGTCGGCTTTGGGAAGGTCTGCATAGATCTCGGTGACTTCCTTGTCAATCTTGACATCAACGGTGAAGGCAATCGCGTCACCTGATGGCGATGTGATCAGATTGGCGATGCCGTCTTCGACATGGGTAAGCTGTTTTGCGATCCCAGTGGTTGGATCCAGCATCCATGCCTGTGGTTCGCCCGGCTCTTCTTCTTTGTCTTCTTCGTTTGCATTTTTCTTGTTGCCTTTGGACGCCGATTCGCCGGGGGCAATGTAGACCAACTTGTTTCCACCGGGGTGCGCAAGCCAATTCAAACTTCCGAGCCCTTTGACATCGCTGAGCAGAGCCTCAGCCTTGCTTTCCACTCGTGCTGAATCGAAGGCGGCTATCCTGACATCACTTTCCAATGATTCTAGCAGCGCCGATTCTGGCAGCGGTTGTACCAGTAATGAGCTGGTTCCGCTGTTTTCTGCGAGTTCATAACGTTTCACGAGATACGCGACGGTTTTGCCATCGGGTGAAACGGACGCATCTCCAATACGGGCAAGGTCCCATAGTGTTTCCGGTGTCAGGCGATCTGCCGAGGCAGAGGTGGTGATAACAAATAGAAGCAGGCAGGTCAGAATCGTACCGGTTAGACGCATGTTGTATTCTCGAAGCATGGTGCGTGTCAGCAAGGACCAGCTCGCGTCACGGGCGAGGGGTCCGAGCCCGAATTGTAACGAAGTCAACAGCAGATGCACGCCAAGAGGCCGGATGAATTGAGGTGTTTGGAACCAAAATCCCATCCATGCCTACCGTCGGGCTCCGGGGAAGTAACGTTTTTTACTTGGTTCTAAAAATCTCGCTCTGGACCAACGCAAGCAGCAGGTCACGAAAACGATATTCATTGGTGGCTTGACTGGCGACAATTTCCTTGATGATTTTCCGCTCACGGTAGTTCATTTGCCGCCCCGTGGCGTAGCTCAAAAGCTTTTCGGATACGCAGCACACAAAAGGTTCCGGATTGTCTTTCAGCCAACGCTTCAAATCCTGGATGTCACTCAGTTCTTGTCCGTCGGGAAGCATGCCTGAGGCATCGATCTTGGCCCCATCAAGGCGATTGCTTTTCCCTTTTTTCTCAACGTATTTTGGGTAGTGGTCTCGCCACCGTCCAACGGGATCAAAGTTCTCCAGGACGAACCCAAGAGGATCGATCGCCTGGTGGCACGCAGCGCAGCTTTCTGAATCCATGTGTGCTGCCAGTCTCTCCTTGGGGCTATTCGTGCCACGCGTGTCAGGCGTGAGGGCTGGAACGGCATTGGGCGGTTCGGGGGGAGGACTGCCCAGAATGTTTTCCAGTACCCATACGCCTCGGAGGACGGGTTGCGTGTCGACGCCATTAGCGGTCGCCATCAACACTGCCGGCATGGTCAGCAATCCACCGCGTCTTGCGTCTCGTTCGATGGCGACTTGTCGCATGCCTTTGGGGATTTTTCTGGATTCTCCTTTCCCGGCAGGTTTGTATTGCTGCAGCCCGTAAAATTCCCAGCCCAGAATCTCGTCGGTGAAAATGAAATCTGGTGTGACCAAATCATGCACCGGCAGATTGTTATCGAGCACGTGTTGGAATGTACGTTGGACTTCTCGCTTCATCGATGCTTTGTGCGTCGGCTTGAAGTTTTTCATCAAGCGAACATCTGGCATCAGGTGATTCAACGTTTCCAGACCCAACCACTGTGTGGTGAAATCTGCAGCCAATGCTGGTGATGAACAGAGTCTGTTTGCCTGAGAAATCAGAGTCTTGGTGTTTCCCAGGCGTCCTTCGTTTGCGACCTTTTGAAGTTTTTCATCCGGGGGCATCGACTTCAGGAAATAAGAAAGCCGACTTGCCAATTCGTTGTCGGTAAGTTTTCCATCGCCAATGTTTCGGTACAAAAATGCAGGGGAAAGAAGTGCAGAGCGAATAACAAGATGCAGTCCTTGGTCGATGGATCCTGTTCGCTGGTGTTCGGTTTGAATCAGGTTGGCGTAGGCTGTGATTTCACTTTCCAGAGCGGACCGCCTGAAGGTTTTGCCGAGGAACTGTGTGAGAAATGATTCGATTTCTGAGCGTGAGCTCGTGTCTGAAAGTCCTGCAGTGAGTTCTTCGCGTCTTTTGAGTCGGAGTAGCTCGTCTTTGCTTGGGTAAACTTCTGTCGGTCCAACGATTTTCAAGCGGTGGATTCCCAGATAAGGACCCTGTTCAAAAAAACGATAGACCAGTGTTTCTCCTGACTTGACCGAGTTTTTGGCCATGGCAGTCACCACCGCGTCACGTTTGGATTTCTGGTTGATGTAGGGAGTTGCATCGAGGTTAGGGTCGCTTAGCTTTTCCACGACACGAGCCCAGCCACATCCACCTCTTGCCGGATCGCCTACCGCATTCCATGCAGCAGCCAGTCGGGGTTGCTCGTCAAACAGTTGGGTCAGCAATGTTTTGTAGGCAGTTTTGTTTTCGTAATCGAGTGCACCGTTGGTGAATCGAAGCGTTACGGTTTCACCTTTTTCCAGCCGGACTTCCACTTTGTCCGTGCAAGGCTCTGTCTCGTTGAATTTCAACTTGTCGAGTACTCGCGAATTAGATGTCACGCTCGTCATTGCGCTGACTTCAAGTTCTGCGGGAAGCGAAGCATTGGGTGAGCCGGCAGCTGTGATTTCGATCAGGTATTTTCCTGTCGCGGGAGCGATGAATCGTGAGGGCCACGTGGCGTTTCGCCGCAGGTTTGGTCCCGATGAGGCCAGTCGCATCGTTCCATCAATCAGGCATGCTGAGGAGTAGCTGATGGTCAGGTCAGCGGGTAACGCGATGACTTCTCGCGAGTCAGGTGCGGGTGGTGGTGTAAGAAAGAAGGAGTCCGCGATCGAAGTTGCGGTATCTGCAATCGCTTCCAGATGCGAACCCGCAATCATTAAATTTCCGCCTTGGTTATCAAATCCGTGTGCTGAACTGTCAGGCGGGAAATTGTCAGGTAATTGAAAGTTTGGCAGATCGAAGATGGCAGCGATTGTGTTGCGGTATTCTCGAGATGATAGGCGTCGAAGTGGGGTGCCGCCGATTGGGCTGTTTTGCACAAGTTGCATGTCAAGCCACGAGAGAATCTTTGCACGCTCTTTCTCACCGGGTTGTTCTGAATCCGCTGGTGGCATGATCTGTTTCTCGATCAGGCTATGGACCAATTCCCATTTCTCTCGCGATTCAGGCCTCGTCCAATCAATCGAGTTGTCCGACAGAACAACATCGTTCTCGGCGTTGCCCTGTTCGTGGCAATTGGTACAGAATTGAGTGAGGAATTGTTGCTGAGGCGGCTTGATGAACGTTGACGCCGAGGATCTTCCGGGCACCTGAGCATGAGCCGAGGTGGCAAAGATACTTGCGGCCATCAATACAAGTGTGATTAGCTCGTTTGCCGAGAAACGCGGCAAGAGCAGCGAGGGTGAGTGATTAAACAAGGGTTCAGGCCCACTGATCCATTCCGCGCGTGGCGTTGGAGAAGGAATCGGTTTCAATACCCAGTTGCCGCAGAAGGCTGATGAAGACATCTCCAAGCAGATGAGATTTACCAGTGTTGTTGATGTGCTTTCCGTGTTGGAATCCACCGCCAGCAACCAACGTTGGCAAATCACGGTTGGAGTGGCGGCTTGCGTCTCCCATGCCAGTTCCAAACATCACAATTGTGGTGTCGAGTAGTGGACGGCCTTCAGCGTCCGTTTTTTCCTTGAGTTGATTCAGAAAACGATTGAGGCACCGCATGTGTTCCGTTTCAACCCGGATCAAATCACGGATCAGGTCAGGGTCATTCCCGTGATGGGATAAAGCGTGGTAGCCGGCACGCATCGTCTTGCCGTCAAGCGTGAATACTTGCCCCAGTCCCGCGATGAACAGGGTTGCTACACGCGTCGAGTCCGTCTGCAAAGCGAGTGCCATCAGGTCAAACATGATCTGCTCGCACTCTAACATCAGAGTCGGAGCAATTGGATCATAGGTTGGCAATTCGTAGTCCACTTGCACGTCACTTGTTGCCAAGTGATTAAGTTGCCTCGACATGCGATCCTCTAGGTCTCGCAAAGAGGTGAAGTACTCAGAGAGTTTCTGGCGATCAGCGTGACTGACTCGTTTTTGCAGACGCTTGGCATCCTCAGTGACGAGATCCAAGGCACTTCTTCCAGTTCGTAGCAAGTATTCACTTCGTGCTCGGCTACCCGCACTCGCGAAGAGTTTGTGGTAAAGCACACTGGGGCGATTGACCATCGGAAGTGGGACACCAGCATCGCTGAAGATCATTCGCTGTGGAGGAATGTCACCTGCACAGAGCTGAATCGAATCAAAACGCGTGTTTGCACCGATCTTCTTGGCGGCAACTTGATCCAGGCTGACATCACCGATCGTCTTGCCACAAAGATAATTGTCCCAGTTCTTGTGCCCGTTCGCAGCTTCGTGGTCAAAGCCCGAGAAGACAGTGAAGTTGTCACGGTTGGATGCGAGGTTTGTCAGCAGGGGTGACGGAGCATAATCCTTACCCGTTTGCTGGGGATAAAAGGCGGGGCGGTGCAGTCCAAGGAAAGACCCTATGCAGACCAGGCGTTTTGCTGCCGCAGGCGGATCGGTCGGCCTTGTCTCGTCTGCTGCTGAAGTCTGAGAAGACTCCAGGCAGGGAAGCGCGAATGTCAGGCCCGCGCCCTTTAGTAGGTTGCGGCGACCGTGGGGGGCAGGGCCACGTTCGGACAGCGTTTTTGACTGCGGTCTGGGGGATGAGCTTCCGGGCATTAAAAACGATCATTGTTGGCGGGCAAGCGTGCAGGTAGGAATCCTATTATAGACCGCAAACACGCGCTCTGACAGTCAATGTGCCGGCTAGGGAAGCCCACCCCGCCTCCTCAGATGTCAATTAGCCCAAACGTTGACGGATCTCCTCCATCAGGATGGATTCGTCCGGGAACTCACCCGTGGCAAGTTTCGAGTATTTCAATTCACCATCAATGGTGAGCTCAAAGCATCCGCCGCTGGACGGTTCCAGATCAAGGGATGAAATCTTCTGCTTGAATTCTGTAAGTATTTTGGTCGTCAAACTGACGGCTTGGGGTTCGTAATTTCAGGCCGAGCAGTAGCGTAAGTGCAATTTCATGAAGGAAATACTTTTTGGAAATTTTTGGGAATAAGATACAGGACGGAACGGGAATAGCCTTAAGGATTCTCAAGTTACACGGAGTGAAACGAGATTGAGTCGCTGTGTGTATCGGCCTGCGAAGCCGGAGCCGCAATTTTAACGCATTTGTCCCCATTTCGGGACGGTGGATGGTTTTCCGTGATCAATTTCTCCACCGGCTTACTCCATGCTCGAAAATCTGATCTTCTTGGTGGATTCCTGCTTGCCTCTCCCGTTAAAACTGAGAAGCGAGTTTGAGTTACGACGATTGACAACATCACGCAGGGTTTTACTGATGCACGGCAAGCGATTTACGGTTCTTCTGTTGTCCGCAGTACTGACAACATTGGGCATGAGCATGACATCAGTAGCTCAGCCTCCCGGACAAGCACCGGGTGGAGGTGAATTGGGGCCGCCGCAGGGTGGCGATCGTGGTGGTTTCGGCGGCCGAGGCGGTTTCGGTGGCCGCGGCGGAGTTGGTGGTCGCGGCGGCTTTGGTGGCCGCAATCGAGGGGGCGGACCAGGCGGACCAGGCGGACCCAATGCAAAAGATCAGCTTCTGATTGAAAAGTTTGACGCCGATGGTGATGGTCGGTTGAATACACAAGAGCGGGCGAAAGCGAGGAAGTCGCTTGATGCGAACAACGCCGCTGGCGGACGCGGTGGCCCAGGTGGACGCGGTGGCCCAGGCGGACGCGGCGGACCAGGTGGGCGCGGCAGAATGATGGCCGAGGGCAAACCCGGACCGAAGGTTGAGCCCGATGAGGTGACTCAGTATACCGACCAACCGCTGTATGACCCTTCCGTCTTGCGTACCCTGTTTCTTACATTCGAAAATGATGACTGGGAGAAGGAGCTAGCAGCTTTTAAACCCACAGATGTGGAAGTTCCAGCAAAGTTGATCGTGGACGGTCAGCAGTACAAGGAAGTCGGCGTCAGCTTTCGTGGTGCATCGTCCTTTTTCAGCATCCCCGAAGGTCTCAAGCGATCCCTCAATATTTCAATGGACTACCTGGATTCCGGGCAACGACTTCATGGCTTCAAGACGCTGAATCTCTTGAACTGCAACGGCGATGCATCACTGATGAGCACCGTGTTGTACTCATCCATTACAGGTTCAAAGATTCCTACACCACGAGCGAACTTTGTGAACGTGGTGATCAATGGTGAAAGTTGGGGAGTGTATTGTAACGTTGAGCAATTCAATGGCGATTTCGTCCAAGCAAACTATGGAACAAAGCAAGGCGCACGCTGGAAAGTGCATGGCAGTCCAAGAGGCGATGGGGGGCTCAGGTATCTTGGTGAGGAAATCGCACCGTATCGTGAACGTTTTGAGATCAAGTCCAAGGACGATGATCAGTCATGGCGTGACCTGATTGCGTTGTGCAAACTGCTCAATGAGACACCCGCAGATCAGCTGGAGGAAAAACTTAATGGGGTCCTCGATATCGATGGAGCCCTGTGGTTTCTTGCGGCCGATGTGGCATTGATCAATAGCGATGGTTACTGGACCCGAGCCAGTGATTACAACATTTACAGAGATCCCGCCGGTGTGTTTCATATTCTGCCGCACGACATGAACGAGTCATTCAGACCGACCCGTGGTGGTCGTGGTCCTGGCGGCCCAGGTGGTGGCGGCCCAGGTGGTGCTGGTCCAGGTGGTGCTGGTTTTGGTCCGGGTGGCCCAGGGTTCGGTCCTGAGGGTCCCCGTTTTGGGCCTCCCCAAGATGTTGGTGGACCTAACTCTTCAAGGCCTGGTCAGAGGGGACGGGGCGTTGCACCGGATCAACGCGGTGCGGGTGGCTTTCAACCACGGGACGAACGCCAACAGCCGAATGGTCAGCCTGAGGGAGAGCGATTTGATCGCGGGCAACGTGGTGATTTTTCAAACCCCGGCGGACAGAGACAGGGGCCCACACGTGACGCGCAGCAACGTGGTCAAGATCAAGACCGTCCAGATCAAGATCGTCAAGGTCAAGGTCGTCAAGGTCAAGGTCGTCAAGGTCAAGGTGGTCCAGGGCAAGGTGGTCCAGGTCGGGGAGGACCAGGTTTCGGGGAGTCCAATGGTGGCGGCTACGCGCTCGATCCACTAATCGGACTCGAGGATGGTAGTAAGCCATTACGTAGCAAATTGCTTGCCAACCCCAAGCTCCGTGAGCGGTACCTCCAGTACGTTCGCGAGATTGCTCAGTCTTTGGATTGGGGGGAATTTGGACCGCAAGTTGCGCAGGCGAAGCAATTGATCGAGGAATCGGTGAAGCTAGACACTCGGAAATTGATGTCGACGCAAGCGTTTCTGGAAGCGACAGCAGATAAAGCCGGAACGCAGACTGCGACTCCTATGCTTCGAACCTTTGCCGATGAACGATCTAAGTATCTGCTCAATCACGATGCGATCAAGAATCTACCAACGGAACCTGTGTTGGTGGCTGCGAGCTCCTCGCCTTTTCGTGCGATCGTGCCGGTGGATCAGTTTTCACCTCTGGAATCGACGGTCATGATCAATGAAGTGATGTCCTCAAATGCCAGTGCAAGCAAAGATTCAGGCGGTGCAGCAGCAGACTGGATTGAGCTGAAGAATGAAGGGTCGCAGGCAGTGAGCTTAGGGGGCATGTATCTCACTGATGATTTGGGGCACGCAAGAAAATGGAAGTTTCCTGAGGGTGCGACCATCGATCCCGGCGGGTATTTGCTGATCTGGGCTGATGGAGCCAAGAAAAAAGATGATGCTTTGCACGCCAATTTCAAGCTCTCTAAAGAGGGTGAATCGCTGGCCCTCGTGTCCGATCAAGGTGTGATCGCAACGCTGTCATTCCCGGCTTTGTCAGAGAACCAGTCTTATGGAAGAGCCGGTGGAGAATTGAAAGTGTTGAAGCCGAGTCCAGGCAAGCCCAACGAAGGCTGACTGGGATTACCAACTTTTGCCAGTGTTTTGTGTAACGGTTCCCGTCTTTCACAACCTAGTGGCGGGAACTGCGCTGGGTGTGTGAT
>Ga0315331_10002776_pt1 | contig 13202 bp, 10 predicted proteins | sample M160m34915metaG_FD_203456 | JGI IMG/M metagenome (GOLD analysis project Ga0315331, IMG submission 203456) | Ammonia-oxidizing marine archaeal communities from Monterey Bay, California, United States - M1 60m 34915 | ecosystem: Environmental > Aquatic > Marine > Intertidal zone | place: USA...
TTCTAAAATATTTATTATCCCAAGATATGTTATCTGCTATCTTATAAGAGTTGCTGAGTGCATTTTCTAAAGATTTTCCGTAACCTGTGCAAGCAATTACTCTTCCTCCATTACTGATAACCCTACCATCTTTTATTATTGTTCCTGCATGAAAAATTTTAGTATTAGAAAACTCTTCTAAATTTCTGATCTCATCTCCTTTTTTATATGATTCTGGATATCCATCTGCTGCAAGAATTACAGTCGTAGTAAAATTATCCTCAATTTCTAAATCAACTTCATTAATCTTATTATCTAAACATTTAATGATTATATTAAGTAGATCATTTTTAATTCTAGGAATAACTACTTGTGTTTCAGGGTCACCCATTCTAACGTTATACTCTATAACATACGGATCACCATTGACGTTCATTAATCCTGCAAAAATAAACCCTTTATAATCTAGATTTTCTTTTTGGATACCATTAACTGTTCTCTTAATAACTAATTCTTCAACTTTTTTCATGAACGCATTATCAGCAAAACCGACTGGAGACACTGCTCCCATTCCCCCTGTATTTAGACCTGTATCTTCATCCCCAATTCTTTTATAGTCTTTGGCTTCAGGTAAAATAATATAATTTTTACCATCTGTTATTGCAAAGACAGAAACCTCTATCCCATCTAAATATTCTTCTATCAAAACATTCTTACTTGCATCTCCAAATTTTTCATCCAGAATCATTTTTGATAATTCTTCTTTGGCTTCATTAAGGTCGTTAAGTATAAGAACACCTTTACCTGCAGCAAGTCCGTCTGCTTTTAAGACATAAGGTGAATTTATCTTTTCTAGGAAGGAAATTCCTTCTGATAAATTTCGTTTATTAAAGGTTTTAGATTTTGCACAAGGAATATTATTTCTGAACATAAATTCTTTGGAAAAATCTTTACTGCCCTCAAGTTTAGATCCGTCAGAACCAGGACCAAATATTTTTATATATTTTAGTTCATTATCGGATTTGAAAAAATCAACAATTCCTCTTACAAGAGGTTCTTCAGGACCTACAATAACTAGATCAATAGCTTTTTCAATAACAGTTGATTTAACTTCTTCAAAATCATTTATGTTAATTGTTAGATTATTTCCTACTAAGCTCGTACCAGCATTTCCAGGGGCTATATAAAGATTATTACATTTTTCGCTTTGAGAAATTTTCCAGCTTATTGCGTGTTCTCTACCTCCTGATCCTAATATCATTATATTCATTCTCAAAAATATTATATATAAAGGATATATTTGCCTTAAATTATAAATTATGAAAAAAGTTGCCATAAGTGGTTACTTTGACCCTATCCATGTTGGTCATCTAGAATATATTGAGTTATCAAAAAAGATGGGGGATTACTTAATAGTTATTGTTAATAATAATCACCAGTGTAAACTTAAAAAAGGAAAACCCTTTATGGATGAGAGAGATAGGATGAAAATAGTCTCAGCTATTCAAGGAGTTGATGAAGTTTTTCTGTCAATTGATACTGATAAAACTGTTTGTAAGAGTCTTGAAGAAATCAAACCAGATATTTTTACTAATGGAGGAGATCGACATAACCAAGAGATTCCTGAATCCGTGGTATGTAAGAAATATGGGATTGAGTTACTAGATGGAATGGGTAAAAAAATCAGAAGTAGTTCTGATCTTACAGGATTAAAATCAATTTAATTTCTTTGTCTTATTAGTTCGTATAAAATTACAGCTGAACTTGTTGAAACATTTAAAGAATCAATTTTTCCTAGCATTGGAATTTTTACTTTTTCATGACTTATTTCTAATAGATTTTTAGATATTCCGTCTTTCTCTGACCCAAGAATAATACATATTGGTCCCTTATATTGAATTGAATAAATATCCTTTTCACTTTTTTCTGTACATGCAATAATTTTAAGCCCACTATCTTTAAACTCTTGAGCTATAATTTTTAAGCTTTTCACTTTACAGATAGGAATATAATTTATTGCACCAGCTGAAGATTTCACTGCCTCACTAGTTATTAGTGCTGATTCTTTTTCTGGAATAATAATTGCATCTACGCCAGACGCTTCTGCAACTCTGGTTATAGCTCCAAAGTTTCTAGTATCTGTAATTCTATCTAACATTAGAATTATAGGATCTTTGCCAGATTCATAACACCTCTGTATTATTTCGTTAGGTGGCTGGTAGATAATTGGAGATATATAACATATGACTCCCTGATGGTTTTTTTTTGTTATTCTATTTAGTTTTTCTTTGGGTACAAATGAGATATGAATATTTCTATCTTTGAGATTAATTTTAATCTCATTGAAAATTTCTTTAGATAAATTTTTTTGGATAAATAACTTTTCAATCGATTTCCCTGATTTAATCGCTTCTAAAACTGGTCTAGTCCCAAAAATAATATCTTGATTATTCATTCACTTTAATTTTAATATTTCACGAAGTAAGTAAAAATTATCTTCACCTTCTGAATTATTATCTTTTTTATAGTTCAATATAAATTTTAATTGTTCAGAATCAGTTCCATGTTTATCTATTAATTTTTTTAAAAACTCATCGGATTGCTCATTTCCATGAATTTTTTTTAACGACAAATATCCAAGCATATGGTTTGCATCCATTTTATCTATGTTCATTTGAGAATAATTAATCACATCTGATAAATATTTTTTTGATGTTTGATCATTTAGTTTTTCTAAACAAAAATAAATTAGATAATTTTCTATTCTTTCATCTGCATTATATGGTTTTCCTACGCCTAGATTTTCAGGCCATATCTTTGACTCATATAAAATATCAATAGCACTTTTAAATTTAGATTTTTTAATATTTTCTAATGCAAAACCTATATATGCATTAGAGTATAGTTCACGTCCTTCGCCGGCATGTTCATAAGGTAAAATATTTAGATTTTTTAATGTAGATATTGCTATTGAATATTTTTTTAATTTGACTAAAGATTTTACATAATCCATACCTATTATATAATTTGAGATATCATTTTGATATGACTTCTCTAAAATTTTATTTGCCTTTTTATAATTTCCTAGAGTATAAAAATAATTTGATAATGATTTAGAGACTCTCCAATTTTTATTATCAAGTTGATAGGCTTTATTAAAATCACTTAATGGATCTATTCCATTTTTTTGAAAAATAACTCCTCTATTCAAATAAAATATAGGATTCAATGATTCTTCTTCAATTTTTGATAAAATACTTTTTGATTCTTTATATCTTCCTATACCGTATAGATTTATAGCGAGCAGATAATCTAGCTTCCAGTTAGAATATGAATTTCTAGCCCAATTAATTACATCTATTGTTTCCGTCCTAAAAGGAAAGGAAAAATCGATTTTATTTTTATTTAATATACTTTCTAATTTATTTGTATTATCAGTAATGTATGAAATCCAGAGGTTATTTATCATTTTTTGAGGGCCAATACTTAAAATCTTGATAGCCTCTTCTTTAAGCCCTCTATCAAAATATCTTATAGCTAGTTCAAGAAATGTTTGATGCTTTAGCTCTGACCGATGAGAGTTTACTATATCATTAATTTTATCTTCATTTGGGTCAATAATATATTTCTCAAATGAAATTATATGATTAATAGGATCTAACTCCTCAAGTTTTTGAATTGTCTTTTTATGTTCAATGTTTTTCTTCAGGTATCTATTTGAAATAGCAATTATTTCAAGAGATGGTATGTTTTTTATATTAAACTCGAGAGATTTTTTTGCGTATTCAATTGCTCTGTTAAATTGTTTTTCTCTTAGATAAATATCAGCAATTTGAGAGTAGGCGTTTGATCTGTATTTTATTGATCTTGCAGCCCAACCCAAAGATTCTTTACTATTTAAATTATCATTTAAAGCTTTATAATTTATTCCTGCAATGTAATTAAGTGATGGGTGGTACGTATCTATTTTCAATCCATTATTAATTATAGTCAAAGATTTTTCAAATTGACCAGACCTATAATATAATTCTCCCAAATTAGAAACTGCTTCTAAATTATACTTATCATGATCAACAATTTTTTGAAACTTTTCTTTTGCTTTATCATATTCTCTATATGACATATTTTCTTTAGCCTCATTATATAGCTTTTGGTACGATGGATATTCTTTAACTTCGTTATTACTTGAAAAAGATCTTTTAATCTTATTATTAGATTTATTTGATAAGTAGTGTAGGTCAAGCTTTTCTACAATAATTTCAAAGTCTTTATTTATATCAAGTTTAATTTTAGTTTCAAAAACATCCATTGGGTTAAGAGATAATGCTTGTTTGAAATAAATTTTATCATCTATCAAAATATTCATAGTTGAATTGATTTTAATAAATGGATTTAATTTTATTTCAATACTATCTTTTACTCTTTCTACATGTAAAGCTCCGAACTCTGAAGCTTCACTAAGACCATTAATTTTTTTTAGTGGAAACCATGCTTCTCTCCACTCATCAATTGCATATGGTTCAAAACCCACATTTGTTATTGGGTTAATATCATTATCTGGTGAGTATTGAACAAGTAACCTTCCTGCTTGAAATTCTATATATTGACCATCATTATCTGTTAATAGATCTTCCCAAATTCCTCCTGCTCTAGATTGAGACCATAACCAAAGTTTTTGTCCTGGAATATCCTCGTATTTTCCCCAGTGTCCAAATCCATAATCTGATTTATTATAATATCCTCCAAAGAAGTCATTATATTCTCCAACAATATGATATGATTTACTTGGTCCAAAATTATTATTATTATATTTTGATAAGTCTCTTCCTCTATTATCTATTGGCCAATTTTTAGCATTTCCACTATGCTCTAAGTATATATGACCTGGTGTATAAAAAACAAGATCATCACTTGCTGGAGCAGCAGCAGTCATCCAATTATAATATGACTGATTAATAGGTGTAGGATTATACCATAGGGCATCAGTGAGAAAAGATGCCTGATCATTTTTAACAATAATTTCTACTCTCCACTGGGATCTTGATGGCAAATCAATATTTCCTACAAAACATGATATACTGCCGTCAGCATTTTTTCTAATCTTATAATCTACAGGAGTAGCTGTTGATGGGTGATGACCTATAATACCAAAATTAAATTCTATTCCTCCAGAGGTCCATGGTCCTCTCATTGATATATTTCGAAATTTAACAACTTCATTTTTATATATAAATTCTTCACCTGAGGTTTTATCTATAGCTCCCCATACTTTACCTCCAAGTTCAGGAGTAATTAAAACTTTTATATAATCATTTTCTAACTCTATTACTTTGAATTTTTTTGATTTTGATTCAATACTATATCCATCAAAAGTGAAATAAGGATAAATTTTTGGATTAGAAATAAAAATTGGAATTGGATTAGGATCACTGAAGTCATATGTCTTAAGGTCTTCAGTAAATTCTCTAATTGATACTTGTGATTTTAAATTATTTGAAAAAAAGAAGAATAATAATATACTAAGGATTCTATATTGATAAATGACTTTTATAATATTCATTTAATAATATACAAAATATTTATTTAAGAGATTTTTATTCATTTAATTAGATTTATTATTTAGAAAGCATTTCATATTAAATTTACAATATGTCAATTTATACAACCGAGATTACTTCTGATAAAATAGTTTCAGATAATCCCCTTCATCATAGATTATTGAGTGCTTATATATTTGCTGAAAAGTATATTAATGGAGATGTTTTAGAACTTGGTTGTGGTGAGGGTAGAGGTATTGATATTATTTTAAAAAAATCTAAATCTTTTACTGCTATTGATAAAATATCAGAGGTAACAGAAAGATTATCTATAAAATATCCTGAAGAAAAGTTTATTTCATCATCATTTCCTCCACTTATTAATATTGAGGATAATTCATTTGATACTATCGTGACCTTTCAAGTTATAGAACATATAAATAATGACAATTTATTTGTTGAGGAGATTTATAGAATTCTTAGGCCAGGAGGAAAAGCTTTAATCTCAACCCCAAATATTGAGATGACTTTGACTAGGAATCCTTGGCATATCAGAGAGTATACTTCCAGGCAATTACAAGACTTGACTGCAAAATTCTTTAGTAAAATTACTATGAAAGGAATTGGAGGAAATGACAAAATCAAAAAATATTATGAAGAGAATAAGAAATCAGTATCAAAGTTTAAGAGGTTAGATATTTTGAACCTAGAAAAACATTTACCAAACTTTCTCTATAAAATTCCATATGAATTCTTGAACAGGATAAATAGAAATAAGCTTGAGGCTGATGATAGGTCTCTTGTCTCTTCAATATCTACAAGTGATTATTTATTAGAGAATGATAATCCAAGAAATTTAGATTTGTTTTTAATTTTAGAGAAATGATAAAAAACTCTTTATATATTATTTTATGTGTTTTCTTATCTAGCTGTATCTCACAAAAAAGTATTACCAAAAAAAATAATATTAATTCTATAATTGGAGAGGCCAGAACCTATATAGGGACTCCATATAAGTGGGGAGGTAATGATAAATTAGGTATTGACTGTTCAGGATTATTAGTTAGATCTTTTGAGTCTATAGGAATGAAAATTCCAAGAACAACAGGTCAGCAAATAGATCTTGGAAAAAAAGTTTCATTGAAAAAAACAAAAAAAGGTGATTTAGTTTTCTTTGCTTTCGGAAAGAGTAAAAGAAAAGTAACTCATGTTGGTCTAATTTCTAAGAATAATAATCCAACTGATATCGATTTTATTCATGCATCTTCTTCCAGGGGGGTTGTAGAAACACAGCTAATAAAAGAATATTACATTAAGAGAATAAGAAAAATCAAAAGAGTATTTTAATTAAAAAAAAATTAAATTTGAAAAAACAATAACTATGAAAAATTTATTATTAATTATTTTATTGAGCGTAACTCAAATTCTATTTGCTCAAGATAAAAAAGACAAAAAAGAAAAATCTATCAAGGACTTAACTAAATCTAGTAGCACTATAGATGGATTATTCACAATATTTCAAGATTCAGCTTCAGGAGAACTTAAGATGTTAATTACTGAAGATCAACTAGATAAAGACTTTATTTATTTTTCACAGATAGCAGATGGTGTCACTGAAGCAGGTAGCTTTAGAGGTGCCTATGGTGCTGATGTAATATTTCAGATTCATAAGTATTACAATAAATTAGAATTTGTTGCTCCAAATACTAATTTTTATTTTGATCAAGATAACCCGCTATCTAAATCTCAGGAAGCAAATACAAGCCATGCTATAATTTCTTCTCATAAAATTTTAGCTGATGAAGATGGTTCCTACCTAATTAATGTAAATGATCTTTTTCTTTCTGAGACTTTAAGTAGAGTAAAACCTCCAAAAAGGCCTGGATCTTCTCCTAATAGATTTAGCCTTGGATCTTTTGACAAAGGAAAGTCAAAGGTCAGAGAGATTAATAACTATCCTGAAAACACAAACCTTAAGACAGAGTATGTATTTAAAAACCCTAACGTACTAAATGGTGGATCAGAAGCTGTAACTGATGCAAGATATGTTTCAATCCAAGTTTTTCATTCTATGATGAATATGCCAGATGAAGGATATGAAATTAGGTATGATGACCCAAGAGTTGGATACTTTTTAACATTAGTAAATGATATGACAGAGACTGGAACTACTAACTATAGAGATATGGTTAATAGGTGGAGGCTAGTTAAAAAGAATCCTGACCAAGCTGTATCTGAACCTGTGAAACCAATAACATGGTGGATTGAAAATTCTACTCCTCACGAGTGGAGAGAGACTATAGAAGATGGTGTATTGGCTTGGAATGAAGCTTTTGAGAAAGCAGGATTTAGAAATGCTTTAGAAGTGAAGGTTCAGCCAGACGACGCTGAATGGGATGCAGGAGATATTAGGTACAATGTCTTAAGATGGACATCTTCTCCTAATCCTCCTTTCGGTGGATACGGTCCAAGTATGACAAATCCGAGAACAGGTGAAATAATTGGTGCAGATATTATGCTCGAGTTTGTGCACTTTACAAACAGAGTTTTTTATAATAAATTAGTTGGTGAGGCATCTAAAAATATGGATTTAGAGAGTGATGATCATTTCCACGACCACATTGATCATGATAAATTTTATTGTTCTATGGGTCATTTAATGCATGAGAATCAGTTATTTGGAAAAACATTTTTAGAAATTAATGATGCATCTGACTATGATCTAGATAGAATAGAGAAAGAGGGATTGAAGTCACTTATTATGCATGAGGTAGGGCATACCCTAGGCTTAAATCATAATATGAAAGCAAGTCAGTTATTCTCTCCAGAAGAGTTATATGATGCTGAATTTATTGAAGGAAAAGCTCTAACTGGTTCTGTTATGGATTATGCAGGAATTAATTTGACAATGGATAAAGCATCACAAGGTCAGTACTATGACATGGCTTTAGGTCCATATGATATTTGGGCTGTAGAGTTTGGGTATACTCCTTTTAAAGATAATTCTGAAAGAGATGCTCTACTTGCTAGATCTACTGAGCCAGAATTAATTTTTGGTAATGATGCTGATGACATGAGGTCTCCTGGTAAGGCAATTGATCCTAGAGTTATGACAGGTGATTTATCTAATGATCAGATATCTTATTCAATAGATAGGTTTAATCTGGTAGATGATATGATGGGTAAAATTGTATCTAAATTCAGTATAGAAGGTAATACTTATGAAGATTTAAGAAGAGCTTATTATACTTTAAATTCTCAAGCTGCAAGAGCTGGGGATGTTGTCTCGAGGTTTATTGGTGGTGTCTATGTTGACAGATCTACAATAGGTCAACCTGGAGGAAAAAATCCATATACACCTGTAAGTTTAGCTGACCAGAAGAGAGCATTTAATACATTAGATAAATATGTTTTCTCACCGACTGCATTTAAGGCACCGAGTAATGTGTATAACTTATTAGCCCGTCAGAGGAGAGGTTTTGATTTTTTTTCTGGACCGGAAGATCCTAAAATCCATGATCAAGTTTTATCTTATCAGACAAGAGTTTTAGCTCATATCATGCATCCAAATACACTTCAGAGAATAATTGATTCTGAACTTTATGGAAATAAATACTCATTGTCTCAGTTTATGGGTGACCTTAACGAATCTATTTTCAAAGCGGATTTAAGTTCTGATGTAAATACATTTAGACAAAATCTTCAGGCAGTATATGTAACTAGACTGATTAATATGATGAGTGGTAAATCATCTTCTAGATTTAAAGTTCCTGCACAGTCAATGGCAATTTATAATTTAGAAGAAATTGCTAAATGGTTAAAAAAACCAGCTGGAAATACCTCTTCAATTGCTCATAGAAATCATATCAAACATTTGATTACTAATGCTTTAGGAGATTAATGCTAGTAGAATTTATGGTCTGGGGCCATAGCTCAGCTGGCTAGAGTGCTTGACTGGCAGTCAAGAGGTCGAGGGTTCGACTCCCTCTGGCTCCACATTATCAGAATTTAAAGAAGAAGATATGCTTATAGTTTGATTTTTTTTGACTGAAATTGGAAGTTATGATAATTATTGGACTAAAATAATTAATTCCATGAAGCATTTTTCCAAGCTTCTGATGACTTGATTATAGATAACTGGCTATCTCTATCTTGAAGCATAAAAGCATCAAATTCTAAATAAAAATTTTCTAATGAAATATTGAAAGACTCTTCAAATGCATCTTTCCATCCATTACCTGGATTTAATTTTTCTTTCTCTGAAAAGATTGTATAAAAATCTTTTATTATTTTTTTAAAATTATTTTCATTTAAATGCCATAGGTAAACATATGCCATGAATCCTCCTCCATATGCATAAAATTCTCCACCTACTCTATAATTTTCACTTTCAAAATCCTTTAGGGATATAGAATTAGAAGCCGATACTGATGTTCTAGCTTCATCTAAAAATTGAACTGCACGTTTGTAGTGATCAAAATCTAAATCTTGTTTAGCCATTAATGTTAGACTAGCAAAATCAGCAGCTCCTTCTCCCATCCATACCGGTAGGAATGGTAATTTTTTTCCGGTCTGAAAATTTTCTTTATTAATTCCAAATTGGTTTCTTTCCTCAAAAAAGAAGAAATGCGAAGTTTGAAATGTATGAAAATATTCATGCATCAAATATCTTATCCCCGTATCTTCGGTCTCATCACTTTCTGGGGAAGGGAATGCATCATCATAAATCATTAGATCTGCACCATTATGAAGATACGTATTATAAACACCACCTCCATAACTTCTGTCTCCCCATGACTCTATACTTTCATTAATACAATCTTCAACCTCATTTCCTTCTCTTATGAGATTACAGAAATCTGTATCAAATTGAATTTTTGCATCTTGGCTGGCATTAAATTGGTCAATATAGAATACGTTTATTGGAATTATATTAGGTAAATTGATTTTTACCCAGTCCATGGAAGCTTGAACCTTTTTCTCTCTCCCGCCGAGTAATGATACGTCATAAACATTGATACATATTTTAGGATCTGCCTGCCATGCGTATTCATAATAATCATGTGTATAGTCGCTGTCAACTGGAATTGGTCTAGATAGGTAAGAGAGACCATCACAGGTAGAGTTATAAACTTCTTCTATATTTTCAATTTTATCTTCGCTACAGGAAACTAACGTAAATAAGATTAATAAATTAGATATGTATTTCTTTAAGAAATTTTTAATCATTACTTTCTAGAATTCAATTTAGCTAGTAGCTTTAGAATTTCCAGGTACAACCAAACCAGAGTAACCATTAAGCCAAATGCACCAAACCATTCCATATACTTTGGAGCACCTTTTTCTGCACCTTCTTCTATAAAGTCAAAATCTACTACCAAATTCATGGAAGCTATAACAATAACAAATAAACTAAATCCTATGCTGTACATAGATGAATTATTTATATCCATTAAAGGTATCCCAGAACCACCAAAAAATGACATTAATAAGTTTACAACATAAAGTATTGCAATTCCCGAAGTAGCAGCAGCAACACCTAACTTAAAGTTTTCTGTAGGTTTTATTATCCCTAGTCTATAAATTGATAAAAGAGCAAATAGTATACATAATGTATAGGAGATAGCAGTAATAACAATTCCATCATACATAGAATTAAATAAGTTGGAGAAAATACCTAAAAAAATACCTTGCAATACTCCGTAAATGGGAACTGTAATAGGTGCCCATATCTTTTTTCTTATTGTAATTATCCCTACTATCAAAGCTCCAATTATAGATGGGAATAGTAAAATATTTGTTACAGATATATAAGTCCATGAATAATAAGCAGAACCTACTAATATCATCAGAGTTAAGAAAGTTTTATTGACAGTTCCTCCAATTGTCATTTTATCTGAGTAATCAGATTGTAAATTAAATGCGTTAGATGTAAGAACTGGGTTCCCTGAACGATAAGATAAATGTTGATTTTTCATAAATTAATTTTTCTTAAAGATAATAATCAGAATTAATATTTATTATCACAACTAAGTTAAATTTGATTATGGAGTCACTAGCAGAATGGGGGTACATTGGTTTATTTATAGCATCTTTTCTTGCTGCTACAATAATCCCTTTAAGCTCAGAAATTGTATTAAGTATTCTAATCGCAAATAACTATGATCTTTCCTTATCTTTAGTTGTAGCATCATTAGGAAATTGGTTTGGTGGTTTAAGTAGTTATGCTATTGGGAGACTTGGGAATTGGAGTTTTATAGAGAAATATTTTAGAATTAAAAAAAATAAAATTTTACATCTTAAAAATAGAGTTGATAGATATGGTGGTCTTCTTGCGCTTTTGTCGTGGACTCCTATTTTTGGTGATCCTATCGCTCTTGCATTGGGATTTTTTAGGACTAATTTTTATTTGGTTAGTTTCTTCATGTTAATTGGCAAGGTTTTTAGATATGTTGTATGGGCAGCAATAACTTACTGGGGTATTTCACTATTCTAACTTAAAGAATTATTAAATTCGTCAAGATGAAAAAAATAAAAATTTTTTCTCCCGCAACAGTATCAAATGTTGCTTGTGGATTTGATATTTTAGGTTTTCCTATTCAATCTTTTGGTGATGAGATGACCATCTCAAAGTCTGACAATATGGGAGTAAGGATAACCAAAGTTGAGGGATATCCAATACCAACTGATCCGAAAAAAAATGTTGCTACTGTATCTGCAGAAAACTTAATAAATGATCTTAAACCAAACTGTGGGTTTGATATCGAAATTAAAAAAAACATCATACCTGGTAGTGGAATTGGAAGTAGTGGTTCAAACGCTGCAGGTAGTGTCTTCGGTATAAATAAACTTCTTGGAGATCCGTTAACAAAAAAGCAACTTATAAAATATGCAATGGCAGGTGAGGGCATTTCTAGTTTAACTGAGCATCCAGATAATGTTGCTCCGGCTTTATTAGGAGGACTAGTTATGGTTAAATCAATTGAGGAAGAAAATATAATTTCTCTCCCTATACCCAAAGATTTATTTTGTTTTGTAATCAACCCTAAAATTGAGGTAAAGACGTCATATTCAAGAGAGATTTTACCTAGTGAAGTTGAGTTAAGCTCAATGACTAAGCAAGTTGCAAATTTTGGTGCTTTGGTACATGCTCTTCATACTTCAAATTATGAACTTCTTAGATCATCATTAGTTGATAATGTTATAGAAAAGCATAGAAAGAAATTAATTCCTTCTTTTGATAAGGTTCAAAAAAAATGCTTAGAAATGGGTGCTTTAGGTTGTTCGATTTCTGGTTCCGGTCCCTCAATTTTTGCTCTTACAAAAGGGGAGGATGATGCTAATAAAATTAATGCTGAAATTAATAAAATATATAAAGAAACAAATATTGACTTTTCGACTTATGTTTCTAAAATTAGTTCTGAAGGAATAAAAATAATTGACTCTGATTAATGAACTATTTTAGTCTTAACAATAAAAATCATAAGGTAAACTTTAAGGAAGCATTATTTAATGGTTTAGCTCCTGATAGAGGATTATACTTTCCTCAAGAAATTAAATCTCTAAATAAATCCATTATAAATAATCTGGATGAATTCGATAAAATAGAAATTTCTATGGAAGTTATCTCTCAATTTATAGGGAATCAAATTGATGATGAATCTTTAAAAAAAATAATAGAGCACT
>Ga0315331_10002779_pt1 | contig 13197 bp, 6 predicted proteins | sample M160m34915metaG_FD_203456 | JGI IMG/M metagenome (GOLD analysis project Ga0315331, IMG submission 203456) | Ammonia-oxidizing marine archaeal communities from Monterey Bay, California, United States - M1 60m 34915 | ecosystem: Environmental > Aquatic > Marine > Intertidal zone | place: USA...
ACGACATGCGACCAACTGCCCGGTTCTATCTGCGTCATACCGACAACGGACTGATCCTGCTGATTCCCATTAAACACGAACAGCCGGCCGCTGTTCATGTGTGTGCCGCCGATGCCGAGGTTGTCGCCAGGTGCGCCTTCAGCGCCAGTAATGCCGCGGGAAAACAGGTAGCAGGTCACAGGACGCGAATTGTTTGGTAACTCATTTCGGACCCACAGTTCTATGCTGTAGGTGTTTCCCAGTTGCGGTACGTCAGCCCTCACTCGGCCGCCTGTGAAATTTGAATGGGCAGTTCCCGGTGGAAGAGGCGATGCCCCTTCTTCGTACGTTGCCGGAAATCGGCCGGTTACATCCTCAGCAGACTGTGCGGACTTTTCATGAAGTCTCCAGTAGGCGATTGGCTTCGACGTCATGACGGCCTGGGCATACTTCTTCAACGCATCTGCGTCTGAAGGCTTCGGGCCCAGCAGCACTGTTGGTTTTGGCCGAGGGGGAGGTGTCATTTCAGAAACGGTGTAAAGGTCTGCGATGTCGATCGCTGTAAACGCCCGGTCGAACACCGCGATTTCGTCAATCTTACCATCAAACGTCGTTGCACTGTTTCCTTCGCTGCCAACCAGGATCTTTTCGGAGACGTCCGCCTGCCGGGTCTGTGCATCGATTTCCGGTTCCCCGCGCCCGTCCAGGTACACGCGCAGCCGCTGCGCTGTTCGTGTGATCGAGACATGATGCCATCCTTTCGTGGCAACCGGTGTTCTGCCGAACCGGGAAGCTGTCTCCGTTCGAACAACTAATCGTCCCGCCTGGTCGCCGTCCGCCCTGCCCGCGATCTGCAGCACGTTTCCATCGACCAGGAGCAGCGTTCCGGTGACATCACGAGCTGCCGTGGGCAGGCCGTTCCAGAACCACATGGATACGGTGTAGTCTTTTGCAGGTTCGGGCAGATGTCCCTCCAAGTGTCCTCCAGCCAGGTAAACGCATCGGTTTCCGTAGCCGGACGTGGCGAGCCCGGATCCATCCGGCCCCGGAAGAAAAAGTGCAACACCACCCTTGTACTCTGCGTGATTCTGGCCAGCAGCGTCCCGTACCTGTGTCGAATACATGTCACCCAGTCGCCAGTATGCGACCGGACTCCTGTTCGTCACCGCATCTGAGTAGTCTGAAGCCGGATCCGTCAGTGTTTTTCGCTGTTGCTCCGACACCGATTCGAGCAATTGCAAAAGCGTCTTGACAATTTGTGGTTCTGCCTGTTCTTCCAGGCCCGCCGATCGAGCAGGCCATGTAGTGTAACCGCCGAGCCGATGCTGTTCCGGCGGCGGTATGTAGCCCGCACCTCCGTTGGCAAGTTCCAGGTTAAATGTCACCGCCAGTGGGCTCTGTCTTTTTAGCTTCAAGCCCGTGATTCCAAAAACTTCGTTCGGAATGGCAGTGATTCCCAATTCACCGATCCGCACGGCCTGCAGCACAACTTCGGTATCGGGATGTTGATCAATCCACTCGGCCTGTTGCGCGTAGACTTCAACCTGGTTTCTCGGTGGAATGTCGCCTCGGTTCCGGTTGATTGGGCCAGCCCACTCCAGTCGCTCTGTTGACGGAATCCGACGCCTGATCGTGAGTCGTTTTTCGGCCATCGCCAGGGGGACGTTCTGTCGATGTCTGATCGTCTTCCACGCCTCAAGAACGCGATCGGCCACGCCTTCGGCGTATTGCTGCCGATTGATTCCTCGACGTGGCTTACTGTAGTCCATCCAGTGCTGGTCGCCGCTGGTGCCCTGCGACATGATGCCGACAACGTCTGGTGCCTGCGTGCCGCTGATCTTTCCAATCCGGGCTTCCAGCAGCCGCGCAACTTCCCCGAAGTAGTCAGCGGAAAACCCGGCGCCCGCGCCGAAATAGTGCATCGACAGATTGGCCATCACGCAAATCGGCGTGTTATCCTTTGCAGACACCACACTCAGGATGGACAGCCAGGGATCAATGGGGCCCGCCGGACTGACGTAGCTCAGATTCTGATAGCCCGGATGCATCATGGCTCGTACCGTTCGTCGTCCGAACGGATCACTGCCCATTCGATCGCTGCGGGTGATCCAGCGCCGGCAGCTGGTGAAATCAGAGCCATCTACTGCCGTCCAGCCGATCTTCGCAGGCCGCAGATCTGCCTGTGCATCCGCAATCGCCTGAGCTACTCCAGCCGGGACGAATTTCACATAAGATTCGTCGCGCCCGCATCCCAGACAGAGGTCTTCAGCCGACGGGGCAGAATGAGTGTGCGTCGCACTGATCAGTATGCGATCGGTTGGGATGCCGGTCCGCTCAGTCGCCAGTCGTTTTATTTCGTCGCATAACGTTCGCGGGAACATGCACGAATCGACGATCACAATCGCAATTGTCTGGGCGCCATCGTTCAGCGCCAGACATCGAGCATGCAGTGGATCATCAACACGATCAGAACTGGCCTGCAGGAAACCGCCGTTTCGCAGTGCCGGCAGAGTTGTCGGTGAGATCTCGACAGCAGCGGAACCCGCTCGCAATGAGCTCCCCTCATTATCCCGTGATTGAACTGCCCCCGCTATACTCAGATGCAGGACAACCGACAGAATTAAGTGCAGAGGACGCATGTAACATTTCGTTTCAGGAGCAGCATGCACGCATCAGAGACTGCCAAGTGTACCGGACTGTTATCATGGTAGCGATAATCTACTGACAGAACACTGCTCGGCAAGTGCCGGAACGTGTTTGCCGATGTGCCGTGCGGTTTTGCATCGGGTCGTGCGAACGGTGTAACTTCAGCTGTTGCAACGATTACCGTACGGGAACAGAGCGATGACCGTTCACTTTTCGAATTTCACGGCTAGGGGATCTCGTGTAGAGATAATCGTTCTTTCAGCAATGCCAATGCTGCACCCGCCATGTCAGAATTGCCAGCCTGAACGCTGATTTGATATTCCGGAGTTGTCGCGTCGAAAATAACTGAAACGACGTTAACGCTGAGCATGTCGACGGTCAGGATATCGACGTTGCTGACGTCTGCCGAATCGCCGCGTTCACGACTGTACTGCGCGATGAGAACTCTCTGACCGACAGGAAGGCTGGTCACGTCATGGACCGCATCAGGGCCGTCGTCGGTTGCCGGGGCGGTTTGCTCGGTTTGCATTCCGTTGAATCTGACATGTACGTCTGTGGCCTGCAGGACGTCAACCAGATTCGACAAAACGCTCGAGAGCATTCCTGGCTGCCACTCCGTTCTCTTAAAGCGGCGAGATGCGTTAGTTTTAGAGGGCATGTGCAGGGCCAAACAAGAATGTTGCGAAGGAATATTGGAAGAACGGTGTTTTCATGAGGGTGTGCAGGTGCGTAGATTGCGACCGTTGAGCACAGATTAATTTGTTGACGCGATACCTTCTACTGCTGTTGCGGTATTACTTCGATACTGCAGTTCCTGTCTCCGGTGATGCGAGCGGATCGATAAATCCTGTTTACTGGGCTGTGGTCCATATCGGCTTGCCACGATAGACCGTACCAATCTGGTAACGCGCATTCGGTGTTACAGCCCGATCCATAATAATGCGGATGCGTTCCACGATTCGGGGGTGCGCCACAGCAACATCGTTGACTTCTGCTGTGTCCTGACCGAGATTGTAGAGTTCAATCAGACCGGCCTTTACGTGGCGGATGCCCTTCCAGTCACCCAGTCGTACGGCCTGGACGTACTGCTTCCCTCGGCAGTGCCCGTAATCCCAATACAGGGGGGGGCGGGTCGGGCTCGGTTCTTTACCCTTCAACGCTGCGATCACCGACACGCCGTCGACTTTCAGGTGTTTGGGCACGACTGTGTCTGCGAGTTCCGCGAACGTGGGCAGCATGTCCTGAAAAGCGATAACATCTTTGCTGGTGACGTCGGCTGGAACATTGCCCGGCCAGCGGGCAATGAAGGGCACGCGGATGCCACCTTCCGTGAGTGACCGCTTAAAGCCTCGCAGCGGCCCGCTGGTTTGGAACTTTGCTGGAACAGTCGCGTGTCCTCCGTTGTCACTGGTGAAGATGATTATCGTGTTTTCTGTCAGTCCAAGTTCGTCAATCAGGTCAACGATGCGGCCCACGTCTCGGTCCAGCATGTGTATCATCGCGGCATACTTCTTTGACTTCCGGTCCCAGTCGCGGTCTGAATACGGTTGAGTTGAAGGCACGGCGAGGCCGTCGCTGTCTTCTTCTCTGGCGGAAAAATGAGGCAGGGCGAACGCGGCGTACAGAAAAAATGGGTGATCACGCGATTCACGAATGAACGTCAGCGCGCGTTCGGTCAGCAGATCGTGGCTGTAATGTGTCCGTGAAGATGTATTGCCGGAAAGTTCAAGGCGTCCTTCGTTGTCGTCAAGATATTCTGTGAAGTAATAGTGAGCGTGATCCTGGTTCAGGTAACCGAACCAGTTGTGGAACCCCTGATTTGTGGCTCGGCCGACCGTCCCCGCATCGCCCAGAGACCACTTGCCGACTCCACCACACAGGTAACCAGCGTTGTTAAGAAGTTCGGCCACGGTCACGTCGTTTTCATACAGATACGAATGATAATGAGGAACGTTGTCACGAGCCGGTGTGTGACCGGTGTGCAGGCCGGTCATCAGAACGCTGCGTGATGACGTGCAGACGGGGCCACCGGCATAAGCCTGGGTAAATCGTGTGCCTTCTGAAGCAAGCCGGTCGATTCGCGGCGTTGCCATTAACCGTTGGCCATAACAGCCGAGGTCTCCGTAGCCGAGATCGTCCGCCATGATGAACACGATGTTTGGACGTTCGGTCGCGATGGCATGTGATTCGTATGCTGCGACGGCCATAAATGTGAGCACGGCCAGCGCGAGTGATTTTTGTATTGTGGCCTTAAGCATGGGCTTAGTTTTTCAGCAGGGCATCGATGTCGTCGAGTTGGACGCGGAAGACTTCTGTCTGCACCTTACCTCGAGAAACAGCGATCAGGATATGTTCGTCATGCTCAATGACGTGCGGGTACTGAAGACTCGCAATTCCGGACTGAAATTTCTTCGTAATGCGTGAAACGGCCCCCGGTACGGATGATGGCGACGGGATGTCCAGACGGGCGAGGCGCGTAAACGACTTCCCGTTCCCGCTGACTGCCAGATGCAACTCGCGGCGCCCGACGGACGGATTCGCGTTGAGGACAATGATGCGGAAGCCGCGACTTGTCTTCATCGAGAACAGCTTGCTGCTGGAATTCGGGAAATTCGTCAGGACTGGTGTATCCCACGAGCGTCCGTCATCGTCCGACGCTGAATGGAACAGACGCTGCGACCCACCATTGTCTCGGAAGAGGGCGAATAGTTGTCCGTTCTCAAGCGGCCAGAAGATTGGTTCGTCCGGGCGAAAGCCGTTGACCTCGCCTGTCTTTACAACAGGAAATGCCTGCCAGTCGTCGATGGCCCTGCGGCCGCCGATCAGCACAGTGACGTTGAACCGTGAGTCTCGTCGAGTGAGGATCCAGTCACCTGATGACAGTTTTTGCGGAGGGAAATTGTTGATCGCATTGTCGTAGAGTTTGCCGTGTTGTATCCATGTATGCTGATTATTGTCGTAACGGTATGCCAGAAGTTCGAGCTGCTTCTGGTCCGGCGCTCCGAATGCTCCCTTACCACGGTAATGAGCCGCTAACGCCAGGAGCTGACCGTCTCGCACCCACAGGCCTCGAGCGATATACGCGTGCGGTTCCTGTGGCGTGCCGGTGAGGCTTTTCGCAGCACTCCAGGTCAGGCCGTCATCGCTGGTTGCGTATTTGATTTCCTGAGTCGGCCAGTCTTCGATCTTTGGCCCGTCGCTCCAGATACACCAGAACCGGTCATCGCAGTGAACAAGATAGTTATGCAGGTTGAGCCGCAGATGGTGCATGTCAATGCTGTCGGATGCCGCAGTGTGCGGTCCCGGCCTGACTGGATTGATGATGGCGTGCTCGCCCTGCAGAGCAGGCAGTGCTGCATAATCGATGGCGTCCGGATTCGTGCCTGCATCAGGCAGATTCAGTATGGACAGAGGAACGTTCGGTTGGTTTTCGGAATCCTGTGCGGCCTCCGAGGATTTTTCACTTGAGAGCGTCTGCTCCAGTCGCTTCGCCAACTCAAGGATAGTTCTGCTGTGGTCAGGATGCTCGGCGATGTTCACCGTTTCCAACGGATCGGTCTCGTGATCGTAGAGCTCCCTTGCCTGTGCTTCGGCAGTTTTGAAGTCCCGCCACTCTGTGTAGCGAAAACGATTTGTGCGGATGGAATAGCCCATCATCGTTGGCTGCTTGCCACGCAGATAGTTCGGCCGCGGTGTCTGTGTCAGGCCGATGAATTTGACGTTACTGTCGGGGTTGATCAGTAAAGGTGTCAATGGTACGCCTTCGACTTCAGGCGGTACTTTCAACTGGCACAGGTCTGCCAGAGTTGGATAGATGTCCAGTAATTCCACAAGGGCATCAGTTCTTTGTCCTGGCTTGTAGCCTGGAGCCGCTATGATCACGGGTACGTGCGCATCCAGCTCGAACGCCGTGGTCTTGCGGGTAAGGCCGTGTTCGCCCAGATGCAGGCCGTGATCAGACCAGAACACGACAATTGTGTTTTTCCAAAGGCCCTGCACATCCAGTTCGTGCAAGATGCGTCCGATCTGCGCGTCCAGATAGCTGATGGCCGCAAGATGGCCGTGGTGCATCTCGCGCAGTAACTCCGAGTCCGGTCCACCGCGATAACGTGCGCTCGTCAAAGCAATGTCGGGAACGCCGGTGGGCGGTGTGACATGCGCCGGTACGGGAACGTCCTGTCGGTCGTAGAGGTCCCAGTATTGCTTTGGTGCGTTGAACGGTGTGTGCGGCTTCCAGAAGCCGACGGCCAGAAAGAATGGCTGGTCTCGTTGTCCGGCTTTGCGAAGTGCTGCGATGGCGGTTTCAGCGACGCGTCCATCAAAGTACGCACTGTCCGGCACGTCGCGACATTCGACACCACCTTCGCCCGATGCCAGATTCGGCGGTATCTCTCCATCGACCAGCGGATTGTCATGGCTGTGGCTGTTGTAGTGCAGCACGGATGGCACGCTCCATGACGTCGGGTCGCCCTTCCAGTTGTCCTGTCGCCAGTTGTGAAATATCTTACCGACACACTGAGCGTGATATCCGTTGCTTTTGAAAAGCTGCGGCAGCGTGACGGCATCAGGGTTGTGTTGACGGAAGTGAGTGGGCAAATCCCAGATTCGCAGGGTGTCGGGCCGCATACCGGTCAACATCGAAGCTCGCGAGGGATTGCAGACTGTCTGCTGGCAGTAAGCTCGTTCAAACACTGTGCCGTGTGAGGCCAGTCTGTCGATGTTCGGAGACTTTACGTGGGCACTGCCGTAACAGCCCAGTTCGACGCGCAGGTCGTCAACGGCAATGAACAGAACGTTTGGTTGTTCTGCTCGAGCAGGCATGTGCACGACCAGAACGAAAGACAGGCAGCAGAACCATTGAAAAACGTGCTTCATGATTTGTCCTGATCAGCGTTCGACGTCAAGTTCCCACTCAACGAGTGCATTCTTCAGATCACTTAGAACCATCGGCCGACTGTCGGCGAGATTGTTTCGTTCGCCCACATCGGTGGCGAGGTTGTAGAGTTCCGGTGGTCGGTTACCCCGCACGCACAGTTTCCACGTGTCTTGTCGTGCGGCTTTACTAGATCCCATACGCCAGAATAAGGATCGTTGCGGCAAGCTTTTGCCGTCGAATAGTATCTCGCGCAGATCCATTCCGTCCAGCGTGGCAGAGTCGGTGTTCGTACCCGCCAGGGCAGCGAACGTGGGGAAAAGATCGAACGTCATTGCTGTTTCGTGACTGACTGACGATTTGATTCTCCCGGGCCATGAGAAGATCGCCGGCACGCGGTGCCCGCCTTCATAGATCGTGGCCTTTTCACCGCGCAGCTGTCCCATGTCAGAGATGTTCTTAAAGCCGCCTGCGTAGTCCAGATAGCCGCCGTTGTCTGATGTAAACACGACCAGCGTGTTATTGGTCAGTCCCAGCCGGTCGAGTATCGCTACCATCCTGCCGACACTCTCATCCAGGCTCTCAATCATAGCTGTAACATGGGGACGTACGTTGCTTCGATCCGGAATGACGCCCCATTTGTCCTTGCGGTAACTGGTGCCGCGTTTCCGATGTGCCGGATCTTCCGGCCCCTGCCACGGAAAATGTATCGCCAGATGGGGCACGTACAGAAAGAACGGTTCGTCCCTGTGCCGCTTGATGAAGTCAATGCTGTGCCGAGTGATCAGTTCGGCTGTGTAGCCCTTTTCCATCGAAACGGATTCGCCGTTCCACCAGTCTTCGTTACCTGAACGATCGATCTGAGTGTGATGATCGCCATCTCCGGATACCAGTCCGCGGAATTCGTCAAAGCCCTGATTGGTCGGCAGCCACGGGGCTTCATAGCCGAGGTGCCACTTGCCGTACATTCCCGTGGCATAACCTGCCTGTTGCAGAACCTCAGCGATGGTGACGGCGTTCAGCGGCAGCCCGGGGTCGCGGCGAGAACCACTCAACGCTGACTCAAAGCGGCGACCGAAACGGTTTTGGTAGAGCCCGGTCAGAAATGCAGCTCTTGTCGGCGAACACATCGGCCCGTTGCTGTGAAAGTCCGTGAACCGAATTCCACCTGCAGCCAGTCGATCCAGATGGGGAGTGCGATTAATCGCTGACCCATAACAGCCAATGTCTCCGTAGCCCAGGTCATCGGCCAGGATGAAAATGATGTTAGGCTGTCGTTGCTCAACCGCCCGCAGCGAACCGATCATGCAAATAATCACGGCAAAAATTGCGAAAACCTTTATTCTCATAGCTGGTGTAAGTTCGAGTAAGCATGCTGTCACAATCGTGGCAGCTATAGGTTATGATCTGTTTTTCTGAACACCGAGGACTACGATAACGTGATGCGAGTGGTATGCCAGGCAGTCGCCGAAACGGCTGTAGTCCGCTGAAAGTTGATCCTGATTTCGGCAGTTCATCGTCACATTATTTCTTGTCGTTTTTCGCGAACACCGTTGAAATACTCAGACTCATGAACACAGGTGATTCCAGCCGACGCGAATTTCTGCAGGTCGCGACAGGTGGTCTGATCGTCTCCGCAACACTGGCGTCTGCTGATACGAAGGCTGCGGACGACGTTAAGTCAACCCGTTTCGCGAATCCCGTAAGCGGTGATGTGCTGCGAACACAGGGCGAACTTTCAGAGGATGGAACGCAGCTTGTCGAGCATCAGAGGGTGATCCCGGTGGCTGGCAGATCTGAGGTACTCGTCTGCGGCGGCGGCCCGGCGGGAATCTCGGCTGCTCTGGCCGCTGCGCGGGCTGGTGCGTCTGTCCAGCTGATCGAAGTGGCGGGTTGCCTGGGAGGCGTATGGACTGTCGGTCTGCTGACCAAGATTCTGGACGCCGAAGGTAAGTCCGGTCTCATGGCCGAATTGCTGCAGGAATTCGCCTCACGAGGAAGTGCAGTCGCACAGCGATCGAACGGTACTGTCTATGATCCGGAAGTCGTTAAACGCGTGCTGGAGGAATTGTGTGTCGACGCGGGGGTCAGGGTTCGACTGCATACGCGGCTGGTGGGGGCTGTGACCGACCAAAACAATCGCGTTGTCGCCGTGTTGACCGAATCAAAATCCGGACGGGAAGCATGGCTGGCCGAGCGGTTTGTAGACTGCAGCGGAGACGGCGATCTGGCCGCCCATGCCGGCTGTCGTTTTGATCTTGGAATCGGCGGGGCGTGCAAATGTCAGCCGATGTCGATGCTTGCGTTATTGACCGGTGTCGACCCCGATGAAATTCAGCCATATATCCGTGAGACGGGTTCTGAAGCAAAACGTCGACTGCTTGCGCTGATGGAAGACAACGGCGTGAAGCCTTCGTACCGTGCTCCGACGCTGCGGCATCTGCACAGCGGGATTTACTCGATCATGACCAATCATGAATATGGCGTTTCGGCATTCGATGCAGATGCCATTACTCAGGCCACCATTCGTGCCCGTCGAGAGATTCACGAGATCGTTGACGGACTGCGAAACCTGGGCGGTCCATGGAAAGACCTCTCCATTGTTGCGACTGCCGAACAGATAGGAGTTCGAGAAGGCCGCCGCATTCGAGGTCGTTATACCCTGACTGCAGAAGACCTCGCGAATGGTCTCCGACATGAACAGGCCGTCTGTCGGGCCCGGTTTTCAATCGATGTACACGCGTTGGATTCGCTTGGTAATAAGGAAGTCAATCGTCAGTTTAAGAAGGGGGGGATGAAGCCCTACGATATTCCCTATCCTGCTCTGATCGCCGCCGACGTTGACGGACTATTGATGGCTGGACGCTGCATCAGCGGCGATTTTATTGCGCATTCCAGTTATCGCGTTACGGGAAACGCCGTGCCTCTTGGCGAAGCCGCTGGTCGGGCAGCAGTTGTTTCAATTAACCGGAAGGTTATGCCGCACGAACTCAACTGGCGCGAAATCAGTTCCCTGTGACGACGTTTAGAGTCCCGGTTCTGAGTCATTACATGGACTCCTTCCCGACTGTACTGTTTCGCCTCCGCACAGTGCGCGTTTGAAATCTATTCATCGTGTTGGCATCGATCGGGTCACTGATCGGCAGTTAACTTAATCTCAGCATGATAGATCAGGCACCGTCGATAGCTGTGAAACGTGTCTGGCAGACTCTCCCTGAGATTGTGCTTACTGTGTTTCTCCTTCCCCGAAATATACAAAGGGGCAAGAAGGTGAGCATCTCCGGATGCAGCCAGAGGGAAATCTGGCTTACGTTTTCTGTTTGTACGGTGTTCCGTCTGCCGCGGTCAAAATGTGTGTCCGTCTCCATGCCTGTTGTCGCTAGTCGTGGCGGTAGTATTTCACCAACCTCAAGAACATATTCAGCAGACTCTATGGACACTTATTCATCAGGCAGGTATTCGATAAACTCGACGTGGTTTAATCCAACAGTCAAGTAGTTCTCTTGACCGAGGGCATTCCATCTTAAATGATGACCAGTTGCCCGATTTTATGGTGCCTTATATTTATATTGATCGGGGTAATTCTTTATAGTCGTGTTTCGGATCACTCTTGCGAAATTAAACTCACCTGAAATGGCAGATTGACCTATGTCAATAGATTGGAGAGCAAACGCACTCGACAATCTGCCGAAGACCGGTTCCAGCGCTTCAGCCCTGCTTAGAAAATTGACTGACTATTCAGTCATGATGCTCAAACAGGACACCCTTGACGACATAATCTGGAACATCGTTGATTACATCGGCGATAAGTTCGGTTTCGAAGACTGTGTGCTTTACTTAAATGAACCTGAAGGACTGGTTCAGAGGGCAGCTTACGGACTTAAGAACCCGGAGGAGCGTTCGATTCTCCATCGAATCGTCATTCCCCGCGGTCACGGCATTGTGGGTACCTGTGCCGAACTGGCAAGCCCCGTGCGTGTCGACGATGTGGCACAAGACCCACGTTACATTCTTGATGTATACAGCGGCCGCAGCGAACTGTCTGTGCCTATTACCTTTGAGGACCGACTGCTCGGCGTGCTTGACAGTGAAAGTAAGGACATTGCGTTTTTCGATGAAACTGACGAGGCGCTGTTTGTTGCCGTCGCAACGTTGAGTGCGCCACGAATTGCCTCGGCTCTCGCTCAAAAACGTGCAGCCGAGGCAGAGTCCGCATTAGCAGAGGCATTGGAGGCTCAGTACAGGCAAGAGCAAAACTATCAGAATGAATCTCTTGAGTCTCTTGGTCTTCTGGCCGGTGGTATCGCTCACGATTTTAATAACATGCTGACTGCCATACTGGGTAATATCAACCTCGCCCAAACAGACACCAGCGGCGACTCCATACTTTTTCTGGAAGAGGCCGAAGAGGCGTGCCTGCGTGCGCAGGGACTGACCAAGCAACTGCTGACTTTCTCCAGCGGCGGTCAGCCGGTGCTGCAACAAGGAGATATGCTCTCTTTGCTGATGAAATTCGGACAATTTACGGCCCGTGGTACCCGGTTACAGCTCCACTTTGATTTTCCCGACACTCTGCCGCCTTGCGCTTTTGACGCAGGTCAAATTGCACAGATTTTCCAGAATCTTATCTTGAATGCCGCTCAGGCCTGTGCCGGACCCGGCACACTCCGAATATGTGGCGGAGTGGAAAAACAGGCAGGTCTTATCAAACTACGCTTCCACGATGACGGACCGGGCGTTCCGAAGGACCTGCACCATCGTATCTTCAACCCTTACTTTTCGACTAAAGACGAGGGTACAGGTGTTGGTCTGGCGACTTCTTATTGGATTGCCCGCCGGCATGGCGGCAAACTCGAACTTGACACCGCTGTTACCCACGGCGCTTGCTTTGTACTGACTTTGCCAGTGGGCAACGTAGCAGAACAGGACATCCAGGATATTCAAGAGGGTGAAACGCCAAAAACACTGCGCGTACTCGTCATGGAAGATGAGAAAGTTATTCAGAGAGTGCTGAGTCATTCACTTGCGTCGCTCGGTTATCAGGCTGACATTGTCGATGATGGTCAGGCCTGCATCGAACGGTACCGGCAGCAGCTGGTCGCGGGGGACCCGTACGACCTGGTTCTGCTTGATTTAACTGTCCCTCGCGGGATGGGCGGCAAGGAAGCCATGGAGCGACTTCTGGAACTGGACGCAAATACGAGGGGCATCGTCACCAGCGGATATTCTGAAAACCCGGTGCTGGCCCAATATCGCGACTATGGATTTTGTGCCTGCCTTGAAAAACCCTTTACTCGTGATGACCTGCAACAGGCAATCGCCAGAACAGTCAGTCTGACTTAACAGAGAAATAAACTCTATCACTTCCGAGGACGGCAACATTCTCAACGCAGAGTGATATGACCGGTGGCGCCAGGATGGCTCATTAACTGTTGCAGAATCGAGCCCCGTGATTCTTATGAGCGATCGTCTAATGACTTGCAGGCATTGGGTGTACACTGCGCTGGTGTGACAGAACGCCTACCCGTGTAAACTGGCATTACATCGGGAAACAGCATCTTCATGGCCGGGGTGCAGTGACCGCCACCAGGCAAAGCGTGCTTACGTACTCCCCGCCTGGGGGCCGGCGCATATGGAATTCCAATACTTACGTGAGCACTGGCATGTCCAGTATTGGGCTATCGCGGTTTTCTTCATTT
>Ga0315331_10002782_pt1 | contig 13196 bp, 12 predicted proteins | sample M160m34915metaG_FD_203456 | JGI IMG/M metagenome (GOLD analysis project Ga0315331, IMG submission 203456) | Ammonia-oxidizing marine archaeal communities from Monterey Bay, California, United States - M1 60m 34915 | ecosystem: Environmental > Aquatic > Marine > Intertidal zone | place: USA...
TTTTTTTATCCTCGCGACGACACTCCTGGATGCACTAAAGAAGCTATAAATTTTTCAAATCTCAAAGAATCTTTTTCAAACCTAGGAATTGAAATATATGGAATTTCCAAAGATAACCAAAATTCGCATGAAAATTTTATAACAAAATACAATCTATTGGTAGATCTATTGTTTGATCATAATGGGCTGATGTGTGAAGCATTTGGAGTTTGGAAAGAGAAACAAATGTATGGAAAAACTTATAGTGGCATTGAACGATCAACTTTCCTAATTAATAAGTGCGGAAAAGTTATGAAAAGTTGGCGAAAAGTAAAAGTTGATGGACATGTTGAAGAGGTTTTGTCTTGTGCGAAACTACTATGAAGAACTTAACACTTACAGAAATGGCAAAACGAGTATTATCTGCAAGTGAAGTTGCAGACAAAATTAAACTTTCAGAAGAATACTCCAAAACTTGGTTAAAAAATAGAAAGATTGGCAACAGCATTTGTATCGGTAAAGTAAAATGTCCAAATTTTCCTTCCCGGCCAAGAAAGCCAAACTTATTACCTCCACGACAAATGCCAAAACGTAAATATGGAACTGAGATTGGAAGAGTGGCTTTACTTCACTCTGTTGCACATATTGAATTAAACGCAATTGACCTTCATTGGGATATGATTGCTCGATTTTCAGATATCAAATTTCCACTTAGTTTTTATGATGATTGGGTAAATGCGGCTAAAGATGAAACTAAACATTTTCAACTTTTATCTGAACTTCTAAATGATAGAGATTCGTTTTACGGCGCATTACCAGCACATGATAGTATGTGGGACTCAGCTACGTTAACAAATGATGACATTCTTGGCAGATTAGCTATTGTCCCAATGGTATTGGAAGCGCGGGGTTTAGACGTCACTCCAAATATGATAAAACTTTTCGAAAAAGCTGGGGAGCAACGATCTGTAGAATATTTAAAAATAATATACTCTGAAGAAGTTAATCATGTCTCGTATGGATCCAAATGGTTCAACTTCCTTTGTGGTCGCGATGGATTGGATCCAACCCCAACATTCCACTCGTTAGTTAGAAAATACTTTCATTCAAAGTTAAAACCACCCTTTAATGAAGAAAAAAGAGCTGCCAGCGGCCTGCCACCTGACTTTTATTGGCCTCTTACCGAATAAAACATAAATGTTGCGGATTTTATTTATCCTCTTTAGAATCCTCAAAGTAAGCACTCAATAGGATATTTTAAAAAGTCAATTAATGGTAAATGCAAAAAACATAAAAAACTTGTTAAGGCGAAGTTTCGATCAAAAAAGAATATTTATCAAATCAAACGATAAGACCATTCATTTTCACCTCAAGCCATATCAACAAATTACCCTTCTATTGGCTATTATTACGTCTGGATTTTGGATGATTTTCTCTACCTCATTTTTGGCTATCGACAAAAATTTTTCAAATCATAACATTACCAAAAATCATCTAATAAACGATTCTTTCCAGCAGCGTTTAAATTTATTAGCAGATGAAAAAAACCTAAAGGAAATAGAAGCAAACCAGTTACAAAGGCAATTTTACGCAGCAATAGCAGAAATTTCAAAAGGGCAATTAATTTCCTTAAAAACAAGAAAAAAAAATGAAGAACTAGAGCAAGCTTTAAAATCACTTCAGGAAATAATTAATAAGCCTAGAATTGATAACAGAGCAAATAAAGTTTCAGAGCTCACTGTTGATCCTCAAACATCAATTCAAACTATCAGATTTCTTTCCCAAGCACTTGAAGAAAAATCTGAAGTAGAGGCTGAAATAATTCAAGAAAACATCAATTTAAAAAAGGAAATTCTTGAACTAAAACACAAAGCATTAGTTTCGACAGAAAGATCAGAACGTATTTTTTCTCGCTTAGAAGAAGCATTGTCTGTATCAGTTGAGCCTCTTGAGCGAATGTTTGAAGACGTTGGAATATCTACTGAAAAGTTACTTAAAGATGTAAGAAGAGGATACTCTGGTAAAGGTGGCCCAATAATGCCGTTGTTAATTACCAAAGGAAAGTCAAGTGACAACAGAGTAAATAATCGAGCAAATAAAATTCTAAAAGAGTTAGATACTTTAAATTTATACAGAATAGCCGCTTTTCAATTGCCTTTTTCCCATCCGCTTAAAGTAAGACATCGTTTTACTTCAGGATATGGCAATAGAAAGGATCCTTTTACGGGCAAGAATCAAATGCACGCTGGCATTGATCTTGCCGCATACTCGGGATCAAAAATCCACTCTACTGCTGATGGAACTGTAACAAAAGCTTGGCCAAGTGGAGCTTATGGAAAACTAATTGAGATTCGTCACGCGATGGGATATAGAACTAGATACGCCCATCTCAAAAAAATTCGGGTCAAAGCCGGTCAGAGAGTATCTAGGGGAGATATAATTGGTGACATGGGTAATACTGGACGAAGTACAGGTACGCACCTGCACTATGAAATTAGAAAGAACGGCAAAACAATTAATCCAATGAAATATATTAAGGCAGCAAGAAATGTTTTCTAAAAATAAGATAAGCAATAATAGTAAAACTTCACCAAATTCTGAAAACTCTACTGGGTCAGAGATGAGTTCAGCATTAAAGCAACCAAATGAAGTGAAAAATCAATCTTTAACGCCCAAATTAAAGCCAGCGGTTTCAACCCTTTCGACTGATTTAGTGATTAAAGGGAATCTTCAATCAACTGGAGACATTCAGATCGAAGGAACAGTAGAAGGTGATATTAGGGCTCACTTGTTAACAGTTGGAGAAAGCGCCACGATTCGTGGTGAAGTTATCGCCGATGACGTCGTTATAAACGGAAGAATTATTGGACGAGTGCGCGGCTTAAAGGTGAGGTTAACATCAAGTGCAAAAGTGGATGGGGATATAATCCATAAAACTATCGCAATAGAAAGCGGTGCTCACTTCGAGGGATCGGTGCAACGTCAAGACGATCCGTTAAGCACTAACAAACCTCCGAATGAAATCAAGAAAACTATATAATTTTAATTTTCTTTATTCGCTTCTGATCTAGATTTTCCTGATACATTTTGTGCTAATGCACTAGCCATGAAATTATCTAAATTACCATTTAAAACCCCCTGAGTATCAGAGGTTTCGATGTTAGATCTAAGATCTTTAACCATCTGGTACGGATGAAGAACGTAAGACCTAATTTGATTGCCCCAACCAGCATCACCCTTACTCTCATGAGCATCCGAAATTGCTGCTGTCCTTTTATTTAACTCTAGTTGATAGAGGCGGGATTTCAAAGCCTTCATCGCAATATCACGATTTTGATGTTGAGATTTTTCTGAACTTGTAACAACTATTCCGGTTGGGTGGTGCGTTATTCTTACAGCGGAGTCGGTTGTATTTACATGCTGTCCACCAGCTCCACTTGAACGGTAAGTATCAATTCTTAAATCTGCTGAATTTATTTCGATCTCAATATCGTCATCTATATCTGGATAAACCCAAACCGATGAGAAAGACGTATGTCTTTTTGAATTACTATCAAAAGGAGAAATTCTAACCAAGCGATGGACTCCGCTTTCGGATTTAAGCCATCCGTAAGCATTTCTTCCTTGTACCTTGTAAGAAACAGATTTTATCCCAGCTTCATCACCAGAATTTTCTGAGAGTAATTCAACTTTATAATCTCGCTGTTCTGCCCATCTTACATACATTCTAGCTAACATAGCAGCCCAATCACAACTTTCCGTACCACCTGCACCAGCATTTATTTCAAGAAAAGCGTCATTGGAGTCCATTTCTCCATCAAGCAAGGCCTCAATTTCTTTATTTTCAGCAATAATTAATAATTTTTTAAGATTAGCCTCTGCCTCTTCCAAAACGATAGTTTCATTTTCTAGTTCAGCTAACTCAATCAATTCAATATTTTCTTCTAATTCTAGCTTGAGGCTCTTATGGATTTCTAATTGATCCACCAAAAACTGTCGTTCTTGCATTAACTTTTGTGCCTTTTGAGGATTATCCCAAAAGGACGGGCTCTCAGATAAAGCGTTAAATTCTTCCAACCGATGATTTGCCGAGCTTATATCCATTCGCTGTTCCAGCAATTTAATTGATTTTAGTATTTTTTCAGTAATACTTTGTAATTCAGCACGCATTTCTCTACTCAGAAATTGTTAATAGTAGCCATAACATGTAGCGATCCATAGCCATAACGTAAAGACATTACCAACATTGAAATTCAAAACACCAAAAATTTTCAATTTCCATTGTACTTATCTTCAAGACAAGTGTATTGACACAGTTAAGAGGTTTTTCTTGAAAACTCTCAAAAAGTTTCTTTGGATTTTGTGTGTTTTCACACAACTTACTAAAAACACCACTTGTTGGTAAATCAATCGAAGTAAGACTTCGAATTTAATTGGGTAAATAGACCCGGAAATGTAACGCGATGAACTGCAAAACAAAAATATCATCAAATCAGAATGAAAGCTTTATAAATATTCATTCAACTTTAGATAATAGCAGATCGCATAGATATAGGCCATGTTTGAATTTGATAATTAAACTAATAGGACAGGCCAGAATAGAGATAAAATGGCAAAAAAAATGCTTATCGATGCCACCCACAGTGAGGAAACTCGCGTGGTGGTGGTCGAAGGAAATAAGGTTGATGAATTTGACTTTGAATCATCAAATAAGAAACAGTTAGCTGGAAATATCTATCTAGCAAAAGTCACAAGGGTTGAACCATCCCTTCAAGCCGCATTTGTTGACTATGGCGGTAATAGACATGGATTTTTAGCATTTTCTGAAATCCATCCAGATTACTATCAAATTCCAGTTGAGGATAGAGAAAAACTTATCGAAGAAGAGTTAGCCTATGCAAAAAAAATACAGGAAGAAGCAGAAAAAAAAGAACAAGAGAATTTAGCTAATACAGATTCTTCAAATCTTAAAGAAAACCAAGAAGATGGCACTCAATCTAATGAAGATGATAACGAGACTCTGTCACCTACAGAAAAGGAGCAACTTACTCATGAAGAGTCTGAAGAATTAAATACCTTCAAACCGAGGCATCGGCGATACAAAATCCAAGAAGTCATAAAAGTAAGACAAATACTTTTAATACAAGTTGTAAAAGAAGAGCGCGGAAATAAAGGAGCCGCTCTCACTACATATTTATCGATTGCAGGTCGATACTGCGTACTAATGCCAAATACAGCGAGAGGTGGTGGTATTAGTCGAAAAATCACAAATGCAAATGACCGAAAACGCTTAAAGTCGATCGCGAATGAGTTAGAAATTCCTGAAACGACAGGTTTAATTGTGAGAACTGCTGGTGCAAATAGGACTAAAGTAGAAATAAAGAGAGATTTTGAATATTTATTGAGACAGTGGGAAGAAGTAAGAAATCTAACATTAAAGTCAATAGCACCATGCCAAATTTATGAAGAAGGTAGTTTAATAAAAAGATCCATACGAGATTTATATACCAGAGATGTAGACGAAATATTTGTTGAAGGAAAACAAGGCTTCCAATCAGCTAAAGAATTCATGAAAATGCTGATGCCAAGTCATGTAAAAAAGGTGCACGAATATAACGATCCAATGCCCCTATTTTCGCGCTACCAAGTGGAAAGTTTTTTGAGTGGAATGTTCAATCCTACCGTACAGTTAAAATCAGGTGGATATTTAGTAATTGGAATAACAGAAGCTTTAGTTGCAATCGATGTAAACTCTGGGCGGGCAACAAAGGAAGGATCTATTGAAGAAACAGCTCTAAAAACAAATTTAGAGGCAGCAGACGAACTTTCCCGTCAACTTCGTCTTCGTGATCTAGCTGGATTAATCGTCATTGATTTTATTGACATGGACGAACGACGAAACAACAATGCAGTAGAGAAAAGACTAAAAGATAGATTAAAAGACGATCGGGCACGAATACAAATTGGAAGAATTTCTAATTTTGGATTACTCGAAATGTCTCGGCAGCGCCTAAGGCCTGGAATGCTGGAAGCCACAACTGCCCCATGCGCCCACTGTCATGGCACTGGTATTGTAAGGTCAGATAATAATTTAGCATTAATGATACTAAGAGAAGTAGAAGAAGAGGCAGTTAGAGGACGTAATAAAGAAATACTAATTTCCACCTCATTTGATGTGTCAAATTATTTAATCAATAATAAGCGTGAGCATATTTTAGAGATAGAGAAAAGGAACAATATTTCAATTAGAATTGAGGCTAACCCTCAGATGAAAAGCCCAAATTACTCATTAGAAAAATTTAAAGAAAGTTCGAGAAAAATAGCACCATTAGAGCAAAACCTAGTCTCAGTCGACTCTACTTTATCTGAAATCAAAGGGGACTTGATGGATGACAATCAGCCAGAAGCGTCGAGTAAGGATACATTAGACGACAAAGATCAAAAAAAGAAACGTCGACGAAGAAAAAGGAATAGTCGCAATTCTCAAAAAGTAAATGATGATAATAACAACTCGTTAACTGACAACACTATTAACGAAAAGACCGAAACGATTATTGATGAGTTGGGTGATAAAAAAATACCCGAAAAAAAACGAGCTGTACCAAATAAAACACCAAGAACACGTACTAAAGCATTAAAAACTAGTTCTAGTGCAGAAGAACAAATATTAAGCACTGGCAGTGGTGAATATTCAGAAGACAAAGTAAAGATCCAAACCAATACTGACAATACGGATATTGATACAATACCTAAAAAAAGAGGCCGGCCGAAGAAAACCAAAGCAGTCGATGAAAAGGTTGCTAAAAGCCAAAACTCTGATTTAGAAAAAGCTCAGCAAACATCAGAAGAAAAACCTGAAAAAAGCAAAAGTAAACCGATAAAGAAACAACCAAATCCAGAAACCAAAAAGAAAACCCCTCGAAGCGGCTGGTGGTCAAGAAATAAATGATTTAACCATATGGATTAATTTTTAACTTAATGCCTCAAAATATTTTCCATATTCATAAGAAGCAAATTATCTTAAGGTTTAGCACTATTATGCTACTCTGTATCATGATTTGGATGTCGCGGCCAAATCAGTTGATTGCTAATTCACTAATTAGAGATGCGGAAATTGAAAACACCCTTCAGATGATAGCAATGCCCATCTTTAGAGCGGCAGATCTTGATAAGACCGCTATTAAAGTGTTAATAATAAATTCTAACGATATAAATGCATTTATCGTAGATAATAATCATGTATTTTTTACCACTAGCCTGCTAACACAATTAAAAACCCCAGAAATGTTTCAGGCAATATTAGCCCATGAAGTTGCGCATATTACTTCAGGTCATATTTTAAGAACTAAGTTAAATATAGACAGTAAAGAATGGCAAGGTAATGTAGGATCAATAATAGGAATAGTAATAGCCTCTGCTTTAAGCGTGGATGCTGGACTTGCAATAAGTCTTGGAACAAACATCGCTGCCCAAAATAATTATTTTTCAAATTCCAGAGAGATGGAAAATATAGCTGACACTATTGGTGTGAATTTATTAAACAAAGCTAAAATTAATCCTTCTTATGCTTTAAAAACGATGAAAATTTTTGAAAATCTTGAAAAAGTAACAAGTCTCAATAAGCATCATTATGTTCGCACGCACCCTTCAAGTAGCAGGCGAATTACCAATATTAAAGCATCAATCAAACAACTTGAACCTCAAGAATATTTTCTTAACGAAAATCTAAATTACAAATATCAACGTATTTTAGCAAAAGTGAAAGCCTTTTCCGATAAACCTGAACAAACATTGAGTGAGATCGATTTATCCAATGCCAATGAAATAACACTTATTAAAAAGGCTATTGCATCGCATCTCAAGCCAGACCCACAAGGAGCCTTAGAAGCTATAAAGCGCTTGATTATTATAAAACCAAAAGATCCCTACTTTACTGAACTTTTAGGACAGATATATCTAGAAACTGGACACCCAAAAAAAGCGATAAGTGCATTTTCAAAAGCTTTAACAATCATGCCAAACGAACCCTCCTTCTTGATCTGGAGCGCTATCTCTCATCTAGCTTTAGAGACAAGCGAGAACAATACAGTTGCGTTAGAGCTTCTACAAAAAGCAGGTCAATTAGATTCAATCAATCCGAGGCTTCTTCGGTATCTTGCAATAGCCTACGCACGTAACAGTCAACCGGGAAAGGCCGCACTAACAACTTCAGAATATTCTATCATTTTAGGACGTTTTAAAGCTGCAAAAATGCATGCTAATCAAGCATTAAAAACTTTAAAACCATATTCTATTGAATGGCGAAAAGCTCAAGATATAATTGAGATCAGTTCCAAAATTGGAGAAAACAAATGAAAATCGCAACATTTCTTTTTTTAATATTCTACTTATTTATAGGAAGTTTATGTAAGGCTGACTTATTTTCAAATATATCAGACTCTGATCGCTTAGCATTGCAAAAGGAAATTCGAACATATTTGTTAAATAATCCTGAGGTAATAATTGAAGCTGTAAAAAATCTTGAAAGCAAAAATCAAAAAGACAACCACAGGACAGATAATTCATTAATTCAAGAAAATTATGATGAACTATTTAATGATGGAATATCTTGGCAAGGTGGCAATTTAAATGGAGACATCACAATCATTGAATTTCTAGATTATCGGTGCGGTTACTGCCGAAAAGCCCACAAAGACATTACAAAATTGCTTGAGGTCGATAAAAATATAAAATTTATTATTAAAGAATATCCAATTCTTGGAACCGAAAGTGTTCTGATAGCCCGTGTGACAATAGCAGTATTACAGTTATACAACAAAAATATCTATAAACGAATTCACAACAAATTAATGAATGATTACATCAATCCAACAGAACAAAATATAAAACGATTTCTTGAAGAAAACAAATTGGATTCTTCATTGGTTTTAAGACATATAAATTCTGAGTCTGTAACCAACCATCTTCGTAAAATAAGGCAACAAGGAGAGAGATTGAGTATTACTGGCACTCCCACCTTCGTAATCGAAGGTAATATGGTTCGTGGATATCTCAGCTATAAACAATTACAAGAAATAATTAATGAAATTAGATGAATATTAAATATACCTAAATCAAACTTTGAATTTTATTTTTTTACATGTATATAAGAACGATAAGGGTACATAAGATACCTAACTTGAAAGGCTGAAGAGCAAATGGCAAAAAAAAATCATGAGGCAGACGTAAACTTTATTAAGGAATTAGCTGTATTACTAAAAGAACATGACCTAACAGAGCTGGAAGTTGCAAGAGATTATGGTGAAAATGATAATTTAAACGTTCGAGTAGCGCGGCAAGTTCTGCCAAATCACGAAATTATCAATAATAGTTCCAGACCAGATATTATAGAAGTTCAGACTCCGGAAGTCAGTGAGTCAAAAAAAACTACTGACATAAATCCACTTGCTGGTGCAATACCATCACCCATGGTTGGCACAGCCTACTTGGCTCCAGAACCTGGTGCAACCAACTTTATCAACGTAGGGCAAGACGTGAAAGAGGGCGATACGTTGCTAATAATTGAAGCGATGAAGACAATGAACCAAATTACCTCCCCTAAATCTGGAAAAATAAAACGAATTTTGGTTGAAGATGGAACCGCAGTTGAATTTGGCACTCCATTAATGACAATAGAATAAACTTCATGTTTAAGAAAATATTAATAGCAAACCGAGGCGAAATAGCTCTTAGAGTAATTCGCGCGTGTAAGGAAATGGGAATCAGCACTGTAGCGGTTCACTCAACAGCAGATATGAATGCTATGCATGTAAGAATGGCAGACGAGAGTGTTTGTATAGGACCGCCACCCAGTAACAAGAGCTACTTATCTATCCCAGCAATTATTTCAGCCTGTGAAATAACTGGAGCAGAAGCGATACACCCAGGTTATGGTTTTTTGTCAGAAAATTCTAACTTTGTAGATATTATTACTGACCATGGCATTCAGTTTATAGGCCCAACCGCAGAGCATATAAGGATAATGGGTGACAAAATAACTGCTAAAGAGACCATGAAAGCCTTAAAAGTACCTTGCGTTCCAGGATCAGACGGTTCAGTGAGCAGTCTGGAAGCAGCGCTGAATGTAGGAAAAAATATAGGCTATCCATTGATAGTAAAAGCGACTGCCGGTGGCGGTGGCCGTGGCATGAAAGTAGCGAATAATAAAGATGATTTAGAAAATGCTTTTTTGACTGCTCGTTCAGAAGCTAATTCTGCCTTTGGAAATGATGAGGTCTACATTGAAAGATACCTTACAAATCCAAGGCATATTGAAATTCAGGTTTTTGGCGATGGAAAAGGAAATGCCATCCACTTAGGAGAGCGCGACTGTTCCCTTCAAAGAAGACACCAAAAAGTTCTTGAAGAAGCCCCTGGTCCATCAATATCTCCAGAAGTTAGGGAATATATAGGTAATATTTGTTCAAAAGCTGTAGCTTCTATAAATTACGCGGGCGCTGGTACCATTGAGTTTTTATATGAAAATAATGAATTCTACTTCATTGAGATGAACACTCGGTTGCAAGTTGAACATCCTGTAACCGAAGCAATATATGGAGTTGACCTAGTTAGAGAACAAATAAGAATTGCATCAGGTTTTGAACTCTCTTTAAACCAGAACGAATTACGCCCCAACGGCCATGCTATAGAAGCCAGAATCAATGCAGAAACATTGCCAAATTTCATTCCAAATCCAGGCACTGTAACAATGTTTCATGCTCCGGGAGGGTTGGGTGTGCGAATAGATTCAAATTTGTATAGCGGATATCAAATCCCACCCCACTATGATAGCCTTATTGGGAAACTTATCGTACATGGACGAGACAGAAAAGAGGCCATGGAGCGTTTAAAAAGATCTTTAGACGAATTAATTATCGATGGAATCGACACAACTACTGACCTTTTTCATGACCTGCTGAAAAATAAAGATATAATTGACGGCAAGTATAATATACATTGGCTGGAAAATTGGCTTTTAGATAAATAAATGAAAGATTTGAAGGCCAATACCTTTCACTCTCATATCGATTTAGAAGTTGTACTTAATGCATACATGAATGGGATATTCCCCATGGCAGAATCAAAATATGATGAGAAAATCATATGGATAGAGCCTAAACTACGAGGAATAATCCCACTAAACCTTTTTCATACCTCAAAATCTTTGGACCGCCACATAAAAAAAAATAATTCAACCGTGAGATTTGATAAAAATTTCGATTTAATTCTAAATGGATGTGCGAGAAGAAACGAAACTTGGATAAATCCTATTTTAAGAAATACTTACAGATTACTTTATGCCAAGGGTTATGCTCATAGCATAGAAGTATTTGAATATGACAAGTTGGTCGGCGGATTATTTGGAATTAGTATCAATGGAGTTTTTTTTGGTGAAAGTATGTATTCAGAATCAACAAATGCATCAAAAATTGCCCTGAAATTTTTAATCCAACGTTTAAAAAATAATGGATATTTATTATTTGACACTCAATTTATTTCTGATCATTTAATAACTTTAGGAGCAGTTGAAATCACTCAATCCGAATATTTGAGTCTTCTAAAAGAGGCGCTTGAAAAAAATGTAACAAATGCATTTTACTAATAGTAATAGTTTATCTAATCAGCCGCAGAGGTCGTTCCAAGGCGCATTAAAAGCGTAATTAGACTGACAGAACCTTGGGTATCCATGATCACGCTTTCTGGAGCAAGATAATCAAAGCTGCCTCCCGGCACTAATTCCAGGAAAGTTCCACCTAATAAACCTTCAGTAGAAATTAGTGCCTGGCTATCATCTGGAATCTTGATAGTATTTTTTACACTGAATGTCGTTTTAACACGATAGGTTTCTGGATTTAAAATAAGAGCCTTAACTATGCCAATTTTAACTCCTGCCAAGCGAACATCAGTTCCTAAAGAAACCCCTTCAACTGATCTGAAATCAGCACTTAAATTATAGGAATCCTCGTTAGACATAATATTTGTTCGGGTACTCGTATAGTAAAGAAACCAAATCGCCGTTGCTACCACAACAGCACCAATCAATATTTCAGTAACGCTCCTATTAAACATCAATCTAATTCCGGCTGCCAAGCTTCATAATCTTTTCTTATAGCTAGTTTAGCATTCTTTAGAGATCCACCAGGCGCATAAGCGGATAGAGTTCCAGTCAGATTTTCCTGGTGCGACTTCTCCCATTTTTTTCGCAAAAAGGGATCTTTTAGAGGGGTAGAACCAAATGTTCCATGTAACCATCCATGCCAGGTCGGGTCAACACGAGACGCTTCCGGTTCACCATTGTAACAAACCCAACGACGAGTACCGTCTTTATTTTCATAGAATTTATTTCCTTCAGTATCCTCTCCAACCAGGATCCCGTGGCGCCAGGTAAATATTTGGGTTCCTATTGATTGTCCATTCCACCAAGTTAGCAATCTCAATAAAAAATTCATAAACAAGTTCTCACATATATTTTAACAAAAAAATAACAACATTATAATGCACTGAACAATTAGGCTGTCGCACTTTCTTCATTCTTTTTTTCTGAATATATTAACAATGGGGAGACATCACTTGAAACTGCCTCTTCATTAACAACAACTTTTTCGACACCCGTCAGACTAGGTAAATCAAACATAGTATCTAAAAGTATACTCTCCAAGATTGACCTCAAACCTCTCGCTCCAGTCTTTCTCTCAATCGCCCGTTTGGATATTGCTATTAATGCATCCTCTGTGAATGATAGTTCCACCCCCTCCATTTCAAAAAGATGCTGGTACTGTTTAATTAGTGCATTTTTTGGTTTAGTAAGAATAGTGACCAACGCTTCTTCATCTAAATCAGTCAAAGTCGCTATTACTGGCAGTCGACCAACAAACTCTGGTATTAATCCAAATTTTAGCAAGTCCTCCGGTTGTAAATCTTCTAAAACATCTCCAACACTTTGAATGTTATCACTTTTTACATCCGCTCCAAAACCGATAGCAGAACCTTTGCCGCGCTGCGATATTACCTTATCCAAACCAGCAAAAGCTCCTCCACAAATAAATAAAATATTGGTTGTATCTACCTGTAAAAATTCCTGTTGAGGATGTTTACGACCGCCTTGAGGTGGTACACTTGCGACTGTACCCTCCATTATTTTAAGTAACGCCTGCTGAACTCCTTCCCCAGAAACATCT
>Ga0315331_10002786_pt1 | contig 13183 bp, 12 predicted proteins | sample M160m34915metaG_FD_203456 | JGI IMG/M metagenome (GOLD analysis project Ga0315331, IMG submission 203456) | Ammonia-oxidizing marine archaeal communities from Monterey Bay, California, United States - M1 60m 34915 | ecosystem: Environmental > Aquatic > Marine > Intertidal zone | place: USA...
GACATCCGTAACGCTCTCCCAGTCGGAGCACTCCTCGAGGTCGAAGCCCGCGATCGTGGCGCCCTCCGCCGCGAACCGTTGCGCGCAGGCCAGTCCGATGCCCGATGCGGCCCCCGTAATCCACGCGACGCGCCCTTCGAGTCTGCCCATTGTCTTCTCCTGTCCTTTGTTGTTCCGAGACGGTTTTGGAGGCCGGGTGACAAGTGTCTCCGGGGTCGCGCCCGCGAGCGCCCCTCTCGATCCCACCCGCATTAGAGCACAACCGACGACGGTCCGGCCGCTCGGGTTCCGATGCGAAGCCGGTTGGCGCGAGGGCAGCGTCCCAGCGTATCTTGCGGTCTCAAAGGGGGCGAAGGCATGGCGGACTCGACGCAACGCGTGGTGATCGTGGGAGGGGGTTTCGCCGGGGTCGACCTCGCGCGGGCGCTGCGGCGCGCCCTGCCTGCGCGGTGGGAGGTGGTCCTCTACAACCGCGAGAACCATCTGTGTTTCTCGCCGCTCTTGCCCGAGGTGGTCGGGGCTTCGCTCAACCCGTTGCACGTCGTTTGGTCGATCCGCGAGATGGCACCTGGGGTGATTTGTCGGACGACTCCGGTCACCGCGCTCGACCCGGTGGCGCGGGAGCTGGAGTACCTGGACGGCGCGGGAAAATCCTGCCGGCAGTCCTACGACCACCTGGTCCTCGCGGTCGGGCTCCCGGTTCGGCTCGGGATCATTCCGGGCATGGAGCACTATGGGTGGCCGATCAAGACGCTCGGCGACGCCGCGGCGCTGCGAAACCACCTGATCGCCCAGATGGAGCGAGCGGAGGTGACGGAGGATCCTCAGGCCCGCGCGGACATGCTCTCCGTCGCCATCGTCGGTGGAGGCTTTACCGGTGTTGAGGTGGCCGGGGCGGTGCTGGACCTGTTTCAGGAGTCGGCTCGGTATTACTCGACGATCGACCCGGAGGACTGCGTGGTACACCTCCTCGATGGGGCGCCTCGGATCCTCGGGCCCCTTCCTGAGCCGCTCTCAACCGTTGCGCGGAACAGTCTCCAGGGCCGCGGGATGCGTGTGCGGGAGAGCGTCCAGGTCGAGGGCGTCAACGACGCGGGGGTGGCACTTGCGGAGGGCGAGCAGATACGAGCCGGGACGGTGATCTCTGCGGTCGGGAACGGCACCCACGCGCTCGTCGCCGAGTCGGGCCTTGAGATGGAGCGCGGCCGGTTGGTCGTCTCGGGAGCGATGCGGATCGAGGGACACGAGGGTCTGTGGGCCCTGGGAGACTGCGCTGCGGTTCCAAACGCCTTCGACGGGTCCATCTCTCCGACGCTGGCGCAGTACGCGACACAGCAAGCAGGGCAACTCGCAGCCAACATCACGGCGGTCATCGAGGGGCGACCTCCCACGCTGTTTTCGTATCACCCGAAGGGGATGTTCTGCGTGTTGGGGCATCGCGACGCCGTGGGGGTCGTGTATGGACGCACGGTGTCGGGCCTCTTCGCGTGGATCCTTTGGCACGCGATCTACTGGGCGAAGATGCCGACGCTCGCGCGCCGACTCCAGATCGCGGTGGACTGGATCTGGGACGCATTCTTCCCACGTGACATCGCGGAATTGTCGATGGAGCAAACGCGCGAGGTCGAGGCAAAGCACGGCAAACCGCACTGACGACACCACCGCGCTCGGGTGGGCGAGACCCCGCAACTCGCACACCGCGGTTGTATGTCACTCTCCACGTCATGGCCGCACTCAAACGAAACGTCGTCGTAGAAGCTTTTTGGAAGCTCCACCCTGTCCTGTATCGGTGGAGTCGAGGGCGCTTGCTCGGCGAGATGGCCGGCATGGATGTGTTGATCCTGACGACCCGGGGGCGTCGGTCTGGCCGCTCGCGCTCCACCTGCCTCACGTATTTCAGCGCGGGCGATGCGCGTGTCGTCGTCGGTTCGTTCCTCGGAGAACCCCGCCATCCTGCCTGGGTCCACAACCTCCGAGCGCAGCCGGAGGCCGAGGTGCAGTGTCGGACGGAGCGGTCCGCGGTGATCGCGCGCGAGGCGACGGGGGCTGAGCGTGATGCGCTCTGGGCGCAGCTCGTCGCGATCCAGCCCGATTACGCGCAGTACAAAGCCAACACGGAACGCTTGATTCCGCTGGTCATGCTCGAGCCTGTTGGGTCGAGGGCAGCGGCACCCGGTACGGGCCCCTAGCGTGATTCCTCCGCCGCGCGGAGAGGCCGAAAGAACGCTCGAATCTCCTCGACGAGATCCTGAGGGTTCTCCATCGCAGGGAAATGGCCGCCACGCTCCATCACCGTGAACCGCCGCAGGTCGAAGTGCGGTTCACAGAGCTCCCGGGGCGGCCGGTTGACCTCATTGAACGCAGCCACACCGGTCGGCACGTCGCGGCCGGAATACGCCGGCGCGCCCGACAAGGGGCCAAAGGTCTCGAAGTAGAGACGAAGCGACGAACCGATCGTCTGGGTCGCCCAGTAGAGTGTGATATTCGTGAGAAGCTCGTCCCGGGTGTACACGCTCTCGATGTCTCCCTCGCAGTCGCTCCAGCGACGCCACTTCTCGACGATCCAGCCGGCGAGGCCGGTGGGCGAGTCATTCAGTCCGAAGGCGAGACTCTGGGGCTTGGTGCTCTGGAGGTGGACATATCCCCACTCGCGCGCGCGGTAGGCCTGGACCTCCTCCCACCACGCGCGCTGCTCGACGGTGAGCGTCGCCTCGTCGATCGGGGGAGCGAGCATGTTGTAGTGCAGCCCGACGAGTCGCTCGGCGTGGCGAGCGGCGAGCCCGGCGTTGACCGCGGCGCCCCAGTCTCCGCCCTGGCCGCCGAAGCGCTCATAGCCAAGTTCGTCCACCATGAGCCGAGCCCAGAGGTCGGCGATCGCCTGGGTGTCGAGCCCCCTGCGACGCGGCTTGTCCGAGAACCCGTATCCGGGCAGCGACGGCACGACCACGTGGAACGCGTCTTCAGCCCGTCCGCCGTGCGCGACCGGGTCGCTGAGCGGCCCGATGACCTTGTGCATCTCGTAGAAGCTGCTCGGCCAGCCGTGGGTCAGGATCAGGGGCAGGGGTGCTTGGCCTCGGCCCTCGACATGGATGAAATGGATCCCGAGTCCGTCGATCTCAGCGCGGAAGTGCGGGAAGCGGTTGAGCTGACGTTCCTGCGCGCGCCAGTCGAACTCATCTCGCCAGTAGCGCGTGAGTTCCTGGAGGTACGCGATGTCGGTGCCGTAGTCCCACCCCGCGTCCTCTACCGCGTCGGGCCAACGGGTGGCGGCGAGACGGGTGTTCAGGTCGCGGAGCACCGCGTCGGGGATGGCGATCTCAAAGGGCTTCACCGTCATTCCAGCGTCCTCTCACGGGCCGGCCGCGTCATGGGGCGCTCCGGAGGAGCTGTCCGGGGAGTCTCTCCGAAGCGTCGAGCACCGGGGCACCGCCCTCGCAGATCGCGGTACCGTTCACCAGGACCGCGTCGATGCCGCCCGGCTGGTCGGCGATCAACCGCTCGCCGCCCGCCGGGAAGTCGCGGACGCGCTTCTCCGGCCCCGGTGACAGCCGCTCCCAATCCAACACGACCACATCCGCAGGCGCGCCTGGGACCAACACGCCGCGATCGAGGCCCGCGACCCGCGCGACCTCGCCGCTGACCTTGCGGATCCCCTCTTCGAGCGGCATGAGCCCCTGGTCACGAACCCAGTGTGCGAGGAAGTCCGTGGGCATCACGGCGTCGCAAATTTGGCTCACGTGCGCACCCGCGTCGGACAAGCCCAGCACGCACCCCTCCGCGCGGAGAAGCTCGCCGACGCCGACGGGGTCATCGTTCGCGAAGACGACCTCGAAACGCGTCTCCAGGTTCTCTTCCAGCGAGAGGTCACAGACGACGTCCCACGGCGTCGTCCCGCGCTCGCTCGCGAGCGACGCCATGGAGCGACCGATGAGCTCGGGGTGGCGGTTGGACTCGGCCACCGTAAAGGATTCCCAACCGGGGTCAATCCATTGCCCGGACGCGAACTCGGCTATGACCCGATCGCGCCAACCGCGGTCGGCGAACAGCGGGAGCCGCTCGCTCTCGGGGAGGGCCACGAGCTCCGCGAACGCAGGCATCTGGTAGAACGAGGTCGGCTCACGCATCACGATCCGCTGAACGATCGGGCGGCATGTGACCTGGACCCAGACGTCCGCGCCAGCCTCGCGGCCCGCTCGGTGCCGCAGGAGCTTCTCCTGCGCAGGCCTCCGGGACGTCCACGAGGGGGGATAGGTGAGGATTGAGGACCAGTTGATCGTGCGGCCCAGCTCACGCTGGAACGGGTAGATCCAGTCGAAGTCTTCGCCCGCCGCGACGTGCACCACGCCTCGCCCGACCTCGCCGGTCACTCGCATCAACGCCTCGAGTTCTGCCTGGGTCGCGACCACCGAGGGCACCGGGCGGCCCCCATCACCGAGGTGGAAGCCGGCGCGATCCGAGGAGAACCCAAGCGCTCCCTCCGTCAGCGACGCTGCGACGAGCGCACGCATCCTGTCGATCTCAGAATCAGTCGCCTCACGCTCGTAGGCCTCATCGCCAAGGATGCATAGGCGCGTCGCCGTGTGGCCGACGTAGCCGCCAAAGTTGATCGCGACCCCCTCGCGGTCGATCCGCTCCAGGTAGTCGCCGTAGGATGTGAAATCCCAGTCGACGCCCGCCTCGAGCGTCGCCAGTCGCATGTCTTCGACCTTGTCGAGCGTGCGCATCAGCGACCCCCGGGTCTCCGGGCGCACGGGCGCGATGCTGTAGCCGCAGTTTCCGGCGACCACGCTCGTCACGCCGTGCCAACTGGACGGGGTCAAGAAGCGGTCCCATAGAACCTGCGCGTCGTAGTGGGTGTGGAGGTCGACGAAACCGGGTACGACCAGCTTTCCGCCGGCATCGATCTCGCGGGGAGCCCGGACGGCTTCGGCGATCTCGACGATTCGACCGTCGCGGATTCCGACGTCAGCCCGTACGGCGGGACGACCGGTGCCATCGACGAGCGTCCCTCCCCGAATTGCGATGTCGATCATCTCGGGGGCTCCTGTGCGGGCATTCGCTCGGTCCATCGTCCTCGTCCGCAGGGTCCGTTCTACCGCAGCGGTGCCATCCGGGCAACGCGGAAGTGGGTGCGACATGACTAGCAAACGGTAGCGACCGAGTGCGGCCGGAAAACGCCGCCTGACGAGGTCGCATCAGCCATCCCCGCCCCTTGATTCCCCGGTCATTCGCTGACACAGTCCGGCCGACGTGACGATCTACCTGAAGCCAGAGCAGTTCGCGGCGCCTCCCGCCCCTTTCCGGACGGGGGAGGGCGGCCACCTGTGGCTGAACGCCGAGGGCGAATTCGAGACGGACCGCCGGGTCGAGATCTCGGCGAACTCGACGCACGCACTGCTTGGGCACGGGGTGCTCGAAGCCTTGAATCGCCTCCCGCTGATGGGAGAGCTGGGGAGCGAACGGGAAGTCGTGCTGCCCCAGGAGACGCTCTCCGACGCGACGAAGATCCTCTACGAGGCCGATCGGAAGACCTACGGGGCCACGTGGGAGTTCGACGTCGGAGTCGACGAGGACGGACGTCTGTGTCGGGTCCAGGTAGACAACCGGGAGTACCAGCGGGGCCTCTTGCTGCTCACCGACCTCCTCCACGCGGCGAGCCGTGTGGGGCACGCCGCGTGGCTGCGTATCTGAGCTGGGGGCGGGGGGCGGGTGAAGCAGCGACGAGAAGCTTGCGCGTTGCCATCGGGAAGCGTCATGCTGCGGTTCTTTCACCGGGAGGAAGCATGAAGCTCGGTCTTGCAATCGAATATGCCGGCCGTGGGGTCGAGGTCCCCATCGAACTGATCCAGCGCTGCGAGGCGATGGGGTACGACTCCGTGTGGACGGCAGAGGCGTACGGCTCCGACGCGATCACGCCGCTCGCGTTCGTCGCCGCACACACGAAAAAGATAAGGCTCGGGACCGGCGTCATCCAGCTCGCGGCGCGGACGCCCGCGATGGCCGCGATGCAACTCGGCACCGTCAACGCGCTCGCGGGCGGAGGCCGGGTGATCGGAGGCATCGGGGTGTCGGGGCCGCAGATCGTGGAAGGCTGGTACGGCACGCCCTGGGGAAACCCCAAGGAGCGAATGCGGGACTACGTCACGATCATGAAGAAGGTCTTCGCGCGCGAGGGGCCCGTGACCCACGAGGGCAGCGAGATCTCGCTCCCCTACACTGGCCCCGGGTCGGCCGGCATGGGCAAACCGTTGAAGTCGATCCTGCACTACCCCGATCGGCCCAGGCTTTGGCTGGGGACCGGGGCGAAGGCGACGGTGGAGCTGACGGCGGAGATCGCCGATGGGTGGCTCGCGTTCGGGATGCGGCCGGGCAATGTCGATGTCTTCAAATCCTGGTTCGAAGCGGGGTTCGCAAAAGCCCCGGAAAACAAGGGCTATGACGACTTCGAGATCCAGGGTGGCGTGAGCGTCACGATCACCGACGACGTGAAGACCGCCCTGCAAGCCGGCAAGCCGTTCGTCGCCCTCTATGTCGGCGGGATGGGACACCCCAAGCTCAACTTCCACAAGAAGCGGATGCACCGTGAAGGCTGGGGCGAGGCCGCCGAGCGGATCCACGAGCTCTTCCAGGCAGGGAAGCGAGCCGAGGCGATCGACGCGGTCCCCGATGAATACATGGACGAAGGGGGGCTCTTCGGGCCGGTGGAGCGGATCCGAGAGCGTTGGCGTTCGGACTGGGAGCACATGCCGTATACCGGCATCACGGTGCGGACGGAGAACGAGGAAGGCTTCGAGTTGATGGCGGACCTCGTCGGTTCGCGGGACGAGTAGGCACCGCGATGGGGATCACAGGCTGTCATCACCTCGCGGTCTGCGTGCGCGACGTCGCAGAGGCTCGCCGGTTCTGGGGCGACGCCCTGGGGCTCACGGAGTTGGACCGCCCGGAGGCGATTGCGCACATCCCCGGGGTCTGGTTCCAATTTGGCGGCTCCGAGCTGCATGTGATCGAGAACGCCGCCGTGCTCCCGGCTGAGGGGCCGTTGGCCCCGCACGTGGCCTTTCATACAGACGGTTTCGAGGCGACGTGCGAACGGCTGGAAGCCGCCGGGGTGGCCTTCGACTTTGGCCCGGGTCGCGGCCCGGATGACGTCCTGCGTGCCGTCGTACGGGACCCCAGCGGCAACGTCGTCGAGATCACCGATGCGCCACTGCGAGACGCCTCAGCCCCGCGTTGAGCGCGGCCCGGTCCTCCAGGGCGATTCAGCCCGAAGACAGCCCACGGAACGTCTCGCGGACGTCCTCGACGATTCGCACGGGCTCTTCCTTCGCGGCGAAGTGCCCGCCCGACTCGTGGACGCGCAACAGGACGCGGTTGTAGAAGGCTTCGGTCCAGTCCAGCGGTCCGCGCGGCAGGTCGTGGCGAAACAACGAGAGGCCTGTCGGGACCTCGATCACCGGGGTGCGATCGTGCGCGGGCTGCCAAGGGTGTGCGGCCGCCTCCCGGTAGTAGCGCGTCGAGCTCACGAAGCTGTCGGTCAACCAGAACAAGCTCATCGTCGTGCAGAGGAAGTCCTTCGAGAATCGGCTCTCCGGCGTCCCGTTCGTGTCCCCCCAGGAGCGGCGCCTCTCCAGCATCCACGCCATCAGCCCGACGGGCGAGTCATGCATGGCGTAGGAGAGCGTCTGGGGCCCCAGCATGTGGACCGCGATGTGCGCGGCGAAGCGTCGCTCCCACTGCGTCGTGGCCTCGAGGTCGTCCGCGCTGAGGCCCTCTGCGGGCGGCGGGAGCGCCCACGGTCGCGGCCCGGCGAACACGGGCATCGGGAATGCGTTGCTGAGGTGGATGCCTCGGCAGTGCGCGCTGTGGGCATGGCCGAGCTGCATCGTCACGAGCGCGCCCCAATCGCCCCCGTGCGCGAGGAACGTGTCGTAGCCGAGCACATCACGCATCAGTTGGACCCAGAGGTCCGCGGTCCGCCACCAGTTCTGCCCGGCGCGAGGGAGCGGGGTCGAGAACGTGTAGCCGGGCAGGGAGGGGATCACGACATCGAACGCGTCCGCGGGGTCCCCGCCGTGCGCTTCCGGGTCGGTCAAGGGACCGATCACCTCGTGGAAGTCCCAGAACGTCCAAGGCCAGCCGTGGGTCAGGATGAGCGGCCTCGGGTTCGGCCCCCGACCTTTGACGTGGAGGAAGTGTATCGGGTGGTCGTCGATGACCGCGCGAAAGCCCGGCCAGGCGTTCATCGCCGCCTCGCTCGCGCGCCAGTCGAAGGTCTCCGACCAGTACTCGACCAACTCCCGCAGGTATTGGCCATTGGTGCCGTAGCGCCAGTCCGCATTCTCTTCATCGGGCGGCCAATTCGTCGACCGGAGGCGACGCCTCAGGTCCTCGAGTCGCTCGTCGGAGATCGAAATGACGAAGGGGTCGGCGCTCATCGAAGTTGCCTCCGGCCGAGTTCGCGCCTCCGAGGTTGTCCGAGGCGGACCCGATCGTGTCAGGGCTGTGGGCGAGGGATGTCGGCGATCTTGACGACTGAGAAGTTCGCTTCCATGAGCGGGTCCGCGAGCAAAGTGCGGATCAGGATGTGTCCTGTGTCATATCCCTGTGTGGAGACCCAGTTGTCGAAACCTGGGTTCTCGGCGCTGGCGTAGATGACGAACGACCCGTCGTCGCGGAGCTTGACTTGGCGGTTGTTCAGCCCCACTCGGTGATACCGGAAGTCCCCGGACTCGAGGTAGCGCGTCAGGATCTGACACGACCAGTAGCGGCAGGGCACGTCCTTGCCCGTGATCTCGATCGCCTCGTCGTCGGCGAGTCGGTACCACGCGCCGAGGTACTGGATGCCTGGCCCGGGGAGGTTGTTGGCGACCAGCTTGGGATCGATCATCGCGGCGAGTTCTTGCGGCGTGTAGTCGTCGTGACGCTCGTCGTCCAAGTGCATCTTGCCTTCGGTGATCTGGGTGACGTCGACTGTTTGTCCGTCCTTCGTGGTCTCATGCGAGATCATGTTGAGCCCCGCGAAGATCGAGAGCCCGATGGACACGTCCGAGGCGTCGTCCATGAACTGCACCACACGCTTCAGCCCCGAGACGAGCTCGTCTTCGGAGTAAGGCGCGGGCGTCTCGACCTCGGCGGTACAGGTCACATGGAAGACGGCAGGGCGGTACGCTCCGGTGTCGGTCGCGTGAACGAACTCGGGGAAGTACTGCCGTGTGAACAGGATGGGTCGGTCCCCTTCCAGGTGGATCCAGTTCTCCGCCCCCTCGGGTCGTTCTGGGCCGATGTGAATGCGCGCGAAGGGCCGACCGTCCCGCTCACTCCACACGATGGCGTCATCCGCCAGGTCGCCGACGATGTAGTAGGACTCGTTGGCGTCGTAGGCATAGATCACGGCTGAGAAGAAGATGTCTTCGCCGCGGGTGACCTCGAGGCAGTAGGGGAGCTGGTCGTCGAGCTTCGCCTCGTGATAGAGGGTGTCGGTTCCGTCGCCTTTGAACTTCCGCGTCGGGGTCATCATCCGTGTCATTCGGGGGTGACGACGATCGACATCGAACTCGAGTTCCTGCGCGCCGGCGATGAGCCGCAGCAAGTAGCGATACCCCTCCGCACGCTCACGCGGCGTTCGGGCCCCTGTCGGCCCAACGATCTTCTCGCCGATACGCTTCAACTCATCCGCGAAGTCGTTCCAGGCTGTCTGGCTCTCGGTCTTGTTCGGCATCCCACCCTCTCCGCTGTTCGCGAGCGGATGCTAGCAGCAAGCCGATAGGGGCGGCCGTCCAGGCTGTTGGACTGCTTGTGATCGAGAGTCGAATGAAGTTGCATCTGGGCACCGGCCGAAGATCAGCGAAACCCCTATGGTGCAGCCGTCGTCCGAGTCACGAGGGATCCCGTTGAGCGCCGCCGATCTGCTTCCGCCACCGTTTCGTCCCCTTCCGATCCGTCTGCTGAACGCGGCAGGGCGGGCGGCGGGTGGGCTCGATCGGTACGCCTTCCGGCTCGATGAGGCGTCACTCCTCGAAGCCGCCATGCGCGCAGCGGGGACGAGAGACGTCGGCCCGGACACCTTCCTCCCGGGCTTTCGGACGTTGCTTCGGTCACTGGAGGAAGATGCACGGCTCAGCACGTTTGGTCGTTTCTTCGCCCGTCGGCAGCTCCTCGAACTACTCACCCATCGTTTGCGCATCTACGAGTACCGCCGGCGTCACCCCGAGGTGTCACAGGAACGGATCCGGCGCCCGATCTTCATTCTTGGGCTCCCGCGCACGGGCACGACGCTGCTGCTCGGACTGCTGGCGGAAGACCGTGCTCACCGCGCTGCGCTGTCCTGGGAGGTGGACGAACCTTGTCCGCCACCGCGAACGCCTTACTACGAGACGGACCCCCGCATCGAGGCGACGCGGGCGCGCTTCGAGCAGCTCCAGCAGCTGGCCCCGGGCTTCCAGGCGATCCATCCGATCGGGGAACGAATGCCGCAGGAGTGCATCGTGCTGACGGCGCCGGAGTTCATGAGCATCCGGTTCGAGATGTGCTTCGATGTCGCGTCATACCAGCGCTGGCTGCCCGAGCAGGATATGACCGGCGCGTACGACTTTCACAAGGCCTTCCTCCAGCACCTGCAATCCGGTCATGCCGGGGAGCGGTGGGTGCTCAAGTCACCCGGCCACCTCGGGGCGATCGACGCGCTCTTCGAGGCGTACCCCGACGCCATCGTGATCCAGACGCACCGGGACCCGGTGCGGGTCGTGCCCTCGGTCGCGAGCCTCGAGTACACGATGCGGCAGGTCTCCTCGGACGCGGTCGACCCGGAGCGCCTGGGACGCCAGCAGCTCTGGATGTGGTCCCGCGTGCTCGAACAGGGACTCGAGAGTCGACGTGAGCACCCCGAGCGGGAAGCGCAGATCTTGGACCTATCGATGGGAGAGATCGTGCGAGACCCACTCGGGACCGCGGAGCGCATCTACCGACGCTTCGACCTCCCGTGGAACGAGGATACCCGCTCGCGGATGCAGGCCTATCTCGCTCGCCATCCAAAGGATGAGTTCGGCCCTCACCGCTACAGCCTGGACGCCTTCGGCCTCGCCGAGGAGGAGGTCGACCAGCACTTCAAGCAATACCGCGACTATTTCGACATCGAGCGCGAGCCCCCGCCGCGCTAGCTCGTTTCGCGCCGCAGCTATCCCGCCGTGGTATAGCGGTCGAGCTTGTAGAGCCGGGTCAAGATCGCGTCTGCCACACGCTCGGGGAGCAGGTTCATGAACGTCGTCTGGACGCGCGCGCCGAACGGTGCGAAGTAGCGCTCCCGCGGGCGGCGCGCGGTGGCCGCGCGAACGATCACCCGTGCGATGTCCTCCGGACTGAGCGCGTTCCGGAGGTTCCTTTCCGCGAGCTCGTCGAGGTCGAAGAACGTCTGGCGGTACGGGTTGTCCGGGTCGGCGCGGAGAGACTCACTGCCGCGTCGCGCGTTGTCGAACACTGCGGTGTCCACGAACCCCGGAACGATGAGGGACACGTGGATGTTCCAGGGCGAGAGCTCCAGGCGCAGCCCGCGTGTCGCGGCGGCCAAGCCCGCCTTCGTCGCCGCGTAGGGGACTGCGAGCGGGGCCGGAATGCTCCCGCCAATCGAGCCGATATTGAGGATCCGTCCCGCTCGGCGCTCGCGCATTCCGGGGATGAGCTCCGCCGTCATCTGTAAGCTCGAGAGCAGGTTGACCTCGAAGATGTGGCGCAGGTCGTCTCGCGACATCTGCTCCAGCGCGGCACCAGGGCTGAACCCGACGTTGTTTACGAGCAGGTCTATCTGTCCGAACGCGTCCAAGGCCGCGCCGGCTGCGTGACGCGTCGCAGACTCCTCGGAGAGGTCGGCCGTGAGCGCGATCGCTTCTCCGCCCGCGGTCGTGATCGTCTTGACGAGGTGAGAGAGTCGCTCCTCGCGCCGCGCGACGACCGCGACGCGGTAGCCCGCGGAGGCGAGCGCGCGGGCGGCCGCTTCACCGATGCCGGACGAAGCACCCGTGATGAGCGCAGCCTTCGTTGCCGTACGAGAGGGCTCGTTTGTCATAGCCGCAGTGTCGAGCAGCAGGCGGGTGAATCAAGCGGTTGCGCCTGGCGCCGTTCTCCCATAATGGGACCCGCTCGGTTTGGACTCATTGACCATTTGCGTCAGGCATCGAAGCCCTGCCCCAAGCGGCTAGTCCTGTGTCGAATTGGCGGTGGCCGCGCGTTCGTCCATCCCCTGAAAGACCTCGTGCGCGATGCGCATCGAGCGCAATGCCTGGGGGACGCCCGCGTACACGGCAGTGTGCATGATGGCCTCCGCGATCTGCGTCCTGCTGAGACCGTTCGCGAGGCCTGCCTCGACATGGACACGCAGCGGCGGCCCTTCTCGGAGCACCGAGAGCGTCGCGATCGTGATGAGGCTGCGCTGCGCACGCGTAAGTTGCGGCCGATCCCAGACGGCGGTCCCTGTTTGATTGACCCAGGCGAGCCACTCCTCCGCGATCACAGCGGGGGCGGGGTTCCTCGCGAGGAAGTCCTGCGCGCCTTCTTCGATCGAGCGGGGATCGGAGCGCGGCGAGCGGTCCTGGGCATCAGCGGGCCCGACGACCGTCAGCGAGAGGAACGCCAAGCCGGCGAGGAGGTCACGTTTCATCGGTCGGTCTCCTAGCTGCGACGACGCGCCACGCTTGTCACAGCGCGAGTATGAGGAAGTCTCGCATCCCGTCGAGGAAGAGCGGGTCTCCCCCCCGAGGCTCGGGCGAAAGCATACGATCTCTTCAGCGCGCGTGTGCGATCGGGGATAGACTGCGCCGCCGGACGTTGAATGCTCCCCGTACCCGAGAAGGCGAGAACACGCTCTATGAACCGCGACCCGAACGCCGAGATGTCAGACCTCCTTCGCGCCGTGCTCGGCGACGAGGACGACACGGCCGAAGAGGACGAGCCAGGTCGTAGCCCGTTCGCCATCAAGCTCGCCGAGTCGATTGGCGAGGCGTTACGTCACATGCGGGCAGAAGGGGCGATTGAAATCGACGATGGGAGCCTCGACTCCGTGATCATCGAGGTGACCGAATCAGGCCTCGACGCAAGATCGCCCAAGCAGCTGATCAAGCGCGTGATCCGAACGCTCATCGAGAGCGAATACGTCGAAGAGGTATACGGCACCGACGATGAGCTTCGGGCTTTG
>Ga0315331_10002790_pt1 | contig 13171 bp, 10 predicted proteins | sample M160m34915metaG_FD_203456 | JGI IMG/M metagenome (GOLD analysis project Ga0315331, IMG submission 203456) | Ammonia-oxidizing marine archaeal communities from Monterey Bay, California, United States - M1 60m 34915 | ecosystem: Environmental > Aquatic > Marine > Intertidal zone | place: USA...
GGATATCGAACATGGAGGGGAATTTAGTATCCCAAGGCTCATTCCCAAATGGGCAGTACTGCCGGCCGTTACCTTCGATAGCCATGATGGTGGGGATGCGAGCAGCTAAGCTTGCCGAGTGGAGAAAAGACGCACCAACACACGTTAGATCTTGAACGCACAGAAATAAGTTATAGTGTTGGGCGGCCGCTCCCATAATGAGAGCTTCGCCGTGGCCTTTGCATGCTTTTAACGCTACGCCGGAGTAACCCTGATCACGTGCAAGTAATAGAGATTCAAAATCAATGAGTGATTCGTCGATAACAACTGGTTTGATTTGTGCCGCTTGGTGCATGCCGTTACTGGGGTGCTTTTTTAAGTCACGATGGGTTGGTTGTTCAATATATTGAATTCGCTCAAATGCCTGAGGTGCGCGTGCTTGTAGCTCCGACAAAAAATCGAGAACGTATTGTACGTCTTTGCATTTTTCGTTGAAGTCCGTTGAGTACCACCATTGTTGGCAACCGCGAGATTGTTGTGCGATTGTAGATACGTGATCGATGTCAATAACTCGTTGCACATCCCAATGCAGGTCATCTCCAGCCAATTTGATTTTTAAATGAGTAAGTCCGTCCGAGATTATCCAGTCGCCTAGTGTCTCGGGTACGCCATCATTAATCGGTGTCGCGATATCTTCGGCAGTAAGCGGGTCCAATGCTCCGACGAGGTGGTACAGTGGCATTTTCTCTTTTGGCTGCCGCAATGTAAATTGATCCAAAAATAGTCCAGACATGTCTCCGTTGAGAAACTGTCCTAGATCGCGATTCATAAATTCCGCTCCTAAAAGATTGTATGAGTTCATCGCAAGCGCCTTTCCGTAGGCGTCACTGACTGCTGCATCAATAGGGCTCGTGGATACGAGTTGAGCAAGTTTGGGTATCGGTTCAAGAAGTTCCAGAGTCTGTGTTAGTGTAGTTGCTGCGTCAGCGAATGCGGGTTGCAAATCATGCATGATCTCAATAGGGTGGCCAGCTTGGTTGTGTTGTTCAGTCAGGAGTGCTGCTTGGTTTCCCAGATGTTTCATGGTATCTAGTGTTCGTTCGCCTGATTCAACTTCGGATGGCCAACCCCAAGCATTGCCCATTGGCATGGAACCGTGGCCTGTCGCGCGTCGCCCGTCGTTTGTTTCCACATCTACGTCGACATTAAATAACGTCGCATTGGCAACCACGCGACCACCGAACTTGATTGGTGTACGATATTCTATTTCGGTGAAATTGGTCGTGATCTGCTTGATGGATATGTCGGTAAGTTTGGACATTGTTAATGTTTCTGTCGGGTGTGAGAAGAAGGGAATGGGGTTTGCCGAAGTGTTAATTCTAACCATTATAGTTGTCGTTGCGGTATCCGTGATTATTTTTTCCGTAGGCAAAGGTTCGATTCAGCAGAGTGGACGAACGAGCCTTGAAATTAAATAAATCTGATATTGTGATAGTAGTGCGCATCAAAAAAGGGAGACCGAAGTCTCCCCTTGATTTGAAGGCCATGCTTGGGCTACGCGGCGCGTTGTAAACCTAGCGTTTGCATTTGCTGTCCTCGGTGTTTCAGCAGTGCCTGTTCAACAATTGCGTCCATGGTTAGTTCAAGGAGTTTTGTTTGATGGCGAGTTGGAATGAGATTTCGACGCAATGTGTCGCTTAGGACTATACGTACAGTCCGACTGGCCTTAACTCGTACATATCCGCGAGCCTGTGAATGTGTCATTGTGTCAATCCGAGACTCAACTTTTTGCCAAACGATACTGGAACATGCATGCGCTAGATTTTCAGCGAGCCGATTAAGCTTTGCTTGGCCAGTAATTGCTTGGAATATTGATTTGATAGACATGTTGGGGAATCCTTCCACGGGGGACTATTGGTAGCGATCGTAGTGACCGATGGTTGGGAAATTGGAGCATCGTACCACTTCTATATAAGTCGTTATATCGGCCCTGTAAGCATCACTATTGCCGGCAACGTGCGTTATGTTCTAGGTAGGCAAACTGTATCGATTATTCCTTGTGGTAGTTGCTAAAGTTCGTTTTTGCGTTCCTCGCCTTTTCAAAGTAGGTTACGGTAATTAGGATGGTAGTCTTGAGGGAAAAGAAAACCCCGATACGCGGCGCCGTGGCCAAGTGGCTAAGGCAGTGGATTGCAAATCCTCCATCCCGGGTTCGAATCCCGGCGGCGCCTTTTAATGACAAATTCGTGTTCCGATTTATTCTTAGTTGACCTCTCACCCCGCTTAGACCCTGCTTATAGAATCCTTTCCGATGACTTTAAGTTCAATCCAAGCTCGGCACTACACCTCTACCGAGGAAATCGTTGTCTCTTTCGACGACGGAATTATTTGCGACATCACACCGATTGTTTCTAGCTCGGAGGACTCGCTGTTTGTGGCTCCTGGCCTAGTTGATTTACAAGTCAACGGTTATGGTGGCCAAGAGTTCAACGACCCTGAATTATCTACCGAAAAGGTATTGCAGATTTGCCTGGCCATGGACCGTGATGGCGTCACTCAGTTTTGCCCAACGTTCACAACTCAATCCTTCGAGTTGTTACGCCACAGCATGGCAACGGTCGCTGAGGCCATCGAGGAGCATGCGGACATTGCCAATCGCTGCCGCATGTTGCATTTAGAGGGTCCGTATATCTCGCGAGAAGATGGGCCCCGCGGAGCGCATCCACTAGCACACGTTAGACCGCCATGTTGGGATGAGTTTCAAAAACTGCAGAGTGCCGCGATAGGCAAAATAGGCATTTTGACTTTGTCCCCAGAGTTTCCAGGTGTAGCGCAATTTATCCAGCAGGTTGTGGACAGTGGTGTCGTTGTTGCGATCGGGCACACGGCCGCTTCGTCGGACCAAATCGCTGCTGCAGTCGATGCGGGAGCCTCCATGTCTACGCACCTCGGCAACGGTGCACATGGGACCATTCGTCGACATCCGAATTATATCTGGGACCAAATCGCCGCCGACGAATTGACTTGCAGTCTGATTGCTGATGGTCACCATTTACCAACTTCGGTGATCAAGTCAATCATTCGCGCAAAATCACCCGAACGTTGTATTTTGGTCAGTGACATTACTGGAATGGGGGGAATGCCGCCCGGGAAATATACATCGACAGGATTAGGTGATGTTGAAATCCTTGAAAATGGTCGATTGGTCGTACCAGGGCAAAGCCAATTACTAGCGGGTGCAGCTCTTCCGCTTGGTACAGGAATCGTCACGTTGTTAGAAAAAGTCGGGTTAGACTTACGTACGGCAGTTGATATGGCGAGTGTCCGACCGGCGGCGATAATCCAACATGAGTTGGCACCGCTTGCGGTCAACGCTCCGGTAGATTTGGTATTCTTTCAGATCAATGACGGCGTTTTTAAAGTGCACACGACCGTCAAACAAGGACGCATTGTTTATCAAGCGTCGTAATTGGCTGTATCGTCTTTTGGCTGGGCGTCCTTGTGCATTGCGAGGGCGGATTGTCAGAAATAGTATCGACGGTTAAAATGTGGTCTTTCAGTTACGCAAAACGGAGTACAGTAGACTATGGCCCCAGCAAAGAATCTAGTCATTGCCCAAAGTGGTGGTCCTAGTCCGGTCATTAATAACACCTTACGAGGAATCATTGAAACGGCTCGTGACCTAGACGAAATCGGCACGGTTTATGGTGCGCGTCATGGAATTGAAGGTGTCCTTAAAGAGGAACTGTGGGATCTTTCTGCGCAGTCGGTTGAGGAAATTGAATTGCTGGAGTTTACACCCGCCGCCGGATCTATTGGCACGTGTCGATACAAATTAAAGCAGGGACAGGATGAAGACTTTGATCGTGTTATTGAAGTGTTCAAGGCTCATGATGTTGGCTACTTTATTTACATCGGTGGAAATGACTCGATGGATACGGCCAACAAAATTGCTAGCTTAGCGCAGCAACGCGGTCTCGACTTAGTCGGTATTGGGGGACCAAAGACTATTGATAACGATGTGGGCGATAACGAGTACAAGTTGATCGACCATACGCCAGGCTATGGGTCGACGGCAAAATATTGGATGCACGCAGTTCAGAACGCCAACGAGGAAAATCGAGGTTCGTGTCCAGCAGATCCTGTTTTAGTGCTGCAAGCGATGGGACGCAAAATTGGCTATATTCCCGCCGCCGCTCGACTGGCCGATCCAAACCGCGAAATGCCACTGCAGATATACTTGGCGGAAAGCCCCTGCTCGCTTGCTCAGTTAGCGGACAATGTCAATGATCAATTAAGGCAAGATGGTCGTTGTATAGTTGTTGTCAGTGAAGGGTTCGATGTGGGTGATCTTGGTGAAGTGAAAGATGGGTTTGGACATACCAGTTTTAGCTCTAGCCAAACAACGGTTGCTCAGTTGATTGTCAACTACCTTAATGCAAACGGACTCTCCACTCATGGTGCAGCACGTTGTAACGTACCAGGTACCGACCAGCGTCATAGCATGGCTTATGCTTCGACGGTCGATCTAGCAGAAGCTTATCTAGCTGGCCAAAAAGCCTGCACATTGGCAGCGGCAGGTGATAGTGGCAATATGGCGACCATTTTACGAAATCCAGGTGACCAATACGGAGTTTATTACGACAAAGTACCTTTGAGCGAAGTTGCTAATAGCGAACGCACCTTCCCGACTGAATGGATTACCGATAGTGGCAACGATGTGAGCGATGCTTTTATTAAATATGCTCAACCACTACTTGGTGATTCAATGGTAAGGTTGCCTATGATTCAAGGCCGCCAACGGTTGACACAGCTCGAACCGATATTTGCAACTCAGCAATTAGCCCCCTATGAACCTCAGGCTAAACGCTAGAATTGCTGTACCTCGAAAATTAACCTATTAACTATTGAGACCTCACAGGGTAGATAAAGATATTATGTACGAATTAGAACGCACCAAAGAGTTTTTTGTTGGCATTGATTCAGACGGTTGTGCATTTGATACGATGGAACTCAAACACAAAGAATGCTTTATCCACAACACGATTCAATATTATAACTTACAAGCAATCAGTAAATATGCTCGCGAAGCTGCCGAGTTTGTGAATTTGTATTCCAAGAGCCGTGGGATTAATCGATTTCCGGCGTTGATTGAATCACTACAGTGGTTACAGAAACGACCCGAGGTAGCAGCCCGTGGTGTGACCATCGAAATTCCACCGGGGTTATTGCGGTGGATTGGAGAGGAAACCAAACTTGGTAATCCAGCGCTTGCCGCCTTATTGGAAGGAAGTGAAAATCCTGACCCAGATCTCGTAACAGCATTAAAATGGTCAGTAGCTGTCAATGATAAAGTCGCTGAAATGGTACATGGCGTGCCGCCCTTCCCCTTAGTGCGCGAGTGTTTGGAAAAATTACACCCTCAGTGTGATATGCTCGTGGTGTCGGCGACGCCCAATGCAGCATTGAACTCAGAGTGGAGTGAACATGGATTAATGTCATTTGTAACCGAAATCTGTGGACAAGAATCTGGGAATAAAAAAGAGACATTAACCAATGCCGCCAAGTACGCTCCGGACCATTCTTTGATGATTGGTGATGCACCAGGTGACTATAAAGCAGCGATTGCGAATGATTGCCTGTTCAATCCGATTAACCCCGGCGCTGAAGAAGCGAGTTGGCAGCGGTTTTTCGACGAAGGCGTTGACAAGTTTTTGGCGGGTGAATTTGCCGGTGAATATCAGCAATCATTATTGGATGAATTTGATTCATTTTTGCCCGTGAATCCACCGTGGCCAGTAAATGCCGGATAATGGCTCAGCAGTAGATAGACGACGCTTGCTACTAAAAAGTAAACCTTATACAGGAATTGTGAAAAGAGATGTCGGAAGCAAAAGCAGATTTTGGCCTAATTGGCCTAGCGGTGATGGGCGAAAACTTGGCGTTAAACGTGGAAAGTCGTGGTTATCGCATGGCAGTTTTTAATCGCTCTATTGATAAAGTCGATAACCTTATAGAAGGTCGCGCGGCAGGCAAGAATTTTGTAGGTTGCCATAGTCTTGCGGAATTGGTTTCTAACCTCAGCACTCCCCGTAAAGTCATGATGCTTGTTAAAGCGGGACCCGCGGTGGACACCATTATTGATTCACTACTGGAACTATTGGATGAAGGTGACATCATCATTGATGGTGGCAACACGCATTTTACGGATACGGAACGTCGTACTAGATATGTTGAGGAAAAAGGGCTGTTGTATATCGGAACGGGAGTATCCGGCGGTGAAGAAGGCGCGCTGAAGGGACCGAGCATGATGCCTGGTGGTAGTGAATCAGCCTGGCCGCTTGTGGAACCGATCTTCAAAGCCATTGCTGCAAAAGTGGGGCCTAATGATGATATTCCATGTTGTGAATGGGTAGGTCCACGTGGCGCCGGTCATTATGTCAAAATGGTTCACAACGGGATTGAATATGGAGATATGCAGTTAATTTGTGAAGCCTATCACATGCTCAAAGAAGCAGCTGGTTTGGATAATGACCAACTTTATGAAGTGTTTACTCAGTGGAACCAGGGTGACCTGCAAAGTTATTTGATTGAAATTAGCCGTGACATTTTTAGTGTCGATGATGATCTGGCTGATGGACGATTGCTCGACAAAGTACTAGATAAGGCGGGCGCTAAAGGTACGGGTAAATGGATGAGCCAGTTAGCACTGGATTTAGGTGTCCCAAGCACGTTGGTGACAACGGCTGTTTACGCTCGTAGTTTGTCTGCTCAGAAGGACGCTCGAGTGCGAGCGGAGTCAGTTTTAAGTGGTCCCGCAACCAGCGATGTGTTGACAGAGATTACAGATGAACAACGAGCCACCCTAATTGAGGATGTGCGACAGGCTTTGTATGCGTCAAAAATTGTGAGTTATGCTCAGGGTTTTGTACAGTTGCAGTACGCTGCTGAAGAACATGATTGGCCGTTGAATTATGGAGATTGCGCTTTATTGTGGCGTGGCGGGTGTATCATTCGTGCTCAATTTCTCGATCGCATCAAGGAAGCCTTTGATGAAGATCCACATCTAGAAAATCTATTGCTGCATCCGTTCTTTACCGAAGCCGTACATAACGCTCAAGCTGCTTGGCGTCGTGTGATTGTGCTGGCCACGGAATTAGGGATTCCGGTTCCCGCGTTTAGTGCGGCATTGGCGTACTACGATAGTTATCGTCGTGGAAGCTTACCTGCTAATTTGCTACAAGCTCAACGCGATTATTTCGGTGCGCACACCTATGAACGTACGGATCGTGAAGGCTCGTTTCACGCGCAATGGTTACAATGGCGACGCGACCCTCAAGATTAGTTCAACCCACAGCGCGGTTTTTTATTTTGCAATATACCGTTTACAAGTATCGCAACGGCAGAAAGTAACAATATGAGTTCAACAGAATATGTGGAAGGATTATTTGGTTTCCGAGGCCAGGTTATCGTCGTTATCGGTGGTACCGGCGTTCTTGGCGGAGGTTTATGTGACGGATTCGCCGCAGCCGGAGGCCAAGTTGTCGTTTCCGGACGTAATGAGGTAAAAGGGTTAGAGCGAGTTGCTGCCATTGAACAGGCGGGTGGCAAAGCGGAGTTTATAGCCGTTGATGTATTTGAGAAAGAATCTATTGAACAATTATGTCAGCAAGTGATTGAGCAATACGGTCAAGTTGATGTCTTGATTAATTGTGCTGGCATCAATATAGCCACACCATTTGAAGAGATTGAAGGTGACGATTGGGACCGAATAATGGCAGGAAATTTACGCGCCACTCAATATGGTTGCCAGATTTTTGCGGCCGTGATGCGTGAGCAGTCCAACGGTGGATCAATCCTCAATATTGGTAGCGTGACTGCCCATCTGCCATTGTCCGGTGTATTTGCCTACTCAGCGTCCAAGGCGGCGGTTGTGAATTTGACCAAGAATGTCGCGCGAGAATACGCGACGCTCGGTGTGCGAGTCAACGTGTTGTGTCCAGGATTTTTTCCGGCGGAGCAAAATCGAGAGATTTTACGACCCGAACGCGTTGAGAAAATTATGACTCAGACCCCCATGGATCGCTTCGGCGAGCCAGAGGAACTTGTGGGTGCAGCACTGCTGCTGTGTTCGCGTAATGCCGCGGGATTCGTTACCGGTGCCGAATTCTATGTCGATGGTGGATTTACAGCCAATCGATTCTAGTGCGTGGCATATTGTGGTGCATTAATACGACACGACGCTCCCAAGGTTACAGCCTTAGTCGATAAGGTCGCGCAGATACACTCCATATTCGTTGTTGATGTCGTTCGCTAGTCGGCCTAGTTGATCTGCATCAATGTAACCGGCGCGATAGGCGATTTCTTCGATACAAGCTATTTTTAGGCCTTGTCGTTGTTCAATAGTCTGGACAAAGTCTCCCGCTTGAATCAAGGATTCGTGTGTTCCTGTGTCGAGCCATGCAAACCCGCGGGTAAATCGATCGACATGTAATTGACCTCGACGTAAATATTCCTTGTTAACGTCGGTGATTTCATATTCACCCCGAGTGGAAGGCTGCAGATTAGCTGCAATCTCAACAACTTGGTTGTCATAAAAATAGAGTCCCGGAACAGCATAGTTGGAAATAGGTTGCGCCGGCTTTTCAACAAGCTCAAGCGGATTACCTGCTTCATCAAATGTTACGACTCCGTAGCGTTGAGGATCGCTGACTGGATAACCAAACACTGTAGCGCCGTTATCTCGCTGACAAGCACTGCGAAGTATGTCGCGAAATCCCTGACCATAAAATATATTGTCACCTAAGACGAGTGCCACGTGTTCGTCACCAATGAATTCACGGCCAACGACAAACGACTGAGCTAAACCTTCGGGTTTCGCCTGCACGGCATAGGAAATACTAATTCCTAACTGACTGCCGTCGCCAAGTAAACTTTCGAAACTTGGTATGTCACGTGGCGAGGAGATAATAAGTAAATCGCGTATTCCTGCGAGCAGCAACGTAGACAACGGATAGTAGATCATTGGTTTGTCGTAAATTGGCAGTAATTGCTTAGAAATTACTCGTGTGAGCGGGTATAGTCGTGATCCGCTACCGCCCGCGAGAATGATGCCTTTATTGAAATGTGATTTAGTCATAGGATTACTGCTTTGAGTTATAAAAATTGTCGTCGATTTTCCAACGGCTAAATGTTGCCTACGGTTGTTTACCGAGGCGTTGTCCTCGGTAACTACCGTCCGTTACCCGTTTTGACCATTGCGAATTCCGCAAGTACCAATCAATGGTTTGTTCCAATCCAGATTCGAATTGATATTGTGGTTGCCAGTTCAATTCGGTGCTTAACCGTGAGCAGTCAATGGCATACCGTTGATCATGACCCGGTCGATCTGCAACGAACGTAATTAGTTCGCGACTGCAGTGTTGGTGATTAGTTAATTTGTCCACGATATCGCATATGGCGTGCACGATTTCCAGGTTGGTTCGTTCACTATTGCCACCGATATTGTAGACTCGTCCGGGTTCACCTTGGTTAAATACTGTTTGCAGGGCACTGCAATGATCTTCGACGTGTAACCAATCTCGAACGTTAGAGCCGTCACCATAAACCGGAAGCGGTTCACGTTGTACTGTTTTGGAAATCATTAGTGGGATCAATTTTTCGGGAAATTGAAACGGACCATAGTTGTTTGAACAGTTCGTTGTTAAGACGGGTAGCCCAAATGTGTGATGATATGCTCTGACAAAATGATCCGCCGCCGCTTTCGAGGCTGCATAGGGTGAATTAGGTTGGTAAGCAGTGGTTTCGCAAAAGAGGCCTGTAGGGCCGAGCGAACCATAAACTTCATCTGTTGAGACGTGTAGGAAGCGAAATTGCGTTTGGGCTTCTCCGGACTGGTCCCGCCAGTACTGGTAACAACTTTCCAGTAGATTGCAGGTGCCGACGACATTGGTTTGTACGAATTCAGCTGGGCCATCGATACTGCGATCAACGTGAGACTCAGCGGCGAGGTTGATGATCCCTCGAGGTTTGTGTTGAACTAAGATATCCGTGACTAAATCTGTATCGCAGATATCGCCCTTCACGAATTCATAAAGCTCGTGGCCTTGGATAGCTTGTAATGAATCAAGGTTCCCGGCGTAGGTCAATTTATCGAGTACGATGACATTTTGCGCAGAGGTTAGCACCAGCTGCTTTGCTAAGCAGCTGCCAATGAACCCCGCTCCACCGGTGATTAATATTGGTGAATCCATCATCAACCCCCAAAACCTTCTTGCAACAAACAATAAGAGTGAATCATCGCATTTATTCTAACGCGAAATATCAGAATTAGATGTCCGCAAAAAAAATTCACCTAGTTTGATCTTAAAACTGTTTGATATAAACCGACTATTCGTCACAACAGTCGCTTGGGTGACACATAAAAGGATCGATATTGGTATTCAGACGTGGATAGATCGCGGCAGATAGCACCCGGCAAGGTCTTCGGAATACCAATCACGAAGTACTCTTTGCAAATCTTTACGGCATTTTATCTTGGTAAAATCAGCACGAACCAAACTGTGTGATGGGTGTAGTGCCGAATACTTAATGCAGGATTTCCGCATAACCATCGCTGTTCTCTCTTCCCCGTAGAGCTCAGCTGCTAGGTCGAAATGTTTTATTATGATTTTTCGTTGTTCAAACAACGATGGAGGCGGAGGTAGAATGCCCGTGTTGGCCAAGGCTTTTGTTTGTTGAAAAATCCAAGGATTCCCAATGGATCCACGAGCTACCGTTACCCCATCCACACCCGTTTGCGCGATCATGTCGAGGCAATCATCAGCGGCAAAAAGATCGCCACTTCCTAGAATGACGCGATCGGGGAATCGTTGTTTGACTTCACTTAGAAATTCCCATCGACTAGGTCCGTTATAGCGTTGTTTCACAGTCCGTCCATGAACAGTGACGGCCGCAACGCCGCTATCAAATGCTCCATCGATGATCGTGAAAAAATTGTCTCGACTCTCATCAGTGTCATCGATTCCTCTGCGCATCTTGACAGTGACGGGGATTGAGGGGGGGACAACCTTTCGAGTTCGTTGGATGATATCAAGAGCCACGTCCGGCTGACTAAGGTGAAAGCCACCCCGGCATCGGCCTAAAACTTTTTTTACAGGACAGCCAAAATTGATATCGATGACATCGAATCCAGCCTCGACTAATTTGACGGCACCCGCAGCAAACTGTTCGGGTTCGCTGCCCATGAGCTGTCCACCCACCGGTCGCTCTTCATCGGTGATATGGAGGTAATGCTTGTTTTTCCGTCGGCGAGGGTTTAGGTCGACGAGAAACTTGTCGAGCATTACCTCGCAGATTCCATAGGTCGCACCGTGTCGGCGCGCGATCAATCGCATCGGCCAGTCGCTGTATCCTGAGAGTGCAGCTTGGACTACGGGAAATCCGATGGTGATATTATCAAGCGAGAGTGGTTTGAGTTGAACCAAAAATGAGGTTTTCTATCTAGGAGATGGAGTTATGCTATTGAAGATTCTATTTTAGCGATGGCCCATCGACAAGCATCTTGTACAGATGCCGATTCAACTTGCAAAGCGTTCTTTAGAATATCTAAATGCTCTATCGCTAGTTGATTCCCCAGTGCAATCGCCGCATTGCGTAGGAGTCCATCTCGTTTTGCGCGCCAGAGCGGTGTTTTCCGATAGGAGCCACGGAACGTATCTTCGGTGGATTGGAATAATTGTTTGATATTGAGGCCGTTTAGTCGTTCAGTGGCAACAAATTCAGGTTCGTTAGAATGCGGCCCGTGCCGATTCCAAGGACATACATCCTGACAAATATCACAGCCGAAAACCCAGTCGCCCATATTGTGTTTTAGCTCGTCCGAAATTGACCCGCGATGTTCAATGGTTAAATAGCTGATGCATTTGGTAGCATCGAGTACATACGGAGCGGGAAACGCGTTGGTGGGGCATTGATCGAGGCAGGCGGTACAAGTTCCACAATGATTGGTATCGCTAGGCTGGTCGTAGTCTAGCTCTGCGGTGCTTAATAGAATCGTTAAGAAAAAATAGCTGCCTTGTTGGGAATGAATGAGCATTGTATTTTTGCCAATCCAACCGAGGCCAGCTAATTGGGCGAATTCTCTTTCGAGTATAGGTGCAGTATCGACGACTCCACGGCATTGCTCCTTAGGCAATAATTCTTGGTGATATTGTTTGAGTTGTTTGATTCGTTGGTGGATGAGGTCATGGTAGTCGGTGCTACCCCAAGCATATCGCGCCACACGACCCTGGCCGGTCCTTGGTGTGACAACGTCGCCCTCGCCGTAGTGCATCGCAAGTACTAATAGAGACTGTACGTCAGGAAGCACATGGCGGGGATGACAATAGGCGTCTTGACGATCTTGGATGTAATGCATTGTGCCGGCATAGCCTTCGCCGAGCCAGTGTGTTAGGTGATGCAATCCGGTGGGGGTTACCGCCGGACAGCAGGCAGCGAGTTGAAAGCCCAATTCATGAGCCTTATTCTTCAAACACGTGGTTGTTTCAGCGTGTGTCACTGTTGATTCTATAACCTATTTGGTTTCGTGCGATTGGATTGCCGAATTGATATTGGATGAAAACGCCAAAACCAGTAAATTGTCGACATCATGCGGTAGGTAACTATTGTTGGTTCTTTGTAATTTAAGTTTAAATACCTTAAGTAGTTTAGATAGAGTGTTGTGTAAAATGAAGACTAAGCTCACCTCAATAATAAGTATAGTTCAATTACCCAGCATATTTTATGCAGCAGTTTTAGGGGCAATGGCGGTTCTCGCCGGTTGTCAAACACCGGCAAACATGACAACGCGTATCCTGCCGCCCAGCACTCAATTGAGTGGTCAACAATACTATCAACAAGCCCCCAGTACGGCAACGAGTACTGATTTAGGTGTTCCTGCAAGCGAAGAGGTTCCTGGCGCTGATAGTTGGTCGCCACGGGTTCGTCGACCGATCCAAATTGCTAGTGAACCAGATGGGCAGCAAGTGTCGTTTGAGCAACCTCTGGAGGCATCGAATTCGACACAGGACTCTGATGTTATCCGGATTTCAATTGGGGACGGAGCGAGTACCACCTCCGGACAGAACGAGTCAGTCATTGTCGAACGCCCCAGTTCGGAGATTCCACGGTCCACGCCGTTAAGTGAAAACGC
>Ga0315331_10002791_pt1 | contig 13167 bp, 7 predicted proteins | sample M160m34915metaG_FD_203456 | JGI IMG/M metagenome (GOLD analysis project Ga0315331, IMG submission 203456) | Ammonia-oxidizing marine archaeal communities from Monterey Bay, California, United States - M1 60m 34915 | ecosystem: Environmental > Aquatic > Marine > Intertidal zone | place: USA...
TTCTTCAATGGGAACCAATTTCTCGTTGTAATTTTTACCCATTATCGCAACGATACGTTGTCGAAGACTCTGACCGATCACATTATGGATTTCGTTACCATTGTGATGTAATTTCATTCCGATTTCTGGATGGCTTAGAGCAACACGCAGAAATTCTTCAATTACACGCCTTAATTCGGCAGCATTTGATTTGAGAAAATTTCTTCTTGCAGGAACATTGTAAAAGAGGTTTTTAACCTGAATGTTAGTTCCATTAAGAGTGGGGCAGGGTTCATTCAATTTGATTTCTGAACCTTCGATAATTAATCGGGTACCTAATTCTTCATTTGTTGTTCGAGATTTAACCTCAACTTGAGCTACTGCTGCAATGGATGACATTGCCTCACCTCTAAATCCTTTAGTCTGAATTGAAAAAAGATCGTCTACCGACTTAATTTTGGAAGTAGCGTGTTTTTCAAAACACATTTTAGAATCTGTTGGATTCATTCCAATTCCATCATCAATGACTTGTATTAGCGTACGTCCGGCATCTTTAAGAATGACTTGAACGTTTTTAGCTTTTGCATCCACCGCATTTTCTAACAACTCTTTTACAACAGAGGCTGGTCGCTGCACAACTTCTCCAGCTGCAATTTGGCTGGCAACGTGATCCGGGAGTAACTTAATGACATCTGGCATAGATTATCCGCCTAATTTTTCAAAGGTCGAAGAAATCGCATCAATATTCTTATAAAGATAAACGAACGTCGCAGTGAGAATCGCTAAGATAATTAGTAATCTAAGATTACTTTTAGTTCTCGCCTTTGCTATTTGTTTTTTCTTCCAATCGATATCCGTCTTATTTCTGAAGTTCATTTCTCGACGAACTCTTTCCCCTTCCTCTCTACCTTTTTCTTGTTCAATTTCATGGACTCTTCGCATCAATCGTTCCTTGTCCTCATCGTAGTATCGAGTAGCAAGATTGAAAGACTTTGGTCTTCGGATTTTAAATAATCCTATTCCTTCTTTAAGAATCATAACACAAATTTAAGAATCTATCTACATAACCGAAGGTAGAATCAAAATATTGTGGGCACGGTTGTTGACGAATAATAAGAAAAGTGACACTATTCACAATGGCTTTAGGATAAGATGATAGAAAGCCTGAATTAGATAAACGGGATTAAGGTAATTTTAATTGAAAGAAGGGAGGTTATGCGGTACGTATTCGGAGTAATAGCAATATTTATGCTTAATGTGTCATTTGCTGGTGGCCCATTAATCGTCGGGAGTAATACGGATAATCCCTCAAAATCTTGGGCGGATAGTGTAGTCAGAAAGATGTCTTTGGACGAAAAAATTGGTCAGCTATTCATGATTGCTGCTTACTCAAACCGGGATGAACAGCATCGCCAAAAAATCACAAATCTGATAGAAGAGTACCACATTGGTGGATTAATCTTCTTTCAAGGTGGACCAGCACGTCAAATTGATTTAACCAATTTCTATCAGTCTAAAAGTAAAGTGCCTTTGATGATTGGTATCGACGCGGAGTGGGGCTTAAAGATGCGACTAGACTCTACATTTAAGTTTCCTAAACAAATGACACTTGGTGCCATGCAGGAGGATACTTTGGTATATCAAATGGGAATGGAAATTGCTAATCATTGTAAACGAATTGGTGTACACGTTAATTTTGCGCCCGTGCTGGATGTCAATAACAATCCTAACAACCCAGTTATCAATTACCGTTCTTTTGGTGAAAACAGAGAAAATGTATCACGCAAAGGAATTCAATACCTAAGAGGATTACAAAATAATGGTGTTTTAGCCAATGGAAAGCATTTTCCCGGTCATGGCGATACAGACCAAGATTCGCACAAATCATTACCGACAGTGCCACATAACCGGGCTAGATTGGATTCGGTTGAGTTATTTCCTTTTCAAAATGCAATTCAACAAGACATAGGCAGTATCATGGTTGCTCATTTGCGGGTTCCGAAATTAGAATCAACGACGGATTTAGCAACAACTCTTTCTCCTAAAGTTGTTACTCAATTATTAAAAGAGGAGATGGGTTTCGAAGGGCTCATTTTTACAGATGCTTTAAATATGAAAGGAGTAAGTGCTTACTACAAACCCGGAGAAGTGGACGTTAAGGCTTTGCTGGCTGGTAACGATGTTTTGCTGTTTTCTGAGGATGTGCCCACTGCTATAAAAAAGATTAAAGAAGCAATCAAAGGCAAAGAAATTTCTGCAAAGGAGATAACCAAAAGAGTTCGGAAAATTCTAGAATATAAAAAGACATTTGGTGTGGATAAATTTGTGCCAATTGGAAAAGATAATTTGCACGAAGATTTAAATAATAAAAAAGCCGAACTGCTTAAAAGACGCATTTATGAAGAAGCATTGACGGTGGTGAAAAATGAGTCGGATGTTTTACCATTGACCACTTTAGAATCAAAAAAAATTCTGGGGATATCAATAGGTGAACCAGCTTCTGATGCTTTCTCAGCAGGGATGGATCGATATTGTAAATTGGATGTATTGCAGTTGGACAACAATGGTACACATACGCAAGTATTAGAAAATATCAAAACAATTGCGGAACACGATATTATTATAGTCTCGACGCATGATTTAAGTCAACGAGTAAAAAACAACTATGGTTTAACAAAAGATGCGATTAAAATTATTCAAGAATTGGCCATCCTAAGACCTACTGTATTGGTTCATTTCGGCAATCCCTACGCTTTAAGTAAGCTAGATTCATTGATAGATTTAAAAGCAATTGTAGTTGCTTATGAAGAAGAAACCGCTGTTTTAGATGTTGCTTCTCAGTTACTTTTTCATGGAATACCGGCTAGAGGAAAATTACCAGTATCTATTAATGAAAAATATCCTGAGGGTTTTGGTATTACTTGGGAGGACAGAACTCGGCTGAAATATACGATACCTGAGGATATTGGTATTGGTCATTCGGAACTGGCCGCTATAGACAGTATAGCGAAGGACGCGATTGCTCAACATGTTTTTCCCGGATGTCAGATAATGGCAATTAAAGATGGAAATGTGTTTTACCATAAGGCATTTGGAAAACATACCTATGAAGGTGACCGAGAAGTAGATCTTAAAGATGTGTATGATATTGCTTCAATAACGAAAATTGCCTCTTCAGCTGCATCCATAATGAAAATGGAAGACCAAGGACAATTTGATATTGAAAAAACGTTAGGAGATTATCTGCCTAACTTAACTGATAGTACTTCCTATAAAGATGTAGGATTAAAAGACATGTTAACGCATCAGGCTGGATTTGTCTCTTGGATTCCCTTTTATGTCAGAACACTGCACAAAGGGCAACCAAGCTTTAAACTTTATAGTCCAAAGAAAACACTCTTTAACACAATTGAAGTGGCGGAAGGTCTTTGGTTAAATCCAAATTACCAGGATACAGTTTTTAAAAGAATCTTAGGAACTCCGGTTTCTGCAAACAAGAAATATAAATATTCAGATTTGGGTTATTATTTCATTAATAGGATAGTAACTAAGGGCAGCATGATGAGTCAGCAGCAGTTTGTAGATAGTAATTTTTACAAGCCGATGGGGCTTGAACAGATTGGCTACAAGCCACTAGATAGGTTTCAGAAGGACAACATTGTACCAACGGAACGGGACGACTATTTTAGACATCAGTTAGTTCATGGTCATGTTCATGATCAAGGTGCAGCAATGTTTGGAGGAGTTCAAGGTCATGCAGGATTATTTTCAAATGCAAATGATTTAGGCGTAATGATGCAAATGTATTGCAACTATGGAACATATGGTGGAACCAGGTATTTGTCTGATTCTATTGTAAGAAAATATACAGCTTCACCATTCTTAGAAAACAGAAATAGGCGGGGAATTGCATTTGATAAACCGGTAAGAGAAGGTGGTAGTGGTCCAACTTGTAGTAAATGTGCATCTGACGAAAGTTTTGGTCACTCTGGTTTTACAGGAACGTTAACATGGGTTGATCCTAAATTGAACTTAGTTTATGTTTTTCTATCTAATCGAGTTTACCCAGATGCGGGAAATCGAAAAATCATTTCTATGGGAATCCGAACTAAGATTCAACGTGTATTGTATAATGCTGTAAATTCGGCAAACGAATCGAAGCTAGATTTATGAAAATAGGTATTGTATTATATCCTACTTATGGTGGGAGTGGAATTGTAGCTACGGAGTTGGGCAAGGAATTAGCGAAAATTGGGCATGAAGTTCATTTTATTACGTACAGCCAGCCGGTAAAATTAGGTGGATTTAATAAAAATATTCATTATCACGAAGTTCGAGTTTCTGATTATCCGTTATTTACGTACACACCTTACGAGTTGGTGTTGACTAGTAAGTTGGTTAATGTAGTAAAGTATGAGAATCTAGATTTGCTTCATGTTCACTACGCTGTGCCACATGCTTCAGCTGCTTACATGGCCCAACAAATCTTACTATCTCAAGGAATCGAAATCCCGTTTATTACAACACTGCACGGTACAGATATTACCTTGGTTGGTAAGGATGCATCTTTTGAACCAGTTATTAATTTTGCGATAAACAATTCAGATGCGGTAACTGCTGTTTCTAATAGTTTGAAAAGAGATACATTAAACTATTTTAAGGTTAAGAAAGAGATTAAAGTGATTCCGAATTTTATTCGATTGGAGAACTATCAAAGAAATCCTAATGTGCTTATCAGGAATAAGTACTCACCCAATGGAGAAAAGATAATTACACACATATCTAACTTTAGAAAAGTAAAAAGGATTCCCGATATTATAATTGCATTTAAGAAAATTATCGAGTTTCAACCTGCAACTTTGTTGTTAATTGGCGACGGTCCTGAGAGAGATAATGTGGAACGAATGTGCAGAGAATTGGGAGTTTGTGAGTACATCCATTTTCTCGGAAGCATTAAATATCCACAGGATGTGCTTCAGATCTCTGACCTTTTCATGCTTCCATCAGAAACCGAAAGTTTTGGATTAGCTGCATTAGAAGCAATGGCTTCAGGTGTTCCTGTTGTAGCATCAAATACCGGAGGTCTGCCTGAAGTAGTTGAACACGGTGTAGGAGGATTATTGCACGAAGTAGGTGACATTGAAGAAATGGTTAAAAATGCTCAGCGAATATTTAATGATTGCACGAAATATAAAAATCAAGCTTTAGAAAGGGCAAAGAGCTTTTCTATTGACCAAGTGCTATCAAAATACATTGAGCTTTACGACAGTTTACTATCTGTACAATGTTAAATGAAATTGATCTTCAATTGCGTTCGGAATCCTAAATCCAGTAGTTGAGTCGTATGTAGAACCATATGTTCCAAAAATAAGTACGTAGAATATTCCCTCTGCACAGTCTTCACCACGCTTGTTTTTGCCGTCCCATTTAAACTCTGGATCGTTAGACTCGAACACCTTTAATCCCCAACGATTAAATATTTCAACATGCACAGTATCATAACAGGGGTCAGCAATTCCTTCCAGCTCGAAAAAATCATTTTTTTGATCTCCATTTGGAGTGAATACGTTGGCAACTGGATATACATAGCCTTGAGGTGGGTCAACATGAATAGAAGAACCATTATAGGTGGTGTCTGAATTACATTTGGTAGAATACGCCATAAACTGTAAATCAACATCTTCAATAAACACATCTCCACAATCAACTTTCCAACAATATTTTAAAGGAACATCCTGCACAGCACCAACGGCCAAATTGGACGTATATACGTAGTTATTCATCCAAACGGTATCCTGCCCCATAAAATTTAAATAATAAGCACTACCTGCCCCTGATAATGTAGGACTAATATAATTGGCACTAAAGTCAAACAACGAGCTAGTCGGTTCGATGAATAAGGTGTCTTGCGTATTAACCGTATCCGTTGCAAATACTTCGAAGCAAATACTGTCGTTAAAAGTAACATTCATCGTATCTGGAATAGATAGCATGATGGGAGGGACAATATTGATTACAGCAATTTCTACATTGGTCGTTGTTGTATCTGACCCAGAACAACCAAGGGAATAGGTAATTAAGTCGAGACCAAAAACAGAATCAACTGTTTCGCAAGGGGGATTCCAGCAATACCTCAAAGGAATTTCTCCAATTCCCTCGTAAGTTCCGCCTCCAATATCTTCAAAATGAGGTATCCAAATGGTATCTTGCCCCATATAATCTAGATAATAATAAGCTCCTGAAGAAGACCCTCCTGATGGAGTTGGAGAGACGAAATTTCCAATTAAGTCAAACTCCGTAGAAATAGGTGTTAAATAAATGGTATCTAACCCATCATTGTCATAAGACATAATATCAAAACAAATTTGCTCTTCAACAATAACAGATATAGTATCATCTAAAGTTGTGAATAAAGGAGGAGAATCAACTGTGCACGCCAGTCCCTCGTATTGGATGTCTAAGGTTGTTTCTCCAATTTTAACGCCAGCTCTCCACTCATGTACTTTTAAGGCAAATGCGTATTTACCAATGTTATCTGGACTCGCATTTATAATTCCCGTTACCGGATCAACAGTCATTGGAGGTGCTCCCCCACAAATATCTGCCAGGCTAAAAGTTGGACCAAATGGAGGACTTGAGGCCCAGGTTATAGGTGGGTAAGGTTTCGAGTAGGTGCCATTCGTTGTCGAAGCGGCAGTTGCACAATCAAGGGGATTCACTAATTCGTATGATAAACTGTCGCCGTCAGGATCAGTTACCCCAAAATCAAAATATTTTGTAAATCCAACACATAAATAGGCATCTGCAGGGTACGGTCCGAATTCAGGTGAATTATATACTCCTATTGCAGGGTCTGGCATTTCCGCATAAAACGACATTCCCGTATCGCCAGGAGATTGAATATTGGTTATGCTATTGTTTCGCGCATAAAGCTGTGTTTGAAGATAGTAACCAGCCGTGTAATCTGGTATGGTAATAATAGCAGAAGTAAAAATACCTCTATCAACACATAAGCCCGTAGGTGTATAACAACTATCTCCAAAAGGAAGGTTTGTTGTTATAGTAGGACTATTTAACGTATGACTGGATAACAATACATCTGTATCTAATCGATAAATGCCCACATCTATTGTTGTTGGCATAGGTGCGGATGACGACTCGCAAGACCGATACACTTTTACAATAACTTGATACTGGTTCATACTGACATATTTCACTTCAATGTTGCCGCCAGCGATGTGCGTTGCGAAAATTTGCGAACTAAATGTTACTAGAAAGCAAATTGCCAAAATATTTTTCATGTTATCCTATTTCTTTCCTAGACGCGCTATTTCGACTAAAAGTTGCTAGCGATCTAAATTCTATGCGAAACTACTAATATTTTGAGGTCTTTTATAGTAATTTAAGCTAGTAAAAAGAATACTTTTGTTGGAAAGCAAATATACAAATGTCGGTCTTGGATAAGGAAATGATGAAATATGGAGTTAAGGGGTTGTCAAATAATCTTCAAAAAGATTTATATTATAACCTACTCAGGCCTAGGTTGATAGAAGAGAAAATGCTTATTTTGCTCAGGCAAGGCAAAATCTCAAAGTGGTTTTCAGGAATTGGTCAAGAAGCGATTTCTGTTGGATGCACACTGGCCATGGACGAGGATGAGTTTATGCTGCCAATGCATCGTAATCTGGGCGTATTTACTTCACGGAATGTGCCTCTTGAAAGATTATTTGCACAATTTCAAGGAAAAGCGTTGGGATATACACAAGGCAGAGACCGTTCATTTCATTTTGGTACCAAAGAGCACTTTATAGTTGGAATGATATCCCATTTAGGCCCTCAACTGGGTTTGGCAGACGGAATTGCCTTAGCTCATAAATTAAGAGACTCTGGTAAAACAACGCTGGTTTTTACGGGTGATGGAGGCGCTAGTCAAGGAGATTTTCACGAAGCGTTAAATGTAGCGGCTGTTTGGGATTTGCCAGTTATCTTCGTTGTTGAAAATAACCAATGGGGTTTATCTACACCGTCTTCCGAGCAATTTAGATGTGAACAATTTATCGATAAAGGAATTGGATATGGCATAGAAGCATTGCAAGTCGATGGAAACAACATTACCGAAGTATTTAACACGGTAAAAAAATTAAAAAGGTCAATTTCTAAAAAGCCAAGGCCTATTTTATTAGAATGTATGTCTTTCCGTATGCGTGGCCATGAAGAGGCTTCAGGAACGAAGTATTATCCAGACGGAATTCAAGATGAATGGGCGAAGAAGGATCCGCTGAAGAACTTTGAAAAGTTTTTGATAAAGTCTGAGGTGATTAAAGAATCGGAAGTCGAACAAATGACTCAAAGTATTAAATCTGAAATTAATGATGCGCTTGAAATTGCTTATGCAGAGCCTGATATGTGTGCCCAAACCAATATTGAAGAGTCTGGTGTCTACCAATTCACTGAATTCACTGAAACGCGACCAAAATCAGGCAGTACAAGTGATAAGCGATTAATCGATGCAATTTCAGATGGACTGGGTCAATCCATGGAAAAATATGATAATCTCGTTATAATGGGACAAGATATTGCTGAGTACGGAGGTGTTTTTAAGGTCACAGAAGGATTTGTAGATCGATTTGGTAAAGATCGGATTAGGAATACACCACTTTGTGAATCTGCCATAGTTGGAACTGCTTTAGGCTTGTCTATTAATGGATTTAAAGCAGTAATGGAAATGCAGTTTGCAGATTTTGTTACCTGTGGGTTTAATCAAATCATTAACAATCTTGCAAAACTAAATTATCGGTGGGGTGAAAATGCAGATGTAGTAGTAAGAATGCCGACTGGTGCAGGGGTTGGTGCAGGACCATTCCACTCACAATCGAATGAAGCGTGGTTTGTGCATACGCCCGGTCTAAAAGTAGTTTATCCTGCGTTTCCTGGTGAAGCAAAAGGCTTGCTATCTGCTGCTGTTGAAGATCCGAATCCAGTCTTATTTTTTGAACATAAAGCACTTTACAGAAGCATTTCAGAAGACGTGCCCAATGATTATTACACGACAGAGATAGGTAAAGCGGCAACTGTAAAGGAGGGCACTGATGTGTCTATTATTACCTACGGAATGGGTGTTCATTGGTCGCTAGATACTTTAAACGAACTACCAGAAATTTCAGCAGATGTTATTAACCTTAGAACGTTACTACCCATGGATACTGAAGCTGTTTTTAATTCGGTTAGAAAAACGGGAAGAGCAATTATTTTACATGAAGATTGTTTGACTGGAGGCATAGGAGGGGAACTTTCCGCTTTAATAACCGAGAACTGTTTCGAACATCTAGACGCTCCAGTTGTGCGATCTGCTAGTCTAGATACGCCGGTACCTTTTGCCATTCCATTGGAAAATAATTTCCTTCCCAAAAACAGATTTAAAGAACAATTATTGGATTTATTAAACTACTGACTAATGAAGGTTTTTATTGTTTGCATATCTTTGATTATTGCTATTCCTGTATCTGGTCAAGGAGTTTCTTCAGGGAATGATATGGAGTTGAGAAAGTTATTCATTGGCGTAACGTCAGCTGGATATTTTGCCAATAAGAATACAGCCAATTTCTATAACGGTTTTGAGAGCGGTGGTATCTCTAGAGTCCTTAATACACAAGTGTATAAAGATCAAATTACTCAGCAATTAATCTACGACTGGACTTTTGGCCAGTTTCCAGAAGAAATGAAGTACAGTGTTGCGCTTCAGCTGGGTGTTCATTTGGGTTATCATGTTAGTGAAAATTTTGCATTAATAGCTGACGTTGATGTTATTAATCTAAAAGTAAAGGACTTCGTGACATTTTACATTGATGACCCCAATAACGGCTCACCGGAACCCACCATAGAAACAATGCCAATTTTAGGAGAGGAGAAAAGATTGAATATTAATTTTGGTTTCCAGAATTATTTAAGTGATGAGAATAATACATTTTTTTATTGGTCTATGGCGCTTAATGTTTCATCCACGAAATTCGTTAATAACACCATGAAAGTACGCCAGAATACTTATTACATCGGTGACCCACTTTGGGTAGGTAATGTAAACGCATTTACTGGTGCTGTTGTTAATGAAAATGGAAGGACTAAACCGGGTGGAATTGGTTTTGGAGGTGTAGCTGGTATCGGCGTTAAATTTAAATTTAATTCCAATTTTATTTTTGATTTGGGTTATAACTTGAACTATTCGACCATTAACTTAACAGATTATCAGCTAACAACTAAAACGCGAGGAGTACAACACTGCTTATTTGTCCGTATCCTTCGTGGATAATTTACAAATTGCAAATTCATTTCGATTAGTGTTCCACGTAAGAACGTAGTGGTTAGAATTAATTTTCTTTAAAGAACCAAGATCAAGACCACAAGAATCATTTGTTGCATCATTAAGTTCAAAATTAATCGCTGGCGTAAAAACGTTATTCGAATCTGAGAAATGATTTATTTTTGTAGTGATCGATTCATTTAAGGTTTGATTATGCAGCAGGGACAAGTTGTTAGAATCAATTAAAAATTGGTGTTTATTCCAAAAACCATGGTCATTTTCACTCTGTTGATTGACCTTTAGAGTCTGAGTCATTTCTTTCATTCCGTCTTTATTCAAAGTAATTAATGCTATTTGGTTGGTGCTGTATGAAATCTGTTGTTCTTGATCAACAAAGTGTTTTTCTCGCAGCGAATGTGATGCTGTAAAGAAAATTTCACCGTTAAATAATTTCATTTTTCCCATTTTATAATCCAGCAAGCCACCATTTTTTTTAGCGATTTTTTTACCTTGAGTCTGAGTTAGAAAATCCAGATCAAAACCATGTTGTTTAAATTTAACCGGACGAGATGTTTGGTCAATTTTATAATAGAAGCAACCTTCAAATACATGGTAATTTAGTGAAGAATAAAAACCAACTAAATGTAAATTGTTTTGTTCATCTAATTGGTAGTCAATGTCAGCAATGCGCTTACCCATTAACTTGAGAGATGTTCGGATGTGTTTCTTTTTTTCTGGGTTAATAGTGTAGACGAAATAATTATTGTCTTGTGCCACTATGTGTCTCTTTATCAGGAAAAATAATCCGGTGTTGGACATAACAGGCACATTTATTTTTATCCTGGTATTCTTTTCCGGTAATGCAAGTTTGTAATAACATTGTTCCTTGAAAAGATCATCAAAAATCCAGACTTCAATCTCCTCATTTATTCCTTTGAGATAGGGTGTTTCAGCTATTATTCCGAAATACTTTCCATTATTCGATTTTGAAAAGTCAAATACTGAATTACTAAAAATGGCCTTGCAAATTATTTCAGGATTAGAAAACGTATAATCTTCATAAATTCTGGCTAGCACACAATTTGCATTATCTATTACCTTAGAAGTGAAAAGGACTATTTGGTCATTAATATAAGCACATTGTAGAATAGATTCGTTTTCAAAGTCCAAATCAATTTCGGTATTAAAAAGCAGCTCATTATTGAATTCTATTAATTTCCCTTCATTCTTAGATTTAGAATGAATGAGCACCAGAACGTGTTCATTTTCCGTTTCACCAATTATTTGTGCATAAGGCATTTCCTTGGCTTCAATTCTTCCTGAGCAATTGCCAATTGCGTTTTGTGAAGAGCAATTCAACGAAATGATTAATAAAATGAAAAGAAGGAATTTTTTCATAAATCGTAGAATGTTTCAAAAGTATTCAATTATTCGCAATTACATTTCGTAAAATTCAAACATCCTTATTTATGATTAAAGTGTAATTTTAACATGCATCAAATTTAAGTACCGTATGAAATTACTCTTTTTAATTCCGTCTTTAATTTTACTCAGTTTCGGAATGTTGGGTCAACACATCGTCCCAATTCAAGCTACGCCGAATGAGTTAACCAAATCCGCCATTAATGATTATAAAAGTACTTACAATAATGAATTAAAATCGGTAATTACAACACAGCCGCTAGGAAACCTTAGAACCATGGCCGAATGGGAAGAGGTGCAGGCAATATGTATTACATGGACAAGCTATAAAAGTATTTTAGCCCAGATAGTTGCTGAAGCGCAAACTGAATGCGAGGTCATTATTCTCTGTTCCAACGCTGCATCAGCGCAAAGTGAGTTGATAGGCTATGGTGTGTCGCTGACTAATGTGACTTTTGTAGTCGATGATTTTAATTCCATTTGGATGAGAGATTATGGAGGGAATACCGTTTACAAAGACTTTGTAGATTCTCTTATTCTGGTTGATTGGATTTATAACAGAAGTCGACCTGATGACAATGCTGCCCCTGATGCAATAGGCAGTTTTAAAAACATTCCTGTCTATGAGATGTCCCAAGCAGGCACTGACCTTGTTCATACGGGTGGCAACTTTATGGCGGATGGATTTGGTACTGCTTTTTCTTCGGAACTGGTGGATTATGAAAACAGTGCATCAGGCGCTTTCAACTTAACAGTAAAAACACCTGCAGAAGTAGATCAACTAATGGAAGATTGGATGGGGATTGATACCTATGTAAAAATGACTGTTCTGCCATATGATGATATTCATCACATTGACATGCATATGAAATTGATTGACGAAGAAACGCTTGTTATTGGTGAATTCCCAACTTCTGTTTCCGATGGACCCCAAATAGAAATGAACATACAGTATATACAAGACAACTTTACATCTGTTTATGGAACTCCTTACAAAATTATCAGGATTCCCATGGTTCCCAGCACATCTGGTGGTTATCCAACCGGATCATGGGGAGGAGCCTCGTATAGAACCTATGCCAATAACCTTATTGTAAATAAAAAAGTTCTGGTTCCTACGTATAGAGAGGAGTACGACACCATCGGCTTGAGAATTCTCAGAGAAGCAATGCCTGGTTATGATGTAGTTGGAATCGATTGTGACAATTCAGGTGCAAACATAATTGGTTCGGGTGGTGCAATTCACTGCATTACTAAGGCTATTGGAGTAGACGACCCATTATTGATTTCTCATCAGGAACTACCTAATACTGCCGATGTCGTTAATCCATATAACGTTGACGCTTTAATTATGCATCGATCTGGAATAGCTAGCGCAACCTTATTTTACAAAGTTGGGATGACTGGAACTTACGTTCCCGTACCTATGATTAATACTTCTGTAGATAATTGGTCAGCTGACATTCCTG
>Ga0315331_10002792_pt1 | contig 13166 bp, 12 predicted proteins | sample M160m34915metaG_FD_203456 | JGI IMG/M metagenome (GOLD analysis project Ga0315331, IMG submission 203456) | Ammonia-oxidizing marine archaeal communities from Monterey Bay, California, United States - M1 60m 34915 | ecosystem: Environmental > Aquatic > Marine > Intertidal zone | place: USA...
TGATTCTCTGGGCAAGAGCTCATCCCTCCTCAAGATTGCTTCAGCTCTTCCAAGATCCAAAGTGACATTGCCAAATTCAACACGTTTTACAATACCATTTATTATTTCCCCAACACGGTCTTTGAATTCATCGTACTGTCGTGATCTTTCCGCTTCTCGGACCTTTTGAACTATAACTTGCTTAGCTGTTTGTGCCGCTATTCTACCAAAATCTATTGGTGGGAGTGGGTCTATTATGTAATCGCCAAGTGTTAATGAGTCGTCTTTTTTATGTGCCTGTTCCAGAGTGATTTGCGTCACTTCGTCCTCGATTTCATCAACAATTTGGGTGCGCCTGACCAGTCTTATCTCTCCAGATGTTCTATCGATACTCGCTTGAATATCGTGTTCGTTTCCATATTTTGATCGACCCGCTTTTTGGATGGCCTGTTCCATTGCTTCTATTACTTCTTCGCGTTCAATACCTTTTTCTCGGGCTACAACGTCAGCCACCTGTATTAATTCTAATTTTGGAAAAGATGCTATTTCAATGGACACGTTCTTGCTCGCCTCAGTAGTTTAAATTTGATTGTTTTGACTTGCATTAATTAATTTGTCTGTGAGTATCAGTTTCGCTCTTCTAATATTCGAAAAATCAACAATTACTTCTTCGTTTTTAGGTTCACCGTTCTCTATCACTCTAAGCTTGATGGCTTCATTGCCACTTACGCCGCCTAATTGGCATTTAATTTTTGTCCGCCCACCTACAGGGCTTCTTAACTCAATATTTGCATCAAAACCCTCGTAATGCATGAAATGACTAAATTTATTTAGTTTTCTATCTATACCCGGAGATGTTACTTCTAAGTTGTAAGCATGTTTTATAATGTCTTCAATGTCGAGCCTCACCGCCGCTAACTTGGTTATTTGTACACAATCATCAATTGTGATACTCTTTGTATCTAACCGCTCAGCAACTAACTGCACAATTCCATTTCCCATCTGCGATAGATTAATTTCAACTAACTCGTAACCCTCCGCGCCCAAGGTTGGATTTAATATTTCTGCTATTTGTTCACTCAATACGCTATTCATTATAGGAAGCCTAAAACCTCACGCTGACAACAAAAAATGGGCCTTCGGCCCATCACACAATTCAGTTCTACACTCTACTCATACACTGCTTGAAGTAACCATTACAAGATAATTCGACTCAAAGCAATAATATACCGAACCCAATAAATTATATCTTTTGGTATCGCAAAAAAATTGGCGTACGTCCCTCTGTAAGCGCTTTTTTTTCATATCGGGTTTGCGGCCAATCAGCTGGCCGTAATCGCCAATCGTTAGGTCGCCGTGCTAGCCACTCAAAGCCAGGATGATCTTTTAAATGCAAAAGGATCCATCTTAAATATACAGGGTCATCGGTAGCCACACGAAATTCCCCGCCAATTTTTAATAACTTATAAAACTGGTCCAAAATGTTTTTTTGAATAATTCGCCTATTTTCATGCCTTTTTTTCCTCCAGGGATCTGGAAATAAAATAAATAAACGGTCGATGCTGTTATCCGGGAGTCGTGCCAAAAAAGGTCGTGCATCGTCGGCTAATATTCTAATATTGGCGAGTTGCTTATTTTGGACATCGCGAAGCAGGCTGGCTATTCCATTTAGAAAAGGCTCACATCCTATAAAACCCACTGTCGGATTATTTTCTGCTTGCCAAGATATATGCTCACCACCTCCAAAACCAATTTCCATCCAAATAGATGCTGTCGTTTTTGGAAATAGATCAAACGGGTTTTTGATATATGTTTTATCGGATGAGTCAATTTTTAACTTTAGTAAGTCGTTCTCAAGTAGACTGGCCATACTAGGGCGCAGTTTTCTGCCACGTCGGCGTCCTCTGAAAATGATAGGGTATTTTTCTAAAGACAATTCTTCAAGCCATATTTTATTCAATTAATTAATATTTATGTTTGAAATTTTCTAACTCAGCAACCAAATCTAGTTTCTCCCAGGAAAATCCACCATCGGGTTCGGGTTGCCTGCCAAAATGGCCATAGGCCGAGGTTCGAGCATATATTGGTCGACTTAGCCCTAATCGTTCTCTTATGCCTCTTGGTGATAAATCAACTATATCGTGTAAATATTCACCTAGTTTTTCTTCCGAAACCTTCCCTGTTCCATAAGTATTTACGTAAATGGAGAGTGGCTTAGCTACGCCGATAGCATATGAGAGTTGTATGGTGCACCTGTCAGCTAGGTTTGCCGCAACTACATTCTTTGCAACCCATCGCGCTGCATATGCGGCTGATCTATCAACTTTTGTAGGATCTTTTCCGGAGAAGGCTCCTCCGCCATGGGGCGCTGCACCTCCGTAGGTATCAACTATAATCTTTCTTCCCGTCAGACCGGCGTCACCGTCAGGGCCGCCAATAACAAATCGACCTGTTGGATTGACGTAAAATTCGTCTTCAGGGCACATCCAACCATCTGGTAATACACGTTCGACGAATGGGCGCACTAGCTCTCTGACCTCCATCTGATCTAGGCTTTCATCGTGTTGTGTCGAAATTACCACCGAAGTTGCCCCCACTGGTTTCCCATTTTCGTATCGAAGGCTTACTTGACTTTTGGAATCTGGGCCTAGACCGACAATTTTCCCTGACCTACGTGCGTCGGCCATTTCACGAAGAATAGAGTGTGAATATTGTATCGGTGCAGGCATTAGTGTTTCTGTTTCCCGGCAAGCGTAACCAAACATTATGCCTTGATCGCCTGCTCCCTCATCTTTGTTACCAGCAGAGTCTACACCAAGTGCGATATCACTAGACTGTTCATGCAAAAGAATAGTGATTTCTGCATTTTTCCAATGGAAACCATCTTGCTCATAACCAATTTCTCGAACAGCCTCCCTTACCGCTTTAGTTATTATGTCATGGGTAACATCGGAGGGTCCTCGTATTTCTCCCGCCAAGATTATTTTATTTGTTGTTGATAGCGTTTCACACGCTATTCTACTATTTTTGTCTGCCTTAAGATATAAATCGACTACAGTATCTGAAATTCTATCACAAACCTTATCAGGGTGCCCTTCAGAGACCGACTCACTCGTAAAAATGAAATTTTCTTGGGCCATAAGTGCTCCCCATTCAGTAATATATTTTTCTATTACTCGTATTAGTTCAGTGCCTGTGAGGTCAATAGGAATTAAGTTTTTTTGTAAATTTAAATCTCACTATTTCTCTTAAAATGGATAATTATAATAAAAGAAGAGATTAAAAGTAAATAAATCCAATCCCCAAACAAACTATAAATTGTAGGTGACAATGTTGGTGCGGCTAAGTGTTTATCCAAGACGCCAGTCTGATTAAGTTTTATTTCCCCCATTGTTCTGCCGTATGCATCATAAAACCCGGATATACCGGTATTAGCAGATCTAATTAAGGGGATACCTTCCTCGATTGCCCGCATTTTAGCAATTTCCAAATGTTGCTTGGGCCCGGCACCAGTTCCAAACCAGGCGTCGTTGGTTAGATTAACAATGAGTTTGACTCTATTTCCTTTTTTCCCATTGAATATCTCTCCAGGAAAGATAATCTCATAACAAATCAAGGGAGCTATTTTGCCTATCGAGGGAACATCAATCAATTTAGGGCTAGTCCCAACTTGGAAATCGGCTAAACTCTCAACCAATCGAGGGATAGGAAACCACTTTTTGAATGGCACGTACTCACCAAAAGGGACTAGCTTAATTTTATCATAGCGGGCGTCGATATTGCCTGTCTGAGATATAACGAAAAAGCTATTGTGTAACTTAGTTGGTTTTTGACCGGCAATGGCAGGGCCACCGGTGATAAGTATGGATGGCTCGTCAATCGCAGCCATTATTAATCTGCGTAATTTTTGATCGTTTTCTATAAAAGCAGGTATAGCCGTTTCGGGCCATATGATTATCTTAATAACAGAGTTTTCTGGCAGTTTAGAACTAATTGGCAAACTGCTTAATCTCAGATATTTCGAAATGTTTTTAAACTTTAGCTTAGGGTCCCACTTTTCATTCTGCGGGATATTCGCTTGAACAATTCTTATGAATGTGTTTCGATCAACTTCCTCATTACTGTTTTGCAACCTCAGCATGCCACCAAATCCCATTGTCAGAGGGATAAAACAACAAGAAAAAAGAATGAAGAGTGAAGATTTTGTTCTGTAAAATCGTTTGCTCAAAAGTATTGATGGAGCTAAGGCAACAAAAATAACAAGAAAATTCAGACCATATGCTCCAACAACTGAAGCTGTTTGACTTAAGTTTTCAGAAAATGATATCGTGTACGACATCAAGTTCCAGGGAAAACCTGTGAATAGCTTGCCTCTTGAAAAATCGGAAATTGACCACAAAATCGCTATGGTGACTATATCCAACGACGGTGATCTGCGTATCAAAGGAAAAACACTTAAAATCACTGCAGGAAAGAGAGCTAATACTGCTGGTAACCCAACAATAACAAAGGGAACAAAGACCCCGAACTGATCCCTATCGACTAAAAAAGCGTTTGATATCCAATGGATACCTATTAAGTGAAAACCAAAACTAAAGAGCCATGACACGCGGGCCGCTTCAATTAACCCTGTGCTTTTACTTAAAAGGAATCCTAAAATAGCGAACGAAAAAATTCCAGGTGTAAAGAACCACGGAGGCAAGGCAGTAGCGGCAATCATCCCCATTAATACAATAGTTATGTTTTTACGCCAGCCCATTAAAAAATAGCTGATGCCTATACGGTATTTACTATGCATCATTACTAACCGATTTATTCAGAGGGTAGACTCTCGGAGGGGCGCCGCACTCGAACCGTTTTTAAGCGTCTAGGATCAGCTTCTATAATATCAAATTCCAAACCAGTCCTATGGCGGATAATCTCACCTCGTTTTGCTATTCGACCAGTTATGCTAAAAATGAGACCAGCTAGTGTTTCTGCTTCCTCTTTTTCTTCTGCATTCAATACGGGCCCAAACAGCTCTTCCAATTCTTCCACTGTGGCTCTGGCGTTAGCAATAGCCGTACCATCTGATTGATTAATTATTTTTGGTCCCTCTTCAACATCATGCTCATCGATTATTTCTCCAACAATTTCCTCGACTAAATCTTCTATTGTAATTAAACCGTCTATCCCGCCGAACTCATCAACAACCAATGCTAAATGTAATCTAGTCATTCGCATTTCTTGCAAAAGGTCGAGAGCTCTAATCGACGGTGAAACAAATAAAACTTTTCGGATAAGGTCAGATAGACCCATTTCCTTTGTTGAATTTAGTTGAGCCAAAACGTCTTTTATGTGAACCATACCTATGACTTCATCTAAGGTGTTGCGATACACAGGTAATCGGGAGTGCGCCATTTTCACCATTTCAGAGACAAGTTCTGGAATAGGTGTTTTCACGTCTATTGCGGTGATATCTGCACGTGGCACCATTACATCCCAGGCAGTGATATCACGCAAATCCAAAACATTCCGAAGAAGTGTTCTTTCATGACTATCGCTGTCCACATGAATCTCATCATCATCAATTAGCTCTTCCAGAGTTCCACGAACAATATCAACATTTTGTGGTTTGAAAAATTTTCTCCCCGGCCAAAAATTATTTATTTTTTCAAAAAACCTCAATGTTTTAGATCCATTAAATAGTTAGCGGATTTAAAGTATCGTAAAGCGACGAAATCTCTGTACTGTTTTCATAAATTGATATTTTCACGGGCTGATAAATCATAAGGGTCGTCTATATTGAGTTTTTGGAGAATTTTAATCTCAATTCTCTCCATCTTTTCCGCTTCGTTAGTTTTTTCGTGATCAAATCCAAGTAGATGTAAGCAGCCGTGCACTAATAAATGTTGCATGTGGTTAAGGAAAGGTAGATTAGCCTTAACACTTTCCTCTAAGGTGATTGAGTACCCTATAGCAATATCACCAAGAAAAAATGGTATTCCATCAAAGTGTTGTGACCCACTTGGAAAAGATAAAACATTAGTTGGAGCATCTTTTTTTTTGTACAACTTATTCAAATCGAGCATCCGGTCATTTGTTGTCAACAATAGACCAATCTCCCTTTTGGACGGACTGAATGGAACTACTTGGTTTTCAAATACCGTGGTGATAGTTTTTTGACAAACTCCTTCTATATTGCTGTCTACGAGGTACCATTCTTTGCAATCTACAGTAATCTCGACAGTAGTATTGATCATCTAGCCACCCCTATTGAAGGTTTTTGGGACAAGTCAACCTACTGAGAGCAGTCATTGTGCGGATACCGTGTAAAGCTGTTTGCCTTCTCGTTGGTCATATGCATTAACAATTTTTGTTACCAGTCGGTGCCGAACCACATCAGATGAAAAGAATTCTGTGATACGTACGTCTGGTATCGTTCTAAGAATTTCGAGAGCATCGTTAAGTCCGGATTTGGCGCCGATTGGCAGGTCTATTTGAGATAAGTCACCCGTGATGCAAACGTGGGAGTTTTCCCCCATCCTTGTCAAAAACATTTTCATTTGTGCTGGCGTGGTATTTTGAGCCTCATCTAAAATGATGTAAGAGTTGGCGAGTGTTCTTCCTCTCATGAATGCCAAAGGTGCGATTTCAATCTCACCGTTTTCTATAAGTCGCTCTACTTGGTCCGCTGGCATCATATCATGCAACGCATCATAGAGTGGCCGTAGATACGGATCCACTTTATCTTTTAGATCCCCAGGTAGAAAACCAAGCCGTTCCCCAGCTTCTACAGCGGGTCGTGATAAAATTAATCGTTCAACTTCGCGATTTTTTAACATGGCGACTGCTACTGCAACGGCTAGATAAGTTTTCCCGGTTCCGGCTGGACCTACACCTACAGCTAGTTCAGTTTGCATCAGTGATTTTATATAATAATGCTGATTTGGGGAGCGTGGAGCTACTTTTCGCTTCCAAGTGGTCAATATTGATGAAGAATCATTAAAATCAGCTAATTTTATATCACCGGTTTTATTCGCCGTCTTTTCAACCCATTTGATGGCTGCATCTACGATACTTGTTTCTAACATTTGATCGTTTTCGGATGACTCAAGCTTTTGATAAAGAGTTTCTAAAATTACCTTTGCCTTTTCCGTGTCCACCTGGTTTCCACTCACTTCTATTATGCTTCCAAAACATGCTAAGGAAACATGAAGTTTTTGTTCTATTCGAGCCAGATTACAGTCATGCTGACCAAATAATAATGGCAAAAGCTTATAATTGTCAAAATCGAGATTTAACCGATAGTTGCCAACTGACTTGACGTTCAAGCGTGTTTCCTTCCTTCAGAATAATTTTTATTCATTATCATATGACCCCTATATTGTTCTTTGATCGCAACTCTGCCGAATAGACTTTTTTCAGTTGCTTGTTCAACATTGATGTCGATTAGCTCACCTAACAATCGAATTGGTCCATCAAAGCTGATGTTTTGCATGAATGGGGTTCTCCCAGTTAACCGGCCATCACGGTCGCGTCGCCTCTCCACTAGGACTTTCTGCGATGTATTAATACATTGCCTATTAAATGAGAATTGCTGCTCATTCAGCAGTTGTTGAAGGGTTTGTAGTCTGTCGGACTTAGTCGCATCGGATAGTTGTTCAAGGTTAGAGGCAGGTGTTCCCGGACGCGGGCTGTACTTAAATGAATAGGCTTGTGAGTAACCTATCTCCATTATAAGGCGAATTGTGTCCGCGAAATCATTATCAGTTTCCCCGGGATGTCCAACAATAAAGTCTGATGACAAGGCTATATCGGGCCGGGCTGCTCTAAGTTTTTCGATAATTTTTACATAGAAAGCTACATTATGCTTTCTATTCATAGCTTTTAGCATTCGATCAGACCCAGTTTGGATTGGTAAATGCAAATATGGCATTAACTGAGGAACCTCCGCGTGGGCCTTTATAAGCTCATGATCCATATCTTTTGGGTGGGAGGTTGTGTAGCGAATTCGAGCTAATCCATCAATCTCCCCTAGTTCTCTAATTAACCGGGACAACGACCACTCTTTGCCAGATTTAGAGAGCCCATGATATGCATTCACATTTTGCCCTAATAATACAAGCTCTTTTGCCCCAGCTTTGATTAAGTTTATACCCTCGTGAAGTATTTGCTCGACAGGCCTAGACGCCTCTGTTCCACGGGTATAAGGGACAACACAAAAAGAACAAAATTTATCACATCCTTCCTGTATACTTAAAAAGGCACTTGTTGACGATTTAGTATCCGTTGGTAGGTGATCAAACTTGGTTTCAACAGGAAAATCGGTATCGATAATGCCAGCTCCATTTATCTCACTCTCTTGTCGGGAGTTCGTTGCCTCCATAACCATGTTTGGCAATCTGTGATAGGTCTGTGGACCAAAGACCAAATCTACATAAGGCGCTCGTGTTATAATTTCACTCCCCTCAGCTTGTGCGACACATCCGGCAACCGCGAGAAGAACTTTCCTGCCACTTTTAAACCCTTCCATCTTCAATTTACGCAATCGACCCAGTTCTGAAAAAACTTTCTCTGTAGCTTTTTCACGGATATGGCAGGTGTTGAGTATTATTAAGTCAGCATTTGAAGCACTGTTGCACAAAATAAAACCCAATGGTTCCAGCAGTTTTGCCATCTTATCAGAGTCATATACATTCATCTGACAGCCATAAGTCTTAATAAATAACGTCTTATTCTCTTTTGGATTTTCTATAACGCCAGAACCAGCCATTATATTGCACACGAGGGATAGATGAAGTTCAAAACAGTTTAACTTTCTTAAAAAACTATTGAAACAAACGCAGAGTATCATCGCACTAAATCAAGTCAACCTGCCTACAATTAGTTATAGCCCTTTTGCAACTGTTTTTTGACAATATACTGCAAGTTTCTTTCTGTTTGAAAAGCGATTGGCTCTGATTGGTTCATGAAATACAACCTCGATAGTGAACATTCCTAGCGATAAAGCATTCCATAGATGGGGGAGCAAGTCCATATCGCCATACCAGCCAAAAAGCGACCTACTAGAATAACCGATGGGTATCCCATTCAAATGAGTATAACGAATGGTAATGGGTTGGACTATTGAATTTGTAAGCATAGCTGCATCAAATAAAGGGCTTTTAAATGGTAAAACCCATCTTCCATCAGAACTAGTCCCTTCCGGAAATAAAATTAATTTTTCGCACCGGTCTAGCTGTTCTTTAATTAATCTTACTTGCTCATGGGATGCTTTGCGGTCTCGCCGAATGAAGATAGTGCGAGTGATTTTGGATAAAAACCCAAAGATTGGCCAGTTAGTGACTTCTGATTTTGCTATAAATCTTCCCGGAACAAGTGATCCAAGAATAATTATATCAAGATAAGATAGATGATTACTGACAAATAATACCTTTTTATCTCCAGAAATGTCTCCAACTCTATCAATTTTTAAACCAATAATTTTTGTTATTAATTTATGATGAAGAACGGGGATGGAAATTCTCAATGGTAAGCAAGTTGATAAGGCCAGGAGTTGAAATGGCAATATTATCACAGTTGTGAGTCCGTATAGAAATAATCGGATAGCAGATAACCATTTGCTACCAGATATTTGGTGCTCAATGCCATGTTCAAAAAGTCGTAACTTAGCGTTTCCTGTATTAGATGATTTTGTTTGGTTGGTATTCAAAGTATCAATCATTGAAGTCGTATAGATTTGGAGAAAGACCGTTGATAGTGTCTGCGGTATCTGGTTGGCAGAGATTCAGTTTTCACTATTACACAGACGTCTGTAGTATTAAATTGACTATCTATGACTGCCCCATCACCAACCTGTCCCCCAACTCTAAGATAACCTTTAATGAGGGGAGGAAGATTATTTATCTTTATAACCTCATCACCAATAGCTTCGTGCTTACTGCCCATATCAACATATTTATTAGGCAAAGCACTAGGACGTATAATTCGAGGAGCTTGATGCTGACTCCGAAGATAGGTTAATGCGGGTTGGTGTATCTCCGGTTGAGTTCCAGGAAAGCTAGCACAGCCGAACATTAGATCAATTTTGTAACTGAAAACGTAAGCAGCGATGCCTTGCCACAATAATTGCAAGGTCGCTCTATTTCGGTAGTTAATATCTACGCACGAACGTCCAAGCTCCAAGATTTTTCCTGGGAATGATAATATCTTTGATATATCAAATTCATTGGCTGTATAAAAATTTTGATTTGGACCCAAGTGAGCGCGTTGTAACAAACGATATGTGCCAATAACTGGATGCCTATCGCCTCCGCTCAAATTATTTCGTAATCGCCGATCAGTCACCAAAAGATGGTCGGCGCTATCATCAAATTCATCATGATCCAATAGACGGCGCTTGACTTGAGGTGATGGATTAGCTCCCATTTCTTCATAAAAAACGCGATACCGGAGTTTCTGGGCAGCTTCGATATCATATGAATTTTTAGCTAACTTTAATTCCAAGTTACCTAATATAATGGGGTGGATAACTCGCCCTATTTGGGAGGTGGCACTTTGCGAGCCGAATACCGAGCTATCATAAGGTTCCATTATAGCCATTTAGGCCTCCAGGCTTAACATAATGCACCTAGCTTCTGTGGTAGATGATTCCGGGCACCTTTAGTATGAGGAAAAAATTAAATATTTATTTCCGCATAATTGCAATGGGGGCACTAAATCTTTCGATTTTTTTACCCTTTTTTATAGGCAACTGCATAATCAAAGCGTTTTTTTTATTTTTACCCGAAAATACATAATAATTGTTTCTGATTCCAATTTTTAGAAAACCTTGTTTTTTGTAGAAGCCGAAAGCGTTCCGGTTTGTTTCAGCCACTTCGAGAAGTATAGACCTGAGTTGATGAAGGGTAGAAAAACGTTTTGCTTGTTCTATCAAATATTTCCCTATTCCATTTCGTCGAACTCTTTTTTTTACGCCAATGGAAAGTATCTCTGCTTCATCTCCAATCACTCGTAACAATAAAAAACCCTGCAATTGGTGAACAAAGCTATTCGCTGGTAATGTAACAAAGCATGTCCATGAATATTCAGAATGCATGTGATGCCTTAAATCTTTATCACTCCACCGCATGCCGTGCCGATATATTTGTAATTTAAATGCCTGCCGGATGAGATGCGTCTCGAGTAATCTTGGTAGTGGTCTAATTTTAGGGCTAAAACCACTACTTGTACGATTTTGGTAAGCTTCATTATTTTGTTTATTTCTAAAGATGGAACAATAGAAAACTTGAAATCGTTTCCTACGCTTCCCTGATATTCTTGTAATCAATTTTTGCTCAAAGTGAAATCTGGAGAATGCAAGTAATCTATCGACAAACTGGGAGTATTCCTCTGGATATTCGTTTTAGGATTCGACGCTTCGTTATATGCACAATGCGCTACATCAGTGGCGTCTAAAGGTTCTTTGTCTTTCTCATTAACTGGTAAAAAATTATCATAAATATCAACAGGGGCGTTTTCTAACAGCTGCGCGCCTCCATCTCCGATTACCCGAATACTAGTGTGCCTATCAATCACTTTCTTTAGTTTGACAAAGAAAACATTGGAATTAACAGCCCCACCGGGAATTACTTTTTTATTTAATGAGTCTCTGCATTCTATATAAAGGTCTTCTCGTTTACTGTTCAAAGCAATCAACACAAGGTCATAGGGCGATAATCTGTCCGCTTGATTAACTCTTTGAGCAACTGCTTCAAAACATGAAATGCCGATTAATGGTATGGTATGCGTTATTGCAAGACCTTTTGCCGCCGCCATAGCAATTCTCAATCCAGTAAAAGAACCAGGACCAATGGTAACTGCTATACCCGTGAAATCAGATAGTGAAAAATTAGATTCATATATGGCTTTTTGTATCATTGGCATGATAGCGGTTCCATGACCCCGTTCCATCTGAGCCTTGACTTTGCTAGAGATAATACCGTCTGACATGACTGCCACGGAACAGGACGAACTGGAACTATCAATGGCTAGTGTTAGCATTAAAACTATCAAATCCTTTGAATATTGATATAATTTTCATATTGAACATATTTCATCAATTATATTTTCTTTTATTTTATTACTTCAAAAGTATAAACTTTAAAATATCGATTTAATGGTAGAGATTGGTACGAAATGAGAAACAAAATGCCTGTTTTTCAAGTTATGGTGCTGTTTATCTTTTGTGCACTTTTCAAGTCAGATTATACTGTTAGGGCGAACGAATTTAAAAGTGCCAGTTCGGCTGTGATTTTAGCTTACCATCGTTTTGGTGAGGGACAATTCCCATCTACTAGTATTAGAATGGAGCAATTTAAGTCTCATATAGCGGAATTGAAGAGGAAACGCTACAACATATTGCCAATCAACGAGATAGTTCAAAAAATTAATGATAGAAAAAAACTTCCCGACTTTACTGTTGGTATTAGCATTGACGATGCGTATAGGTCTGTTTATGAGAAGGCTTGGCCATTACTTCGTGAAGCCAAAATACCTTTTACACTTTTCATTTCAACTGATGTAGTAGACCGCCAGGCGACAGGCTATATGAGTTGGGATCAGATACGGGAATTAAAATCAGCAGGAGTAACAATAGGTAGTCAAACTAAATCCCATAAGCACTTACCTCTAATCTCTATAGAGGATGTAAAGCAGGAGGTAGATAAAGCTAATGTCCGTATTAGCAGGGAAATAGACTCGCGTCCTGATCTGTTTGCATATCCTTATGGAGAATATAACTCATCGGTTCGACAGTTAATCAAAGACCGCGGTTTCAAAGCTGCCTTTACACAGAGCTCTGGTGCTTTAAATAATTCTTCTGATATATTTGCCCTCCCAAGATTTACCTTGAATGAACGATATGGTGGAATAGATAGGTTCCGCCTTGTTACAAATGCACTACCATTGCCCGTGGATGATGTTTTGCCATCGGACCCTTTATTGGTTGAAAATCCTCCCGCATTTGGTTTTACCGTCGATAGTTCGGTTGGCTCTTTAAAGCAGCTTGCTTGTTTCTCGTCGAATGAAGGCGAATTACGTCTAGAACGATTAGGGCGTAGAATAGAGGCGAGATTCAATTCCATGCTTCCTAAGGGCAGGTCTCGGGTTAATTGCACTCTTCCTGGCCCTAATAAGCGTTGGCGTTGGTTTGGCATCCAGTTTTT
>Ga0315331_10002794_pt1 | contig 13162 bp, 9 predicted proteins | sample M160m34915metaG_FD_203456 | JGI IMG/M metagenome (GOLD analysis project Ga0315331, IMG submission 203456) | Ammonia-oxidizing marine archaeal communities from Monterey Bay, California, United States - M1 60m 34915 | ecosystem: Environmental > Aquatic > Marine > Intertidal zone | place: USA...
CAATGAAGGACATCCAGCCTCATTTCGATGAGCTCGCCGAGACTGCGGCATCCGGCGGTCTGGGTTTTCACACTTGGAATACGGACGCAATCAGCGCCGACAAACGTTCCGAGACGATCGAAGCGATTGTTGAGTCGATCGGCCCGGAAGGTCGCGTTCGCGTGTTGTTGCACTCGATCGCCTTCGGGAACCTCAAGCTGATCGCGCCGGAGAAAGTCGCGCCCCGCACGGCGGGTGCGAATCTCGCTCAGCGGCTCGGCGTCGAGCCGGAGAAGCTCACCGAGTTGGCCAACGAGCTCTTCGAGGCCGGCGAAGATGGATTGCATCCGCTGACGAGCCAGCCGGTCTATCCCGATACGTCTTACCTGGACGAAGAAGATTTCGGTCGCACGATTCTGGCGATGGGGACTAGCCTGCTCGGCTGGACCCAGGAGCTCTTCTCGAGGGGTCTTTTCGCTCCGGACTCGCGCATCTTCGGCATGACCAGTGAAGGGAACGAGGTCGCCTGGAAGGGCTACGCGGCGGTCTCGGCTGCCAAGGTGTCGCTCGAGTCTCTGGCGCGCTCGATCGCGCTCGAATTCGCGCCCTACGGCATCCGCTGCAACGTGATCCAGGCGGGCGTGACGAATACGCCCGCGCTTCGTGCGATCCCAGGGAGCGATCAGCTGAAGAGCCAGGCGCGACTGCGCAACCCAGGCGGTCGATTGACGACGCCGGAGGACGTGGCCGGCGTGATCTATCTGCTCTCCCAGGACGAGGCGGGCTGGATCAACGGCGAACTAATTCGTGTCGACGGTGGAGAGCATATCTCCGGCTCGACGAAATAGCGCAAGCACCGACCGCCGGCTGAGGGTACGCATTTGAGCTTGAACCTTCTCGGAATGGGCCATTTCAATCCCCGGAACGAGATCACGAACCGCTTCCTGGAAGATCTCGACATTGGCACCAATGACGAGTGGATCATGGAGCGCACGGGAATCCGGAGTCGGCGGACCGCGCTGCCTCTCGACTACATCCGTGAGACACGCAACGCGGATCCCCGGGCTGCGGTCGAAGCGGCCGAGATCTCGAACGCCGGCATGGGCGCCGAAGCCGCTCGCATGGCGCTCGCGCGCGCGGGAATCTCCCCGGGCGACGTCGGGCTCCTGGTTGGTGGGGGCTGTGCGCCCAACACGGTTTCGCCGGCGGAGGCCTGCAATATTGGCGCAGAGCTCGGCATCGAGTCGGCGGCCCTGGACGTGAACTCGGCCTGCACCTCCTTCATCGCCGGGCTCTACGTGCTCTCCCTGATGGATGAAGCGAAGCTCCCCGACTATGTCCTGCTGGTCACGGCCGAGCCGATGACCGGTACGGTCCATTACGATGATCGCGCGAGCGCCGTCCTCTGGGGCGATGGGGCGCTGGCCGCCGTACTCTCGACGAAGCATTCGGGTCGCGCCGAGCTCCTGGCCCATTCTCTCGTCTCCGATCCGGCGGGTCATGAGAAAGTGGTCGTCCCGCGGCTCGGCCATTTCCGCCAGGAGGGGCGAACCGTGCAGACCTTCGCCATTCGCAAGACCTCCGATCTCTACACCACGATGCGAGACCAGCGTCTGGACCCCTCCCGTCGTTTCAACTTCGTCGGGCATCAGGCCAATCTGCGGATGCTCGAATCAGTTTGCCGCCGCTGTGAGATCGACGACGAACTCCACCACTCCAATTGCGAGTTCTTCGGCAACACGGCGGGCGCGAGCTCAGGCAGCGTGATCTCCCAACGCTGGGATAAATGGGGGTCCGAAGACGACATCTGTGTGGTTGGCGTCGGGTCAGGCCTCACCTGGGGGAGCTATCTAATGCGTTTCGGCACGGAGGATTGAACAGGCAAGATGCTGACCCACCAAGAGTTCCAGAGCCGCGACCACTTCGACCAGTCGGAGCTACTCGCCTTCGGCTATGGCCGACTGATCAAGGATCCGCCCGAGGGCTTTCGTGCACGGTTGCCCGTGCCCCCGATGCTGATGCTGGACCGAATCGAGCAGATCAGCGCGCAGCGCAGCAAAGGGAAAATCAGCGCTTCCCGCGACGTGCGACTCGACGATTGGTTCTTCCACTGCCATTTCCTGGGCGATCCGGTCCAGCCCGGTTGTCTGGGTCTCGACGGTGTCTGGCAGCTGCTGGGGTTCTACTGCAATTGGCGGGGGGGCGTCGGCGCAGGGCGTGCACTGGGCTGCGGTGAGGTGGAGTTCTTCGGGCAGATTCGTCCCCACGACGGGGTGATGCGCTACGAGGTCCAGGTGAAGCGCTACACGGAACTCAAGAACGCGGGCGCGTCGATGGTCATCGGAGACGCTCAGGTCCTGATCGATGACGAGGAGATCTACACGGTGAAGGGAGCCCGGGTGGGACTCTTCCGTGACATCGACTATCCGGACTACCCGCAGAAGAGCGAGAACCATCGCGGCGGAAGGATGGAACGATGAGCGAGACGAACGAAGCGCCCGTCGCGCTCGTGACCGGAGGCGGCACTGGGATCGGCGCTGCGTGCTGTCGGCGGCTCGCCGCGGAGGGCTTTCGGGTCGGGATTCACTATCGGTCCTCGGAGGAGAAGGCCAAGAAGCTCGCTGCCGAGCTCGAAGGTTCTTTCACGATCCGAGCCGACCTGATGGACTCCGAGACGCTCGACGCCATGATCAAGGAGCTGAAGGGGGTCGCCGGCCGGATCGACGTGCTCGTCAACAACGCGGGCTATAACGTGAACGCGCCGATGCTCTCGATGAATCTGGAGCAATATGACTCGGTCGCGAGTGTCGCCCGGGGCACCTGGTACCTGAGCAAGCTCGTCCTGCGCCGCTTCATGATGCGCAAGGGGACGGGTCGGATCATCAACATCACCAGCGTCGTGGGCCATACGGGCAACGCCGGCCAGATCCCGTACACGATGGTGAAAGCGGGCCTGGACGCGTTCACGAAGTCGCTGACCCAGGAGCTCACGGGGCGCGACATTCTCGTCAACTCTGTCGCGCCCGGCTTCGTCGAGACCGAGATGACGGAGGAATTGCCCGAGGAGATCCAGGAGCAGATCCTCGCGAAGGTGCCCCTTGGTCGGGTTGCCGACGCCGATGAGATCGCCGACGTGGTCGCCTTTCTCGCGACCCGCGGAAGCTATGTCCATGGGTCGGTCCTCCATGTGAATGGGGGGATGTACGGTGGGTGATGTGTTGACGCCGGCGGAGGTTCTCAAGCTGGTTCCCCAACAGGAGCCCTTCCGCTTCATCGACGAGATCCTCGAACTCTCCGAGGAGCATATCGTCGCGCGCTACACGTTCCGGGAAGACGCGGATTTCTATCGCGGACATTTCCCGGGCAATCCGATCACACCCGGTGTGATCTTGATCGAGACGGCGGCGCAGGCGGGGGTGGTCGCCTTCGGGATCGCGCTCTACGCGCGCGAGACCTCGCGTGAGGAAGTCGACAAACTGCTCACGATCTTCACCGATTGCAGTATCGACTTCTCCGGGAGTGTTCGGCCGGGCGATCGAGTCACGACGACCGGTCGGATCAAATTCTGGCGCCGCAAGAAGTTGCGCGCGGCATTCGAAATGAAGCTCGACGACGGGACCGTCGTCTGTTCCGGCGAGCTGTCGGGGATGGGAGTGCCGCGATGAGCACGAGCGGCGAAAAGAAAAGGGTCGTGATCACGGGGCTCGGGGTGATTGCCCCGAATGCGAACGGGGTGCCCGACTTCGAGCAGGCACTTCGCGAGGGTCGCTCCGGGATCAAGCACCAGGAGTCGATGGCCGAGGCGAAATTTGGCTGTACGGTCGCCGGTTCGCCGGAGGGGGTGGACGCGCTCTGCGAGGCTTCCTTCGCCGAGGAAGAGCGGCTCGCGATGAACATGAACCATCGCTACGCGAGCCTCGCGGCGCTCGAAGCCTGGCAGGATGCGGGCCTCGAACGTCCCCCTCATGACTCGGAGGAAGTCGACTGGCGCACGGGTGCGATCCTGGGCACAGGGATCGGCGGCATGGACACGATCGCAGGTACGGTCGTTCCGATGACGGACGCGAGGAAGATCCGGCGTATGGGGTCGACGGCCGTCGAGCAGGTCATGGCGAGTGGAATTTCTGCCCGTATCTCGGGCCAGCTGGCGCTTGGCAACCAGGTCACCACGAATTCGTCCGCCTGCAGCACGGGGACCGAGGCGCTCGCGATGGGAATGGAGCGGATCCGCGCGGGGCTGGCCGACCGGATGCTCTGTGGCGGGGCGGAGGCGGCGAGCCATTATATCTGGGCGGGTTTCGACGCGATGCGTGTGCTCAACCGCCGCTCGAACGACGCCCCGGAAAAGGCCTCCCGACCGCTCTCGGCGAGCGCCGGTGGCTTCATCCCCGGCTCGGGAGCGGGCGTCGTGTTGCTGGAGAGCCTCGAATGCGCGCTCGAGCGGGGGGCCCCGATCCACGCAGAGCTGGTGGGCGGGGGCGTGAACTGCGGTGGTCACCGAATGGGGGGGAGCATGACCGCGCCCAATCCGACCAGTGTCCAGCGCTGTATCGCCGAGGCGCTTCGTGACGGCGGAGTCGACCCCGCCGAGGTCGGCGCCATCAACGGGCATCTGACGGCCACTGGCGCCGACCCGAAAGAGGTCGGTTCATGGGCCAAGGCGCTCGGACGTGAGCCGGGCGATCTTCCGCCCATCGCGGCGACCAAGAGTATGATCGGGCACGCGCTGGGTGCGGCGGGGGGGCTGGAGTCCGTAGCCTCCGTATTGATGGTGGAAAAGGGCTTCGTGCATCCCTCGATCAACTGCGAGGATGTACACCCCGAGATCGAGCCCTACGCGGACGCGATCCCCCACGAGTTGCGTGAGCTGCCCGACCTCGACGTCGTGGTGAAGGCGGGCTTCGGGTTCGGAGATGTGAACGCCTGTCTGGTCTTCAAGCGCTACAGGTCGTAGCGCGCTGGAATTTTCTGTGGAAAGGGCCCGCGATCGAGGGGCCACGATCACGAGGAGTAGGTTTCGATGGAACAATCGGAAGTCATGGAACGAGTCGTCAAGATCCTCACGCCTTGGGTAAAGGATGAGGGGGCGCTGGCCTCGGTTGCGATGGAGACGAATATTCTCGAAGACTTGAAGGTCAACTCGGCTCGCCTCGTCGATGTCGTGATCGCCTTCGAGGACGATTTCGACATCGAGATCGCGGACGAGGACGTCGACCAGGTGAATACCGTCGGCGACGCAGTGAATCTGATTTCGGGGAAGCTCTAGCCGGCCGAGGTCGGGTCGAGTCGTCTACGGGCATGACTGCTCAAGTGCAGCGCGAGGCAGATTCGGATCCGGGTCGTCGGAGGAGAGTCCGACGTCACGCTCTGCAGAGGCTCGTCAGCATAATCGCGGCTCCGCTCTGGGTGACTGGCTCGGTGCTCACCCTGAGTTTCTGGTTTCGCTACCGGGTCGAAGGCGTGAAGCGCGTGCGGTCCGAGTATCGCGCGATCCGAGCGGCTTCGGGCGATGCGCCGATGCTGATCTGCGCCAACCATCTCACGCTGATCGACTCGTTCCTGATCTCCTGGGCGCTGGGCTCGACCTTCTATTGGCTCCGTAACCCCGACGAGCTGTCATGGAACACGCCCGAGCGCACGAATTTCGGGCGGACCTGGCTGGCTCGTTCGCTGATCTTCGTTGCCAAGTGCATTCCGATCACCCGGGGTGGCGCTCGCGAAGAAGTCGGGGAGGTGCTCGAGCGCGTGAAGTATCTGCTCTCCCGAGGCGAGACGGCGATGATTTTTCCCGAGGCGGGCAGGAGCCGTTCGGGACGCGTGGATGAGTCCGGCGTGGCCTGGGGGGTCGGGCGCATCGTCGGCTCGGTGCCTGGCTGTCGCGTCCTGTGCGTCTATTTGCGCGGGCGACGGCAAGAAACCTGGGGCGATTTTCCCGAGAAGGGAGACACGATGGATGTCACCCTCGCCTGTATCGAGCCCAAGAGCGACGCCCGCGGCGCGCGGCGTTCCAGGGATCTCGCGCAACAGATCGTGATGCGACTCGCTCGTATGGAAGAGGACCACTTCGATGCTCGGCAATGACGTGGTCGATCTGATGGATCGGGACGCCCAGCCGGAGACCTTCAGGGCGCGTTTCGATGAGAGGGTCTTCGCTGCGTGTGAGCGTCGTCTGATCGCTCAGGCAGAAGACCCGCACGCCCGGCGCTGGGTCCATTGGGCTGCGAAAGAGGCGGCCTTCAAGCTCGCCAAACAAGTCGACGCCGATTTCATCTTTGCGCCTTCGAAGCTCGTCGCTCATTTTACGGATGCTTCGAGCCTGGGTGGCGGGCGTCTGGAGCGTCGGGGCCTTTTGGATTTGCCCAACGGCCCTCTCGCGCCTGGTCTTGATGTCCTGGAGCTTCGCAGCGAGGAGACTTCGGAATGGATTCACGTCCTGGCCTTGCCCGGTGGTGGGGACTGGGACGCCGTGCGGTTCGCGGTCGAGCGGATACGCGAGGAGTCCGGAGCCAGTGACGTCGTTCGACGGTTGGCGGTCGACGGCGTCGCGCGCGAGCTGGGGATCGACCGAGACCGCATCTCGATCGGGCGAGACAGGCGGATTCCGACCGTCGAGGTCGACGGCGAGCGAATTTCGATGGCACTCTCCCTTTCGCATCACGGGAACTGGGTCGCGTGCGCGACGACGCTTGGGGACTCGAGCGCGCTCCAGCGTGGGCCGGGCTGCGCGGTGGAGGCCACGCGCGCCGGGGGGTGGGTATGAGCGTCTGTGCGGCCCGGCAGAAGTTTTGGGCGCCTAATGAACGAGGTGGGCTTCCTAGATGAGCGCAACGGGGGACGAAGAAGTGGACCAGAGCGGAAGCCCGGAGGTCCGACCGATTCGGCGGCTTGCGATCGTGAATCGTGGCGAGGCGGCCGTACGCTGTCTGAGGACCGTCAAGAGCCTTCGTGCGCTCGAGGGGGGAGGCCTCGAGGTCGTTGCTCTCTTCACGCCTCCGGATCGAGACGCGCCCTTCGTGCGACAGGCGGACCGGGCCATCGAGCTCCCTGCCGAGGCGGGGGCGGTCGCGGCCTATCTCGACCACGACGGGGTGCTCGAGGCGCTGCGTGCAGTCGAGGCCGACGCCGTCTGGCCGGGCTGGGGATTCGTTGCCGAGGATCCGGTCTTTGTCGATCGCCTGGATGCCGAGGGGATCGTTTTCCTGGGGCCCGGGGCGGATGCGATGCGTTCGCTGGGAGACAAGATCACTTCGAAGCACCTGGCCGAGAGTGCGGGTGTTCCGGTCACGGACTGGAGCGGGGGAGAGCTTGCCGACGAGGTCGAGGCGCTACGGCACGCGGAGCAGATCGGCTTCCCCGTCGTTCTGAAGGCCACCGCGGGTGGTGGAGGTCGAGGGATTCGCATCGTGGAGAGCGCGGAGGGGGTCGCCGAGGCCTTCCGTTCCGCCCAGTCCGAGGCGGCCGCGGCCTTCGGCAATGGCGCGCTCTTCGTCGAGGCGATGGTCGTGGGGGGGCGGCATATCGAAGTTCAGGTGGCGTCCGACCAGCACGGCAACGCGCGCGCCTTCGGCTGCCGGGATTGCTCGGTTCAGCGTCGCCACCAGAAGGTGCTCGAAGAAGCGCCTCCGCCGGGCCTCTCCGACGCGCTCGTTGATCGGCTCGAGTCCGCCGCGGTACGGCTCGTCGGCCACGTGGGGTATCAAGGGGTTGGAACGGTCGAGTTCCTGCTGACCGGCGAAGACTTCTTCTTTTTGGAGGTCAACCCGCGTCTACAAGTCGAACATGGAATCACGGAGCTGATCGCCGGTGTGGACCTGGTGGAGATCCAGATCCGGATCGCGCGCGGGGAGTCCATCGCCGACATCCCTCGGCGACATCGCGGCGTCGCCCTCGAGGCGCGTGTCTGTGCGGAGGATCCCGACGAAGGATTTTTGCCCTCGCCCGGGCGAATTGCGCTCTTCGAGCCGGCGCTGGGGCCGAATACGCGCGTCGACTCGGGCGTCACGACCGGGACCGTCGTCTCTTCGGACTTCGACTCCCTGATCGCCAAGGTCATCACGTACGCCGACGACCGGGCGGAGGCGATCGCTCGGTTGTCGTGCGCGCTCCGCGACCTCGAGCTCGTCGTCGAGGGAGGTGCGACGAACAAGGGCTATTTGCTCTCGATCCTCGAGAGCGAAGATTTCGCTCGTGGCGGGGTCGATACGCGCTGGCTCGATCGGTGGGGTGCCGATCGTCCCCCGATGGCGGAGGTCCACCCCGAGATCGCTCGCGACGCGCTCGTTGCGGCCTCGATTCTCGCCTATCAGCGGAGCCGCGCGACGCTTCGTACGGGTGTCTTCGGTGACGGTCGGATGGACCGCTTGCCCTCCTCGGAAGGCCAACAGATCGACCTCTCTCATGGCGCGGATAGCTATCGCCTCAAGGTCTACGCGCTCGGGTCCTGGCGCTACCGCGTTCACCTCGAGGGCGTTGCGGTCGGCGCGACGATGCGAGAAGAGGGCCATCACGCGGCCCGCTTGATCATCGACGACCGAGTGCGTCGCGTGATCTATGACGCGAACGATCGCGGCTTGCGGCTCGAGGTGAACGGGCACCCGCTTCGCTTTGGCTCCCAGACCGCGGGGCAGGTCCGCTCAGGGACGCCCGCCGTGGTGGTCGGCGTTCAGGTTGAGGTCGGGGATACCGTCGAACCGGGTGACCCCCTGGGTCTGCTCGAAGCGATGAAGATGGAGATCGGCTTCAATGCGCCGGTGGGAGGCACGATCAAGGAGATCCTCGTCTCCAAGGGGCAGCAGGTCGCCGCGGGCGATGTCATTCTGGTGATCGAGGAATCGGCCGAAGACGCCGCCGGAGCACGCGCACGTGATCGACTGCGGCTGCCCGAACAGGTGGATCCCCTGGCGCTGCTCTTCCGTCCCGAGCAGACGGAGGAGGGTGTACAGCCGCTGGGCCGGCCCGACCTCGCCTCTGCCGACAAGGCGAATCTGAAACGGCGACGGGCTGCGACCGACGCCATCCGAGACGAGGTGCGGCGCGTCCTGCTCGGCTACGACGCGAACCCGGATCGGGCAGAGTCTCTGGCTGCCTTTCTCGAGGCACCCCTGCCCGAAAATACCTCCGAGAGCTTCCGGCGGGAACTCGCGGAGATCCGGCACGAGGTCGAGGCCTTTGCCGACGTCGAGCGCCTCTCGATCCGCGCGCCGAGCGCTTCGATCTCAGGTGAATCAGGTCCCTCGAACAGCGCTCGTTTGCGCATGCTCGTGCGTCGGATCGATGCCGAGGGGTCGGGGATCGACGAGGGCTACCTGGATCTCGTGCGCGCGGCGCTTCGACACTATGGAGTGACTGATCTCGGAGATTCGGACGCGATCCGTCGAGCGCTGTTGCGCATCCTCTCTTGTCAGGCGGACAAGTCGCTGCGGCTCTCGCTCGTGTTGGGCGTGTTGAGGCGAATCACGTCGATCGCCCAGAGTGGGGTCGACCTAGGAGGTGATGACGGCCTCGCGAAGGCGCTCAACCGGATTGCCCGCATGCGCCCTCAGGTGACGGACCCGGTGGCGGATGCGGCGCTCGAAGCGACCTACGTCCTCTTCCAGCAGCCGGGGATCGAAGAGCGGGCTCGGCGTTCCTCGCGGAGCGTCGAAGAGTGGTTGGCCGAGGCCGAGCTCGACCCGGTCGCGCCCCCGTCCGGGGTGCTGCTCGAGGTGGCGTCTTCTCCGCGGCTGGTCTTCGAGCGGGTGGGTCGCTGGATCGCGGGGAGCGATCCAAACCGCCGCGCGATCGCCCTCGCTGCTCATGTTCAGCGTCGATACGCTCCGAGTCGCCCCGAGGCCTATCGCGCGGTGCACGTCGACGGCGAGTCGATCCATTGCGTGGAGTATCGGGGCAAGGGCGTCGTCTTGGCGGCGACGGGGATGGCCGAGGAGGCGAGCACGTGGATGGATCGCCTCGTGCGCGGGGCGGCCGATCTACTCGATCATGACCCGTCGACGCCGATTATTGCTCTGGAGTATCTCTTTTCGGCCCCTTCCGAGATCGATTGGGACGCGATCCTCTCGGAGCTCGAGTCGGCCTACACCGACCTCGCTCTCGACGCGCGAATGACGCTCGGCCGTCTCACCCCCGACGGCGAGGGCGATGTCTACCGGACGCTCGTGCGGAGGGGAGGGCGTTTCGAGCAGGCCCTTGATCATCACGACCTGCATCCGGAGACCGCGGGTCGGATCGCACTGGATCGCTACTCGAATTTCGAGCTGCAGCGGCTGCCCGCGGAAGAGGGCATCTACGCCTTCCAGGGCCGCGCGAAGAACGCCGCCGGGGATGAGCGCGTCTTCGTGCTCGCCGACGCCCGCGACCGCTCACCCGAACCGGGTCGAGAGCTCTATCACCATCTGGCGACCTTCGAGCGTGTCTTCAACCGCGCGGCGCGCGGTCTGCGGACGATTCTTCAGACCCACGACCCGCGTCGCCGTCTGCAGTGGAACCGGATCGCGATCTTCGTTGCTCCCGCGATCTTCATCGAGCCCGAGATCGCGGCGGAAGTGGCTCGTCGCCTGGCTCCCGCCACCCGCCACCTCGGCCTGGAAAAAGTGCTCGTACGCCTGAACCGGCTCGATCGCGAGCGCCCGGATGCGCCACCTGATCCCGTCGAACTCGTCTTCACGGATACGGGCGAGCAGCTCGAGACCGACTGGAGAGCACCGCATGATGCGGCGCTGGAGCCCGCTCAGGAATACGAGCGGAAGGTCGTGGCCGCGCGTCGAAGGCGTTTGATCTATCCCTACGAGATCGTGAAGATGCTCACGAACGACTCGGAGGGGGCGCATTTCGAGGAATTCGACCTCAAGCCCGAGCCCGACCCCGGAAGGGGTCACCCGAGCGCGGCGTCCGTCGACGGGAGGCTCTACGGTCGCAACACGTCGGGCGTGGTCTTCGGCTTGATCCGGACGCCGACAGAGAAGGTGCCGGAGGGGATGCTGCGCGTCCTTCTGCTCTCGGACCCGACCATGGGCATGGGCGCCTTGGCGGGTCCCGAATGCGACCGGGTCGTCGCGGCGTTTGATCTCGCAGAGCGGCTCGGCGTTCCGGTCGAATGGGTGCCGGTCTCCTCCGGCGCGAAGATCGCGATGGACTCCGGGACCGAGAATCTCGACGCGACGGCGCGGGTCGTTCGACGCATCGTGACCTTCACGCAGACCGGCGGCGTCGTACACGTGATCGTTCAAGGCGTGAACGTCGGTGCCCAGAGCTACTGGGACGCGCTGGCCACGATGCTGATGCATTGCCGCGGCGTACTGATCATGACGGGCAACGCGTCGATGGTGCTCACCGGTCGTGCGGCGCTCGAAGCTTCGGGGGCCGTCTCTGCAGAGGACGAGGTCGCGATCGGCGGATTCGAGCGGATCATGGGCCCCAACGGTGAGGCTCAATATTTTGCGCGGAACCTGGCAGACGCTTATAAGATCCTTTACGAGCATTACCGCTACACCTACGTCGTGCCCGGAGAGGCGGGTCCACGAGCTTTCGCGACCTCGGATTTACCGGGTCGATCGATCGGGGAGACCTCGATCGCGGCGGAGGAGGCCGAGGGCCTGGCGTCCATTGGTGAGCTCTTCGACGACGAAACGAATCCGGGTCGCAAGCGCCCCTTCTCGATGCGGGCGGTGATGCGATCGGTGGTCGACGCCGATGGCGGACACTTGGAGCGCTGGAACGCCTGGGTGGGAGCGGAGACCTCGATCGTCTGGGACGCCCATGTGGGTGGGCGCGCGGTGAGCCTGATCGGGATCGAGAGCCGCAACGTGCCCCGCGATGGCTATCACCCGGTGGACGGTCCGGAGTCCTGGAACGGGGGGACGCTCTTCCCGCAGTCGTCGAAGAAGGTCGCACGCGCGATCAACGCCGCGAGCGGGAACCGCCCCGTGGTCGTGCTGGCGAACCTGTCGGGGTTCGACGGGTCCCCGGAGAGTCTGCGTAAGATCCAGCTCGAGAACGGCGCCGAGATTGCCCGCGCGGTGGTGAACTTCGCCGGGCCGATCTATTTCGTCGTCGTGTCTCGCTACCACGGAGGGGCCTACGTCGTCTTCAGCCAGGAGCTCAACGATCAAATGCAGGCCGTTGCGCTCTCCGGCTCTTATGCGTCCGTCATTGGCGGTGGACCGGCGGCGACCGTCGTGTTCAGCCGTGAGGTGCGCGCGCAGGCGCTCGATGACCCGCGCGTGAAAGACAAGACCGACCTGGCCCGCCGGTATCCGAGTGAAGAGAATCGGGCGCTGCTCGAGGAGGTGTTGCGTGAAGTGACGCTCGAGAAGCAAGCCGCGACTGCGGCCGAGTTCGATGCGGTTCATACCGTCGAACGCGCGAAGGCGGTGGGTTCGCTCTCGGATATCCTCGAGCCCGAGGATCTCAGACCACGCCTGATCGCGGCGCTGGATGAGGCGACGCGGCGCGCATGACCGAAGAGGTCGAGGGGTTCCGAGACCGCGCTCTGGTCGCTCTGCTCTCGATCTCGGTTCGCTTAGGCGAAGGGCTCGGAGTCGATGCCACGATCGGGCTGGGGAGCGGCATCGGACGTCTCTGGTATGCCCTCCGCTTGCCGCGGACGTCGCGGGTCCGAGAGCAGCTCGCGGCGGCTTTTCCGGACGAGCCCGACGTCCGTCGCCGAGGCTGGGAGCGAGAGGTCTTTCTCCACCTGGGTCGTGGGTTGGCTGAGCTGCTGCTGCTCTCCGGTCGCCACCGCCCGGCACTGCTCGAGCGCCTCGAGATCGACGGCCTCGAGCACCTCGAGCGGGCGGTCGCGGAGTCGGGAGGGCAGGGCGCGATCGTGATCGCTCCCCATCTCGGAAATTGGGAACTCTGTGCCGCCAAGCTGGCGGATCTCGGTGTGCCTGTCGCGGCGATCTACCGGGGTTTCAAGCAACCGGCTCTCGAACGTGCGGCCAGCCGGGTACGTGCCGGTCGGCCGGAGTTCTTGCCCGCGGCGCATGAGCCGCTCGAGCAGATCGCGATGGGCCGACGCGCGGGAGTGCGCTTCGTTCGTGCGCTCGGCGCGGGTCGGAGCGTGCTCGTGCTGCTGGACCAGCGCGCGCGCAGAGATGAGGGGCTGTCGGTGCAGTTCTTTGGTCGCCCGGCCCATACGCGCTTCGGGCCGGTCAAGCTGGCCGATCGGCTGGGCGCACCCGTG
>Ga0315331_10002795_pt1 | contig 13158 bp, 3 predicted proteins | sample M160m34915metaG_FD_203456 | JGI IMG/M metagenome (GOLD analysis project Ga0315331, IMG submission 203456) | Ammonia-oxidizing marine archaeal communities from Monterey Bay, California, United States - M1 60m 34915 | ecosystem: Environmental > Aquatic > Marine > Intertidal zone | place: USA...
TTGTTCTCGACGCCGACGCGCGACCGCCTCAGCAGAGAACAACGAGACGTCACCAAACTGCTGTTCCCCAAGCTCTCCGGACGCAAAGTGGAACACAGCAGCGCCGATGATCGTCTGAGTGGTGTCGGGGACGGAGACTTCGCGAAAGGCCCGGGCTGCGATCCCCTCTCGAACGAGGTCCTGAAAATGGCCAATCAAACGCTGGAGCACCGAGATGGCCCCCTCCTGCTGCGCCGCGTCCACCTCGAGCTGCGGGAGGGCCTCGAAGAGGCTTCGGAGCAGGAGCGGCGCGGTCGTGGGGTGCTCCGCAAACGCGTCAACAAGGGCGTCACTCACGCGAAGGAGCCTCTCGGCGGGCGGCGCACCGCAAGCGAAAGCCGGCTCGACCCGCTCCGCGACGCGCTCGAGCACACGGCCAATGACCTCGACGTAGAGCGCTTCCTTGGTCGAAAAGTGGTGAAACAGCGTCGACTTGCTGAGCCCCGCGGCGACCGCAACATCACGCAGTCCAACGCCACCGAAGCCGCTCCGCGCGAAGCGCGCCTCCGCGACCTCGAGGATCTTCGTCCGCGAGCTCAGCGGCGCCACCCTACCCGCTGTTTTGGCTCGCTCCTCCACCCGCGACGGCATCCACACCGCTCCTCTCTCGAACCTGGCCGCTGGGGTACCCACACGACCCGACCGACCGATCGGTCGGGTCGTACAGTAACCGGAGAGAACGTGACGTGCCAGCCCCCCAACGGCCGCGCGAGAGGCTCGTTCAGCTGCCGCCTCGGGCCGGAAAGGCGCTATCGTCCGCGCGCTCGTCGGGGGGAAGACAGCGTGGAACGCCCCGCCCTGCCCTCTGCATGTGCGCCGCGTCGCGACCGGTGCGCATCGGCTCCCTGGACCAACATCGGAGCCAGCTGGGTTGCTCCAAACTCCGCGCACGCGTGTACAGATGAGACCCCCCATGGTGCTAGCCGACAGGTCCGTGCAATGACGACGCTGATGGCGCGAACCTTCGTCGCCCTCACCGCGGCGGTCTCCCTCCTTGGCGCTGCAAGCGACACAGCTGCGCAGTCACTCGACCCCGTCTTCCCCGTCGAACGCTTTGCCCTCAGTTATGTGGACCCGCGGCCCGACCTTCCGGAGCTCTCCAGCCTCGTCCCCTTCGAGGTCGAACTGGTGCTTGGGGAGACCGGCTGGCTAGGCCTCGACGCCGCGCCCGCGGGTTCGGTCCCCGTCGTCGTCACGATCGGCACCGGTGAGGCCGCCGGGCTCTACCACGCCAGCGCCATCTCGCAGATCACCCACGGGGTGCTCAACCAGGTGCGCGCGACCGGCGTGGTCGGCGTCTTCGTGACGCCTCACCCCGAGGACGTCGACGTCGTCAGCGAAGTCGACCTCCGCCCCGCCGGCGAGGGCACGCTGCGCCTCCAACTCAACCTGGGGCGTGTTCGAGCGCTCAGGAGCGTCGCGTTCGGCGACCGGGTCGCCGGCGACTGGAAGATCAACAACCCGAAGCATCGACGCATCCGGCAGGACTCGCCGATCCAGCCGACCGCCGTGGTCCGCACGGGCACGACAGACCTCGTCCTGAAGCCCGAGCTCGAGGACTATCTCTTCCAGGTGAACCGCTACCCCGGACGCCGCGTCGAGGCGGCGCTCGCGGGGTCCGAGGAGGGCGACGGGATCGCTCTCGACCTGCTCGTCCACGAGGCGCGCCCCTGGTTCGTCTATTCCCAGACCTCCAACACCGGTACGCCGGAGACCGCGGTCTGGCAAACGCGCCTCGGCTATGTGAACCGGCAACTCCTCGACCGCGACGACACCCTCGCCCTGCAGTACACCAACGCGGGCGGGGACCGGGTACAGGCGATCAACGGGAGCTACGAGGCGCCCTGGTTCTCCTCGCACCGCCCAGAGTGGTGGCGTTCACATCCCGACGAGTCGATGTGGCAGCGCTGGCTCCACCGTGATTGGTTGCCATGGTGGGGAGTCGACCGCCTCCGGTGGCGGATAGACGGTTCATGGAGCCGGTATGACGCGCGCAACGTTGAGACCGACAACATCATCGGCTCCGAATGGAACCTCGCGAGCCGTCTGATCTACGAGACCTTCCAGTGGCGCAACTTGTTCGTCGACCTCTTCGCGGGCACACGGATGCGCGGCGTCGACCTACGCAACCGAACCTTCGAGGGCACCAACGCAGAGACGGCACACGAGTTCTTCTTCCTGCCCGAGGTCGGTGCAGAGATCGAGCGGATCCAGGAAACCTCGACGCTCGTCGGGTTCGTGAGCTACGAGACCAACGTCGCGAGCACGCGCAACAGCCAACTCCAGAATCTCGGCCGCCCCGCCGTCGACGGAAAATACCAGTTGATCCGGTATGACGTCGGCCTCGCGCAGTACCTCGAACCGCTGCTCTTCCCGAGCGCATGGGAAGACCCGGCGACCCCATACTCGTCGACCCTCTCTCACGAGATCGCGCTCGCCTACCGCGGACAGTATGCGTTCGACTACCGACTGATCCCACAGGCCTCACAGGTCATCGGCGGAATGTACAGCGTGCGCGGCTACCCGCCGTCTTCAAGCGTCGGCGACACGGTGTGGGTCGCAAGCGCGGAATACCGCTTTCACCTGCCGCGCGCTCTCCCGATCCGCAACGAGCCGCTCAAGGTCCCCCTCCTCGGCGACTTCAGGGCCAGCCCCCAGCAAGTCTACGGGCGCCCCGACTGGGACTTCGTGCTCAAGGGCTTCATCGATGCGGGCAAGACGATCCGCAACAAGCCACGCGACGGCGCGCCACGGCCCCTCGGCGAGACGAACGAGTTCCTGCTCGGCGTCGGTTTTGGCGCCGAGCTGCGCTTCCGGCAGAACCTGACCGTGCGGGTCGACTGGGGCCAGGCCCTACGATCGACGCAAGACGTACAGCGCGGGAGTCATGAAGTGAACTTGCTATTCAGCGTGGTGTACTGAGATGCCCAAGGCCCCGACCCCGACACGCCGCTCCAACATCCAGTCCCTGATCGCTCAGACGCTGATCTGGCTGCTCGTCGCAGCGCCGGCCTGGAGCAACCCGTCCGGCGGCAATGTGGTCACAGGCCAGGCGGAGATCTCCTCGAGCGGCAGTCAAACGACGATCAACGCGAGCGACGGCAGCATCATCGAGTGGAACGACTTCGACATCCCCTCTGGGTCGAGCGTCCGTTTCATCCAACCCCACGTCAACGCCCGAACGCTCCAACGGGTGCTGTCCGCCGATCCCACGCGCATCGACGGCAACCTCTCGGCGAACGGACAGCTCTACATCGTGAACCCCTACGGGGTCTTCTTTGGCGACACCGCGATTGTGGATGTGGGCCGACTGGTCGCGGGCGCAGGCGATCTGTCCAACGCAGACTTTCTCGCGGGGGTGGACCGCTTCTCTGAGCTCCGCGGCCCGGTCATCAACCAGGGGACGATCCACGCGAGCGCGGTGGCGCTCATCGGCGCCAGCGCAGCGAACCATGGCCGGATCCAAACTCCAGACGGCGCCATCTGGCTCCTCGCCGGCGACCAGGTCACGATCGCCGAGCACGGGAGCCCCGTCATCGTTCAGCTTGCGGTCCCCGCAGAAGCGACCGCGGACCAGTACGCCGTCGAGAACACCGGCATACTCGACGCCCGACGCGGCTCGGTGCGGATGGCAGCCGGCGACCTGCTCTCACTCGCGGTGCGAAACACCGGGACGATCCGCGCCAACGATATCAAGCTCGCGGGCGGGGAAATGGGCCGTGTGCAGGTCGAGGGCGACCTCGACGCCTCATCAGGACGAAGCGCCGGCGGCGAGATCGAGATCCGGGGCGACCTCGTCTCGCTCTCGGGGGCCACACTCGATGCGTCGGGCAAAACCGGCGGCGGCACGATCCACGTCGGGGGCGGCTGGCAGGGCGAGCGAGCGAGCGACGAGCGCAACGCCCGGCTCACCGTCGTCGACGAGGCGACCGTCCTGCGCGCAGACGCGCGCGAACGCGGAGACGGTGGCGAGATCGCAATCTGGTCCGACCGGAACGCACGGATTCAGGGCTCACTCTCCGCGCGCGGTGGCCGTAAGGGCGGCGACGGCGGCCGCATCGAGACCTCTGCGAAACACGTCCTCGATGTCCGCGTCACGCCCGACGTCTCGGCCCCCTCGGGTCAGGCGGGGACCTGGCTGCTAGACCCCTCCAACATTCGTATCGTCGAGAGCGTCCCTGTCGACATCACGCCTCCCAACCGGGACCTCAGCGACGAGTTCCTCGACATCGCGGCCGCGCCGCTCGCGGAGGGAGACCCTGCAGTCCTCCCGGTTGCCGACGACTCGGAGGTCGCGGCCAGCGCCATCGAGAACGCGCTCGGGCGCGGCTTCAGCGTGATCCTGTCGACCCAGAACATCGGCTCCGGCGGTAACCAGGACGGCGACATCACGTTCGCCGCGCCGCTCGACTTCTCGGACATCGACACGATCCGCCCCGCGACTCGTGCAACCCTGACCCTGCGTGCCGCGAACGACATCCGCACGGAGCCGGGCATCTCGATCGACGACACCAGCCCCAACGACAACCTCGCCCTCTCCGTTGACTTCCTCGCCGGCGACGACTCCCAACCTGCCAACCCCACGGCGCCCGAGGGGTCGCTGACCGGGGCCATCGAGATCCAAGGGGACATCCGGGTCGGCGGCGGCATCGAGCTCGTCGGCGACCGGGTCGACATCACCGGCAACCTCTCCGCGGGCGACGCGATCGTCGACCCGGAGGCACCGGACCCTGACACCTCAGGAACGACCATCCTCGTCCAGGCGCGGCAAGGCGGCATGCGGATCGGCTCTTCCTCCTCGCCGGTCACGATCACCACCGGGAGCGACCAGGTCACTGGCGGGGCCATACTCCTCCGCACCAGCGCCAACGAAGGCGGCACGCCGAACAACCTCACAGCGAATGCGGACATCGCGACGAACGGCGGCTCGCTCGTCGTCGTCGCCGAGGGCGGAGACCTCGCCTTCGAGGGCGGCATCGACACCACCACAGGGACACCCGATGCGTTCGGGCTCTCCGCCGGCGGCATCGTGCTGGTCGACGCCAACCTGCTGGTGACCAATGGCGAGAGCAACCCCGACCGGGCCGAGGTCGCCGGCGGGAACGTCACGCTCGCCGGCAGCGGGATACGCGCCGGCGGCGGCGGGATCGCGGTCACCGCGCAGAGTTCACTCGAAATCACCGCGCCGCTCGAGACCAGCGACCAGGCCGTCGCCATCGGCCTGGAGGACATCTCGAGCATCGTGACCACACCCCCCACGCCCCGAACCGTGAGCGTCACCGGCGGTATCACGTCGAACGGCGGCGGGGTCCAGCTGGTCGCGGCCGGTACGGACGGCGCCACGATCGAGATCGGCGGAACGATCGATGCCACCGACCCGCGGCCGCCCGCCCTCGCAGAAGACGACAGCAGTGTCCTCGCGGTCGGCCCCGCGGCCATCGACGTCTTGACCGGGGCCGAGCTCCGCGCCGAGGACGTGCAGGTCGCGGCGGGGACCGCAGGGACAGGCGACCTCACCTTCGGCGCCGCGACCCGTATCGAGGCACGCAGCGTCGCGCTCCAGGCAGGTAATGGGTACACCGACCCGATCGACCGACCCGCCCCGGAAGACCTCGCACGGATCGACTACGGCGGACTCGAGATCGGATCCGAGACGGGCAGCACGCTGGAGTCGCTCTCGCTGCGACAGGACGGTGCCGTCGGCGGGACCGACGGGACGGTAATCCCCGGGACCGCTCGCGTGCGCTTCCGGAACGCCCTCCTGCCCGATCCCCTGATCACAACCGAGATGACGATCGCCGCGCACGACAGCACGCTCGAGCTCTCCGAGGGAGGCGCCAGCGCGCGCGCCCTGCTCTCCGGTCGCGACCGCGTGGAGCTCGAGGCCGCCACCAATCTCGTGCTTGGGACCGCTTCGGACGGCCCGATCGGGGTCTCCGATCTGGACATCAAGATCTACGAGAACCAGACGATCGACACCGTGTTCGCCAACAACGCGTCGGGGCTCGACCAGCTGAGCGTGACGACCGGTATCGGCGCACGCGGAGCCTCGGGCAGCGCCGAGGCGATCGACGGCTCCCTCCAGATCGAGGACAACGTCGCGCTCGAAGCCACCGACACGCTGACCCTGCAAGCCGGCGCCTCCGGTGTCGGGGACTTGATCATCGGGGACCCGGAAGGCGCGGCCCCCGGCGCCGTCTCCTTCCGTTCGGACCGCATCACCCTCCGCGCGGGCAGCGGTTTGGGCAACAGCAGCGGCTCCTCGGAGGGGCTCGCTCGCGTCGACTTCACGGCGGAGACCGAAGCCGTGTTGGAGACCGCTGACTTCACCCTCCGGCAGGACGGCGCGATCGGCGGAGCGAGCGGGACCACAATCCCGCAGGTCACCCTCCCCTCCGGCGGTATGGGCGAAGACGGGCTGCGGCTCGCCCTCCGCTCCGACGACGACAGCGTGACACTCGACGAGGCGGCGCGACCCATCCTCGAAGACACGCACCTCAGCGTGATCGGCGCGACGATCGATGCCAGCGCGTTCTCTCAGGACAATGCGACGTCCATCGCCCCCCTCCAGGTCCGCTCGCTCGAGCTCGGCCGCACGGGGAGCTTCACGGTCGACGAGTCGCTCCTGCGCTCGTTCGCGTTCACGCAGACCGCGATCGACAACCAGACCTCGGAGATCGTGCTGCGCGCCGGACTCGTCCGCGAGAACTCTCGACTCTCCTTCTCCGAAGGCACCCTCGTCGAAGGAGACACGATCCGATTGATCGCGTCCGATGGACCCGGCGGCAACGCGCTGAGCGCGGTCTCCGCCAGCCGCGCGACGTTCCGGCGCCCCCTCCAGGGCGGCGAGACCCCCGAAGCCCCGCGCGCGTTCGTCCTCGAGCAGGACGCACGCATCACGGACAACACGCTGCCGACCGCGGTCCAGTTCGCCGATCAATCGGGAGCGATCCTCCCCATGGAGTTCGGCCTCCGATCTGCAGATAGCTCGATCGACCTGAACAACCCCTTGGCGGTCCCGGTGGCGCCCGACGCCGCGGCGCTTCAGGTGTTCGGAGGGCGCGCAGTCAGCTTCACCACCAACGGCGACCTCAGCTTCACGCGCGAGGGAGGGACTCCGCGGACCGAGTTCCGCAGTGAAGAGGTCCAACTCACCGCGAACAACAACGCGGGGACTGCCGCGATCCTCCTCTCCGATGCCGATGTCACGTTCGCGGGCCACGACGTCGCCGACGACGGCGCGGACGCCGGGGATTTCCTCCCGTTCTCCTCCACCCCGGGCGGCGACCCACAAGCGCCGGCCCTGATCGGCCCCGCGCTCGTCATCCTCGACCAGGACGCGACCATCGACGCCTCGACGCTTCCGCTCGCCACCTTCATCGGAGAGCCTGCTGTCTATGAGCTCCGCTCCCAGGAAGGTTCCATCGATCTCGCCGACGCGAGCCGGGTCGAGGGGACCGCTCTCGTGCTCCGGCTCCCTGGAGTCTCCGACACCGACACGCTCGACCCCGAGAATCTCCGCCGCTTCGTGTTAGGCGGGGCGCTCCCCTACGAGCTCGCTGCGCTCGACATCCGACACAATCGCGCCGTCCTGCTCGCCGGAACGGACGGCGCGGGCATCGACATCCGATCGACGGGGCTCGTCGACATCGCCGGTGCCACGGCGGGCCAAACCGACGAAAACCTGGCCTTCGCAGCAGGCTCCTCGATCGAGGCCAGCTCGTTGCTGCTCCAGGCGGGCAACAACAACTTCGACCCCTTGGCGGACCCCGCGGTCCCCGTCAACGGCGTGGTGGAGCTCAACGGCCTGAGAATCGACCTGACCTCGGACCCGGAGGCGTTCCTCTCCATCGTCCAAGACGGCTCGTTGGGACGACAAAACGGGAGTGACCCGGTCGATACCGCGTTCGACTACACCTTGGTGACAGACGATGGCACGCCGACGGGAGTCGGCGTCGACGTCTTGAGCCTCCGAAGTCGCCGCGGAGACCTTGGCGTCGACGTCACGGACATTCAGAACGCGCGCACGGTCAGCCTGTCCGCGGGCGGGCTGCTGACCGACCAACGATCCCGCGTGACGCTCCGTGCGGAATCGGGAGACCTCGCCCTCGACGACCCGAGCGTCCTCCCACACCTCTCCGCCCTGAACCTGACGGGTGACGAGGTCCGGCTCGTCAGCGAAGGGCCCGACACGCGAGTCCTCGCGAACAGCGACAAGCTGACGCTCTTCGGCGCCAGCTTCGCGACGCCAACCTCGCTCACCCTCGAGCAAACGGCTCCTTTCAGCAACGCGGACCTCGTCGGCAGCGAACGATTCGACGCCCCTGGGCTCCTGGGGCTGCCCTACACGCTCCGCAGCCCGGGCCACGGGTTCGTCGTCGACACGACCATGGCCGACCAACTCTCTGTCTTCGACGTCACCCTCGACAGCAGCACAGAGACCGGTCCGACGGGGACAACCACTCTCGACGCATCGCTCGCCGAGGCACAGGCGTTCGCCGGGCTCGAGGTCATCGCGGATGACATTCGCATCGAGACTTCCCTCTTCGAGACACTCGCGGCGCAGACCTACCGCGGCGATACGGTGCTGGCCTCACAAAACTTCGACCCGGACACAGGGGTCGCCGAGACGAAGCTCACGTCGCTGACCGACATCCTGTTCTTGGGCGACCTCGACGGGGAGACTGCGGACAGCCAATCCCTGACCATGATCGGGGGCCGTGACATGCAGTTCGAGGGCGACGTCGGGGGCACGAACCGGCTCCACGATCTCGAAATCGACTTCGCAGGCACGGCCGCGCGCGTCGAATTCGGCTCGGCCGAGCGCGTGGACACCGCCGTGCGCCTGGCGGGCGACCTGCTCATCCGTTCGATCGACCCCATCGCGTTCCGCGCAGACGGCACGATCACTCCCATCGCACGCGCTCCCGCCACGGACCGATTCTCCGATCCGCTCAGCGCGAGCATCTTCTCGCTCTCGAACCTCGGCGTGACGCAAGCGGATCTCGACGCCGCAGTCGAAGAGGCGATTGAAGAGGGGTTCGACGGGACGATCGAAGAACTCACGGCCATCGTGCTCGAAGAGCTCGTGACCGAGTTCTTCACGGTGCCCGTCTCGAACGAGGTCATCCAGACGAACGAACTGTTTCGCCTGACCTCGCAACCCTTCGTCGCGACGATTCTAAAGCAATCCGACAACACCCTCGACGTCGATGTCGGGGGAGACATCCTCGTCGGGCAAGGCGAAAAGTGGACCGCGGCGGGAACGCTCGATGTCAACACAGGCGGAGCCTTGCAAGTGGGTGACCTCACGGCGCAAGTCATCCGGCTCCAAGCAGACGGCCTCACGCTCCTCCGCCGCCCTCAGTCGAACCTGATCGACAACCAGCTCCGCACGGAGGCCGACGCCGGGGTCGACTGGATCGCCAATGAATTCGACCTCACGTTCACGAACGGCTACGCGATCGGCGGCACCGGCAGGAAGCCTGTCGTCGGGACCCCGACCGGAGCGCCCATCTCCGCCACCATCGGAGGCGAGGAGGTCACGTTGCCCTTCTCGAGCGCGGCGATCTATCCCGATCAACGCAACCTCGAAGCACGCGACCTGATCTACGATCGGGGCGCTGTCGTAACAGCCGCGCTGGCCCCGCTGTTCGCGGCACGCGGCCTCGACACACCGACGTTCTTCGGGCCAACGCTCGTACTGGACTCGCGCCCGCGCGGCCCCGCGGCGGCAGACTTCTCACGCGTGCTCACGACACCCGTGCCGCCTCCGAACACCACCGCGCCGATCGATACCGCTCCAGTCGACCTCGATAACTTTATCGACATTGGCATCGTCGCGCGGCCTCCAACCCCGAAAGAGATCGAGGGACGGGAGCACGCCGCCGCGATTCTCGACGACGCCTCACACGCCTGGCCCGTTGACCCGACGATCGCGTTCGTCGCATCGCCCCGACTCGAGGAACACGCCGCCGCGCTCGCGACGGACCTCTTCGATGACATCTTCGGCCCCGCGATGGAGCACGTCACGACGATCAGAGAGACCCTCTCCGCAGCAGTCGACGCTTACCGCGAACACACCGGCGCGCGCCGCGTGCTCGGCTTCGAACTCCGCCGGTTCCTGCGCAACCGGCCGAGTAGCCAGTTCGCCGCCCATCAGCTGATCGATCGGCTCGACCAGCTCTTCTCACAGCACCGCGCAAGCGGCCTCGTCCCCGGGGAATACGTCCCCGTGCAGCAGGCTTGGGTCGACCAGATCACACCGGACGGGATCTCGCCCGATGAGCTCGCGCAGGCGATCCACCCGTCGCGCTACGTCCGCGGCAGCGACGTCCTCGACGTCTTCGGCCAGTAGGCGCGACGCAGCGCGCAAGCGCGCCTCGGGGACGGCGGCCCCGCCGTCAGGGCTGAACAACCTCCACCGGCCCCAGATCCTCGAGCTGCGGCACGAGCGCCCCCGCGGGCCCAAGCACCACGATCGCCGCCCGCTCCGGGTCCAGGAGCTCGACTGCCATCTCCTCGACGGTGCCCGCGGTAACGTTTCGAACCCGCTGCCGGAAGGTGTCCAGCGTGTCCTTTGGCAAGCCATAGACATCGAGCGAGACGAGCGAGCGGACCACCCGACCCGAGGTCTCCAGACCGAGGGCGAAGCTCCCGACCTGCAGGCTCTTCGCATCGGCCAGCTCGGCACCATCAGGCGGCGCGGTCTTCATCCGCTCGATCTCCGCCAGCACGAGGTCGAGCGCCTTCCGGGTCGTGGGCACCTTCGTGAATGTGCTGACGAGGAACGGTCCCGTCCGGCGACGAAGCCCGAAGCCTGAAGAGATGCCATAGGTCAGCCCCTCCTCGGCCCGCACACGCTTCATCAGGCGCGAGGAGAAGCCACTCCCGCCGAGGACACCATTCATCAGCCCCGCCGGCGTCCGCCGGGGGTCTGCGCGCCGCAAACCGCCGTGCGACACGATGATCCGAGCCTGTCCGAGGTCGGGCTTGTCGACCACGACAATCCGCCGCGCTCCTGGCGCGGGCAGCGTGGGCGGTGAGACCGGCGGAGGGACGACCCCCGCCTCCCAGTCCCCAAAAGCCGAACGGACCCGGCGCTCGAGATCAGCCGGTTCGAAGTCTCCGGCCGCGAACACGATGGCGTTCGACGCGACGAAGAGCGCCTCGTGAAAGGCCCGTGCCCGAGCGGCGTCGAGCCTCGCGACTGTCTCCGGGTTGCCGACCAACGGGATGCCGTAGCGATGCCCCTCAAAGACCGCCCGTGCCGCGTGCCAGCCCACCAGCGTCCGCGGGTCGTCCTTCGCCTGCTCGAGCGCGGCGAGGCTCTCCGCCCGCGCCTTATCCGCCTCCGCTGACTCGAACCGCGGACGCAGGACGACATCTGCCAAGATCTCGAAGAGCGCGTCGACGTCACGCGACAGCCCCGAAACGGTGACCGTGGTGGAGTCCCAGTCCGAGGAGATTGCCAAGCTCGCCCCAAGACCATCCACCTTCTCCGCGAGCGCCAGCGCGTCCCGCTCGCCGGCACCCCGCTCCATCAACTCAGCGGTGAACCCCGCGAGGCCCGCCTGCTCGAGCGGCTCGATGGCAGCGCCGCGGCGGACCGTCACCCCGAGGACCAGGTGTGGAATCCGCTTGTCGCGCAGCGCGATCCCCGTTAGGCCGGTCTCGAGAGAAAACCGGCTGAGCGCACCCGGTTGCGTGATCGCCGCCTCCGTCGGAGGCGGCGGCGGAAGCTCCCAGGCCGGAGGCACCGCCGGATGAGCGCACCCCAATTCCAACAAGACCAGACTCATGAGTAGACGCTTCACGGCCCCACCTCCTCTTCCGCGCCCGATGCCGGTGGGGCGATGACCTGTATGACGGTTCGCTGTGACGCATCCAGATAGGTCGAAACCACCCGCTGTACGTCCTCGGGGGTCACCGCGGCGATCCCTGCGAGGCGCTCTTCGAGGGGCCTCACGCGGTCGAACGTCACGGTGTCTCGACCAATCCGGCTCGCGAGGGAGTGAGCGGTCGTGAGCCCGCTAATGAGCCCCACCTCGAGCTGGCGCTTCGCCTTGTCGACCTCCTCAGTCGTCACACCGTCGGTCTTGATCCGCTCGAGTTCAGCCAACAGCAGCGCCTCCACCTCGTCGATGGAGGCGCCCGGTCGGACCCCCGCAGACGCATAGAAGAGCCCGGCTTCCTGCATCTCCCAGTAGCCGCCCCACGCATAGAGCGCCTTTGCCTCCTCATCGACGAGCTTCCTGTACAACCGGCTCGAACGACCGTCGGACAAGATCTGACTCGCGACATCGAGCGCGTTCGCATCGGCATGCCCTGCGGGCGGCGCGTGCCAGCCCGCCATGAGCACCGGGCTGCGCACGTCGAACTCCACGATCCCGCGCCGTTCACCGCGCTGCTCGGGTTCGACGGTGGGGCTGCGGACGATGTCCGACGGCGCCATGTCCCCGAAGCGGAGCTGGATCCGGTCCAAGACCTCCTTCGCGTCGAAGTCCCCCGCAACCGCGATCACCAGGTTGTTCGGCGCGTAGTAGTCGTCGAAGAACGCCTGGCAGGCCTCGACCGTGACATTCGCGACATCGCTACGCCACCCAATCACGGGCCACCGATACGGGTGTGCCTGCCACACGAGCGAGCCGAGGGCTTCGAACGCGCGGCCGCCAGGGTTGTCCTCCGTCCGCATGGAACGCTCTTCGAGGACGACCTCCCGCTCGCTCTCCAGCATGGATTGACTGATCGAGAGATTGGCGAAGCGCTCGGCCTCGAGATCGATGACCAGCGGCAACGATTCACGTGGGACGTCCTCGAAGTACACGGTGACATCGCGGCTCGTGTACGCGTTGATCCGTCCGCCTCGAGCCCCAACGAGCTGCGCGTGCAACTCGGGTTCGATGTTCTCCGACCCCTTGAACATCATGTGCTCGAAGAGGTGCGCGATGCCGGTGTAGCGGGTCTCATCCTTCGACCCTGCCTTCACCCAGATCTGGAAGGACACGATCGGCGTCGTGTGGTCTTCCAGCAGGAGGACGGTCAAGCCGTTGTCGAGCTGATACCGCTGCAGCCGCGACGCGGGATCCTCGAAATCCAGCGCCGCCGCGGAAGCCCCGA
>Ga0315331_10002798_pt1 | contig 13154 bp, 10 predicted proteins | sample M160m34915metaG_FD_203456 | JGI IMG/M metagenome (GOLD analysis project Ga0315331, IMG submission 203456) | Ammonia-oxidizing marine archaeal communities from Monterey Bay, California, United States - M1 60m 34915 | ecosystem: Environmental > Aquatic > Marine > Intertidal zone | place: USA...
ACTGCGTCAAAGGTGTCGTCGGCTGGGCCGATCTCTGTGCCGACAACCTCGACGACGTACTCGACGAGATTTGCCAGGACAAAGAGCTATGCGGACTGCGACACATCGTCCAGGACGAGCCGGACGACCAATTCTTGCTGCGCAACGACTTCCAAGACGGTGTACGCAAACTCGCCGACCGCGGTTTGGTCTACGACATTCTCATCTACCCCCGCCAACTCGACGCCGCGGTGTCATTCGCAGCAGCCCTCCCTGATCAACCGTTCGTGCTTGACCACCTGGCTAAACCTGACATCAAGAACCAGAATCAGGATGCATGGCAACTTGGATTCGACGGCATGGCACAGTTCGAACAAGTGAGTTGCAAGGTGTCCGGCATGGTCACCGAAGCAAAGTGGCACGAGTGGCAAGCTGAGGATTTCCGCCACTACCTCGACTCCGCGCTCGAAGCATTCGGCCCGGATCGCCTGCTATTCGGCTCGGACTGGCCAGTGTGCCTGCTCGCGGCCAACGAGTATGAAGATGTCTATCAGCTAGTCGCAGACTGGGCCAAAGCCCTCAGCGATTCGGAACAGCAAAAACTGTTCGGCGACAACGCGGCCCGCATTTACGGAATCACTAACTAAGCATGAGCAACACGTATCTGATTACTGGCGCGATGGGATGCATCGGCGCATGGGTCGTAAAGCAACTCGCAGAACGTGGCGACACACCGGTCGTCTTTGACATCGGTGGCGACGCGCGGCGCATCCAGGATGTGCTTGACGAAGCAACGTTCGCACGCGTGCAGTTCGTCACTGGCGACATCACGGATCTTGAGGCGACAAAGAAATGCGTCGCTGATGCAGCCCCGAAAGCAATCATCCACCTCGCCGGGTTACAGGTGCCGTTCTGCAAGGCAGACCCGGCACTCGGTGCTCGCGTCAATGTTCTAGGAACGATCCACGTCTTCGAAGCGGCGATCGCCGCTAAAGTCGAACGAATCGTCTACGCCAGTAGCGCCGCGGTTTTTGGCCCTGGCGAAGACGGTGCGGACGCTCCCGATGAGCACTCAGCCTGCGAGCCAACCACGCACTACGGCGTCTACAAGCGCGCGAACGAAGGCACCGCACGGATCTACTGGCAAGACAACCAAATGCCGAGCGTCGGCCTGCGCCCGCTCACGGTATACGGCGTTGGTCGCGACCAAGGCCTAACGTCCGGCCCAACCACCGCAATGAAGGCAGCCGTCCTAGGTCAGCCACACACGATTGGTTTCACCGGCTCGACCGACTTCAACTATGTCGGTGATACTGCAGCTATGTTCATTGCCTGCGCCGACAACGACCCGGCCAGTGGCAAGGGCGCACACGTCTACAACCTTCACGGTGCGACCGTGGCGGTCTCAGACATCATCGCGACGATCGAAGAACAACATCCAAGCGCTAGCAACACGCTGCAACAAGCCGGCCCAGAGATTCCGATCCCGGCACAACTCGACGGCAGCGCGATCCACCGCGACTTCCCAGGCCTGCCCGACACCCCGCTAAGTCAGGGCATCGGCGACACGCTGAAGCGTTTCAACGAGTTGCACAAAGCCGGCAAACTCGACACGCGCGACCTACCTAAGAAGTAGTCACGAAGCGCCATGGAGCCGCTGCGGGTATCGAGCAAATGCCCAGCTAGGCGAGACCCTCGCGGCAGCTAGAACGTAAGCCCCGGCATCGATTAGAACGTGCCGATCGAGACCTGCACGCCGTTGGAAGCTGACACCGCGGTGAACGCAAGGCTGAGATCTACTTCCATCGACACGTATTGATGGTTCAACACAAAATTAAGCAAGGCTGAGGAAACCGGCACGTTGAGCGATGAAGAAACCTCCCCTCCGCTTGGCAGCATGATGTCGACGACATCCGGCGCAACGTAGAGATTACAGCCAGGCAGGGCCTGTGGCAGCACGATCGACAACGGCACCGAAGTGGTCGTCAAGCCTGTCGCCGCAGCAATGAATGCGAACGCTGGCATGCCCGTACCCTTAGCCCGAAAAGCACCACCGAGTGTCGGCGCCTCGATCACCGTCAACACGTTGAGACCACCGCCACCCACACAGCCAGGCCCGAGCGCCGTAACCGTCGGGCTACAAGAACTCGAAATACGTGCGATGCGACTTTGGGCGCTGCCACCAGCAGAAGTGAACTGACCGCAGACAACAACGTCACCGTTCGTATCGATTGCAAACGACTGCACCGTGCCATTCACTCCGAGACCAAACGCCGAGGTCCACACACTACCGGTCAACCGCGCGACTCGATTAGCGACTGCACCGCCGGCGGTTTGAAATGCACCGCCTACCATGATCTCACCATTCGGCATCGCGTGCAGCGCCGTCACCGACCCCACAGTGCCGCTGCCAAGAGCGGACCACCCGCCACCGGCAAAGCGAGCGACATTATTGGCAAGAATGCCTCCCGCGGAGGCAAACGTGCCACCAACGTAGATGTCACCAGTCGTGGCAGAGACTGCGACTGCGGAGGCACTAAAGATTCCGAGCCCGGCACCTAACGAGCTCCAAAACGAGCCGTTCCAACGGGCGATGCGATTAACAACCAACGACATCGACGACGTAAAATTACCCACGGCAACAAGGTCCGATCCCGACATCGCCAAGCCACGAACCGGCCCTCCCAGGCCACCAGCAAGTGCGTGCCACGACGACCCGTCAAAGCGCGCAATGTTGTTCGCCGCGACGCCGCTAGCACCAGTAAATTGCCCGGCAACAACGATGTCACCATTTGGCATTTCGAGGACATCGTTAACCGAAGGACCAAACGGTGCAAACGGATCAAGCCCCGTACCGAGTGCGCTCCAAGCGGATCCATCCCACCGCGCAACACCGTTAACCGTGACTCCCCCCGCAGTGGAAAACGCGCCACCAGCAATTACATCGCCGTTCGACAGTGTCGTCAGCGCGTTGACATCAAAGTCCATACCCGAGCCAAGCGAACTCCAACTGGATCCATCCCAACGAGCAACGCGGGCAGCCGCGCCACCACCGGCCAAGTTAAAGCGACCACCAACGATCAAGTCGCCATTGCCATCAACAGTCGCGCAGTTCACGACATCATTGAGGCCTGCACCAAAGGTACCCGGCGGCCAAGAATACGTGCACTGGGCATGGAGAGACCCCGTTAGCACCAAGACAAACGAAAGAACGAACGAGCGAATCAACAAAGACATGGGCGAGACTCCAGATCGATAGCAGGCGACGAATAGAGATCCTACCTAACAATCCCTAGCAGCAGGCAGCCAAACAGGACCCGCCGCCAACATGACGCCCTCGCAACAACGGCAAACCGCAACAACCCTCCCCCCCATAGCCAGCTCCTGGTTCGATCCAAGATCTTTGCCTGAGGCAATGACCGCAAACGACCTCCGCTTGAGCAAGCAACGAGCCTTTCCACATTCGTCACCGGACCGTCACGGGCTACAGACATCGAACTCGAGCTAATCGTCGGCATGCACAGACCGAAGGCCTTGCATGTAGTCATCGTCGCCGACGCATAAACCACCCTCTGGCGACCGGCTCAGGACCGGATCGAACGATTCGTAGTTGCCTGACTGCCCCGAACCGGCTTCTCTGGTCGCCCCAATCGGAGCATTCAGTTTGAAATTAGTCGCCTTCTCAACTTCCTCATCCGCCTCTCCCCGTCCCGGTGCACTGCTCGATGAGCAAACGGTGCTCGACTTCACGCACGACGCAGCTGGCCTGCCGTCACTTGCGAAGGACCTCGACGCCTGCGACCTCGACCACCCGTTCTTGGCAGCGGCCCGCGAACTTGTCGCAAAGTCAACGAACGCAGACGAGCGCTCACGCTTACAACAAGCAGGTGCACTACTAGCGCGAGGCGACGTTTCGCTACACGCACCAGTACCGCGACCAGGCAAGATCATCTGTATCGGCCTCAACTATCGCGACCACGCAGAAGAACAAGGTGCCGACCTTCCGACAGCACCACTGGTCTTCAACAAGTTCTCAAACTGCGTACTCGCCCCTGGCGGCACCATCGTGATCCCACCAGGCAGCACCGAGACCGACTTCGAAGCCGAACTCGGAGTAGTCATCGGCAAGCATGCCTCACGCGTCAACAAGGCCGACGCAATGGACTACGTTCTCGGCTACTGCAACTTCCACGACGTCTCAGCACGTGACTTCCAATTTGCTGATGGCCAGTGGACGCGTGGCAAGGCCTGCGACACATTCGCGCCGTTTGGTGAGTTCATCGCGACCACCGACGACATCCCCAACCCACACACGCTTCGCATCCAACTGCGCCTCAACGGCAAGACGATGCAGGACTCAAACACAAACCAGCTGCTATTCGACGTGCCAACCCTCGTCGAATACCTCAGCACTTATATCGCACTGGAACCAGGCGACGTCATTGCCACGGGGACCCCTCCCGGCGTTGGCTTTGCCCGCAAGCCACCAGTCTACATGGCGCACGGTGACATCGCCGAAGTTGAGATCGAAGGTCTCGGCGTGTTAAAGAACGACGTCATCGCGGCCGACGCATAATCGACACAAGGCAGCCAAATAGCCTTCCAGAGGCGGCTCCTCGCGACCGAGACACCAGATAACCGGCGCTACGAAGTCATCCCAGCGCCCCAATTGCCGCCGATAGAAATGCGGTCGGCATGAGGATCCCGCGGCCCCCGGTTGCTCAGCACTTCCCAAAGGAACGCGAGTCGCGTAAATCGGAGGCCATGTTGCGGCTCTTGACCCTCAGTTTGCTGGCCTTATCCCTCGCACTTCCTCGCGCCAATGCGCAGGAACCAGAAGATGGCCAGCCAGATCCCAGCGTTGCGTTACGCGCCTGGCTGAACGACTACACGGGCGGCGCCATCCGGTTCCAAAAGAACGGCTTAACCGACACGGACGCTGTCGCACTACTCGAGCGGCACATGGCAGCGGTAGCAAAGCGCAACACGTTCTCCGGTGCACAACTACTGTTCGAAGCAGCAGTCGTGAGACCAAAAGCCGCTGGCGCCAGCACGTCACTGGAAACGATCGACTTCCAGCGCGAGATGCAACCATGGCGCGTGCAAGCAATGGCGCAACGTCATCTACGCACCATGAATCAAGCAAGCGTGCTGCCGTGGCTGCTCAAGAAATTGCGTGCGAAGGGCATTCGCGCCAACTCCGAAAATGATGACCAAGTCCATGCCGTTGCCGTGCTACGCATCCTGGCCGGGCACCCCAGCCTCGAAGCCAAGCTAGAGCTAATGAAAGCATGTGGTTCGATGCCCAACGAACTTCGCGTGCACGCAGTGAACTCAATGGCGCGCGACGCCGAGCTTGAGCTTGTCCCAACTCTAATTGGCCTACTGCGCGACCGTGAAGCGAACATTCGCATCGCGGCAGCCAATGCCATCGGCACGGCAATGCAACCGCACGTCGACGAGACCCTGGGCAAGAACCCAACCGGCGAACTCCTCAAAAAGCGGAATCTAGCGATCAAACAACTGCAACGGCTACTGGTCAGCGACAAGATCTGGCAAGTGCGCAGCGCCGCAGCCTTTTCACTGGCGACAATGCGTTGCAAGGCAGTCATCCCGGTCATCATCAAGGGCCTCGAAACCGAGCTAAAGCGCAGCAAGGATCCATGGGCCATGGATGTCAGACTGCACAAGATCCTTGAAGGCTTAACCGGCCAGAGCGTCGCTCGCGGCGGCATTGCCCCGTGGAAGATGTTCTGGAAGAAAGAAGGTTCTTCATTCACGGTGCGCCCCAAGCCGCTACCCGGCCAAGAAAAGAAGAAGGACGATCGCTACAAGAAGTTCTTCGACCTAACGATCGAGTCAGACCGAGTCCTATTTGTGCTCGATTTCAGCGGCTCGATGGCAGAGCCCATGGAGATAAAGGCCACAGGCACAACTGCCGGTGGCGCAGCTAGCACCCAGACCACCAAAGCCGAACTCGTCATCAAGGAACTCAAGAAACTGGTCATGTCTCTGCCTGACGGCGCACTGTGCAACTTCGTTGTGTTCAGCAGCGACGTGCGTATTTGGCGCTCCGAAGGCAAACGACCGGCTCTAGTCAAACTCGACGATGAATCCCGCGACGATCTACTAGGCAACTTCCTTGATGGCCTACGCCCCAACGGCCCAACCAACCTCTACGACGCGCTGCAAACAGCGCTCGGATTTGGCGGCCGTGGTCTCTACGACAAATACTACGGAGCTGGATTTGACACGCTCTATGTCATCACGGATGGAGCGCCGACCGCGGGACCAGTGACCGACAAAATTGAGATTCGCAAGCGTGTCCGCGAAGCCAACCAGCTACGCAAGATCGCCATCCACTGCATCACATTCGGCGAGAAAAACGACACGAGCTTCCTCGGCCCACTGGCGGAAGAGAACGGTGGCCGTCACATCCATATCGAATAGAAGAACCCGCTGCAGCTAGACCGTTCGACCAGCCAGTCGATCGATTACCTGCGCCTCTTCTTCTTACTCTTCTTCTTGCTCGTCTGCTTGATCGGATTCTGCTTCAGCCACAACTTGGCTTCCTTAGCCGTACTGAACTTCTGCCCCGTGATAGCAAACAAGGCTTCCTTTACCTTGCCCTTCCATATCGCCCAGGAATGCCAACGTGCCTTCCAATACTCGGCGGGCGGATTATCACCGACGTCCACGTTTTCTGGGATCGGCTCATCAAGGTTGCGGAGCAGCATCGGAATCGCCTGCACTTCTTTGTGCTTGGTGACGAGTTCAATCAACGCTTCGTGAACCGGAATGCGCTCGTTGTCGTAGTCCGACTCAAGCATGTCCTTGATGGCTTTCCAGTCCTCGGCGGCATAGCCAGTGTCACGCAACGCGTTAAGCAAGGATGCCTCAACTTGCGGATTCGCCGTCACACGTGAGTTCTTCAGCAACTTCAAAAGAACTGGCTTGGTTCGCTTCTCATTCTGATCAGCCAACATCGCGACAGCTTGCTTCTTGAGAACGATCGACGAGTCCTTCTCGATGAATTGCTGAAGCGGCTTAATCAGATGATCACTCACACCACCTTTGAGCGTGTCGAGTGCATTCTTGCGCACGACCATACTGACCTTCTTCGGCTTCAAGGTCTTCTGGAACGCCTTGACCTTTTGACGCGCCAGCTTGTCCGGCCACGTCTCAATCATCTTACTGGAAGACTGCTGACCCGACTTCACGTCAGAGTCCTTAACAACCTTCGGCATCGGATCCTGACAGAACAACGCACCAACGAGAACGATCGCAAGCATGCTGAACAGAATACCGCGGAACTACTGAATATGGACCAGGACTCGGCGGTTGCTGCCGGAACGGCGATGTTCCCACACGTAAATGCCCTGCCATGTACCCAATGCAAGCCGGCCATTGACGATCGGAATCGACAAATTGCTCTGAGTCAGCGCCGAGCGCACGTGCGCGGGCATGTCATCCGGCCCCTCAGCAGTGTGCGTCCACAGAGCGTCACCTTCCGGCACCAATCGCCGAAAAAACGCCTCTAGATCCACGCAAACATCAGGATCTGCATTCTCCTGAATCACGAGGCTCGCGGATGTGTGCTGCACAAACAGTGTGCACAGACCTTCTTCTACGCCAGACGCAGACACCGACTGCGTAACGTCATGCGTGATCTCCACCAATCCGCGCCCAGCTGTCGCTACCACCAAAGTAGTCGTCGCCATCTCAGACCAACAGCACTGGGGATGAACTAGCAAGCACCAAGCGACGAGCGCGCTGGGCCTCTTCGCTGCGTGCATCTGGATCCCGGCCAGCGACAAGCAACCCCTTACGATTCTCGTTTTCTTCGAGCGTCAGCTCGACAGTGTCACCAAGTGCAAAATGCACCATAGGCGTGAGGTCCCAGTCGCCAGCATGGCGCTGTAATTCGGCCGTCAAGGCAGCGGCACGGGCCGTTGCCAAGCCAGACAACACCTCCGGCGACAAATCACCTGGATCAAGATTACGAGCAAGAAGCTCTTCGTCGCGCACTCGGTTGTGAGGGTCCACAGTAGACAGCAAGAGTATCTCGCCACCGTTCTTCGCAAAGGTCAAGGCCAACGACGTCGCCTGCACCTTGTGGTGACGATCGATCTGCAACGCCACAAGCGGGTGCATGATTGTCTCCACAGCATCCTCAACGGGAGCGCGGACAACGCAAATCGCCGCCTCACTCTTGGCCAACACTAAGTCGATCGTCGTCGACAAACTCAACTGCCCCTCGGCTAAGTAGTCGCGACCGAACGGAGACGGAACAACCAGCACATCACCTTTACCTGCAGCTGCCAGCAATTCAGCGACTGCAGCGTCTTCATCGGTTACTCGCGGTGTAATCGTCTGCAGCTTCACAGCCGCACGCTCAGCCATCGCGGCCGCTAATGCATCCACTGACGCATCCTGATCCGTGCCGTCGTGCACCGCCACAATCTGGCCAACAGCCTGTGGCGACAACTCCACCGGAGCCGTGATGCGCGCCGCCTCGAACTGCGCCATCTGCTCTTGAAGGTCTTTGTCTGTCATGTCACACGTCTCCGTTGGATGGGACTACTTATTAGTTCCAAGGTCTTAGTTGATCGGGGTCAACGACGGATAAAGGTCGAACGTCGTGAACATAAAGAGCCAAGCGAGCACAACGAGAATCTGGATCAGCATGCAAACTGCGCCAACCCTGAACCACTCGCCCCACGACACCTTGCCGCCACCGCTTTCTGCGAGCGCGGACAATGCAATGACACCACTGATGCTCCCGATAGGTGTGCCATTACCACCGAGGTTGGCCGAGATCGTCAGCCCCCACCACAGCGGTGCTGCCGGTAAAGCCTCGGTCATCGTCGCAACAATGGGGATCATTGTCGCAGCAACAGGAATATTGTCCATGATGCCACTGGTCACCGCCGTAAACACCACGAGCACCACGGTCGCGATATGAACACTGCCGCCAGAGATATCGCTCAGCAGTCCCGCGGCCTTCTGCAGCAAACCTGAGTGCTCAACGCATCCGATCATCACAAACAAACCGATGAAGAACACGATCACGGTCCAGTTGACCTTCTTGATCGCTTCTTCCGGATTCTGACCAGAGAACAGGATCGCCGCTGCCCCGCCTGCCATTGCGACAAAGTCGAGGCCAACCCCCAGCGGCTGCGCGGTCGCAAACCCAACAATGGTCAGCGCCAAGAGAATCGCCGAACGCCAGAACAAGCGGCGGTCTGACACCATCGCCCATTCATCAAAGGCAGCCACGGCATCTGCGCGCTCACCAGCCGTTGCCGGATCGCCGGTCAGATCTTGTTTATAGAAACGCTTAACAACGAACCAAGCGACCATGGCCGTCGCGATCGCCATTGGCGTCGAAACGACGAAAAAGTGCATGTAGGGCAACTGGGCGGCAGAGCCAACCATCAGCGTGCAGATGCCGGAAGCGAACGTGACTAATGCCCCCGAGTTGGCACTGATCGCAATGCCGACCAGATACGGCTTCGGCTCAAGTTTGAGTGTGCGGCACAGCACCAACCCCAATGACACCACGATGAGCGTGCCCGGCGCGATCGTCAACAAACTGACGAACACCACCGTCAAAATGATCAACGACGTGAACAGCTTTTGCGGATCGCCCTTGGCTCGCTTCGCGATCTTGACCGCCAAGAACTGGAACAGCCCCGACTTGCCCGAAACATCGACAAGGATCGACGTCCCCACGATGACGCCAAGCACACCGATATCTTTCGCTAAGACATGGTGGATCTCGTCGTAGTCGTCCAGCACCCCGAACAACAGCGCAAGAATTGTGCATGCAATCGCGCCAAGCAATGCTGCCGTAACCTTGTGCAGCTTACCCGTAGCGATCAACGCATAGGTGCCGAGCATCGTCAGCCCAAGCACGGCCATCGGTAACGACCCAACGCCTCCCTCGTGCGCAACTTCTTGGACCGCGGTCAGCATCATATATGGAGGCTAACCAGCAATGCGCTAGGTGGCGAACACCAACCCATCTCAAGCATCGCAACCGAGGGCGGGGCCAAGCAAGTCACACTGGACGCTCTCAGACCACATCTGCACGGCACATCTCTTAGCAGCCGGAAAATGGCGGGAATGCATGGGAATCGAACCCACCGAGCCCTTCTCTAGGAAGGACCCCACAGGTTTTGAAGACCAGGCCGAACACCAGCTCGAATGCACTCCCGTGTGGGGTGACGAAGCATCGCCGCAGAACAGGACGAGTGCAAGCCCCTGATCAAAACGAACCCCATGGATATTCACCGTCTCGGCCTAAACAAGGCTAGGTACCCGCTAAACCATACTTTCGATCGAGTGCTCGGAGCTCGCCACTGGCCCGCATCTCATCGAGCGCTTGACGCAGCCGTGCTGCAATAGCGCCATGACTCTTCGGCAAGGCCAAAGCATAGCGTTCGCGGCCGAGCGGCTGCTGTAGGCGCCGCAGTTTATTCTCTGACTGCTCGATCACAGCGGCGGCCACGGGCCCATCCATGACTGCCGCATCAATCTCACGTGACATCAATCGGAACAGCGGAGAACCACCGGCCTTATTGTCAAACACCCCAATGGCATCTGGCAGGTCCCGAATAATGGCGCGCTGCGAAGTCGTGCCCGCCCCACCCGACACCCGCATCTTGCCGAGGTCTTCAAAAGACTGCGGTTCGCGATCACCGACACGCACAACCACGACAATCTCGGTGTCAAAATAGGGGCCGACAAACAAAACTCGCCGCGACCGTTCGGCGGTAATGCCAAGCGTCGCGCAAACAACATCAACTCGACCAGCCTCCACCTTGGCTAGCAGCTGATCGAATGGCATACGACTCCACGACAATGCAAACCCTGCCCGCTCGCACAACAGCTGCATCATCTCAACATCTCGGCCGATCGGGGTGCCATCTTCCGCAACGCCAGCGAATGGCATGTTGTTGAGATCCGAAGCGACCACCAAAGACGCTCGCGGCTGCGGGCTTAGCTGACACGAACACAGCAACAGCAACAGCAATTGCAGCAACCAAACCAAACGAACAGCAACAACTAGAAATCGTGGCATGACCGCTACTCTAGCGCATCACGGCACGCGGATCGCCGACTAGCCAAGCCACTACCCGCAACCAAGTAACGAAGTCCTTGACTCACCGCGCGCGTGCAGGCCCGTCTCAGCCAGCGGTAATTTTGACCAATGACGGAACGAGCATCTCGCGTCTAGCGAAGCCAGCGCTAGCTCGTTACCGTCTGCGCTCAATGCAAGCTCTCGAACTGCGCGTCGGCTCTCTCATTCGCTACGAAGGCCGAATGTGCACCGTCATCTGGTGGAACATCCTTCGCAATGACCGCCGCCAATTCATTCAGATGCGCATCAAAGACCTACAGTCGGGTCGCATCCAAGAACTGAAGGAGCATTCAGACTCCAAGTTCGAGACGCTGGAAAAGGAAGAGAAGGAGATGTCTCACTCCTACACTGATGGTGAAGCCGAAGTCTTCTTCACGCTGGAAGGCGATGAGTTCCGCTGCTCGAAGGTTGCCGCCGAGGACGCGCTGAGATGGCCATCTGACAGCTACAAAGCGGTATTCGTCGACAACGAGCTAGTCACCGTCAAACCACCGCTATTTGCGATCGTTGAGATCACCGAAACGACTCCACCCATCAAGGGAGTCGGCTCAGGCACAAAAGAAGCCAAACTCGCCAATGGCATGACCATGAAGGTCAGTCAGCTATGTGATGTTGGTGACAAGGTCAAGGTCGACACCGACACGGGCGAGTTCAAGGAACGAATCAAGGGATAGCGCCCAAACATCGAGGCAACACTACCTTGCGCGTGCCGTTCGAGTAGCCTGCCAACATGCCATCGCTAGCTGTCCTGCTCGTCATCAGCCTGGCCGTTCTCTACATCGCCCACCGGTTCTATGGCCGGTTGCTGGCGAAGCTGTTCGGACTCGACGAGACGAAGACGACGCCGGCACACGAACACGAGGACGGACAGGACTATGTGCCGACCAATCGGTTCTACCTGTTGTCGCAGCACTTCGCCGCAATCTCGGCCGCCGGACCGATCGCTGGACCGATCATCGCCGCGGTCATGTTCGGCTGGGAGCCGTGTTTTTGGTGGATCATCCTCGGCTGCATCTTCATCGGCGCGATGCACGACTTTGCGTCGCTGGTCGGATCGGTTCGCCACGGAGCCTGCTCTATCGCGCAGATCCTGCGTAGCTACCTCAACCCGCGCAGTTACGCAGCGTTCACGCTCTTCATCTGGCTAGCACTGATTCTAGTCGTCGTCGCGTTTACGGACCTAACAGCCAGTGCGTTCATCGGGTTGCTCGACGTCACCGTGCCGGGCACCGGTAGCCAAGTGCAGATCGATGGCGGCGGGGTCGCATCGAGTTCGATGATGTATCTCGGGCTGAGCTTGCTGATGGGCATCGTCGTCAAGAAGTTCGACCCACCACTGTGGCTGGTCACCGCCATCTTTGTTCCGGCTGTCGGCTTCGCGATCTGGCTTGGCCCGCACATCCCACTCGACCTGCGTGCCGACGGGCCGATCCCCAACCTGTATTGGGCATGGCTAATCCTGGTCTACTGCGGCATCGCATCGATGCTGCCCATGTGGCTGCTTCTGCAACCGCGCGGCTACCTCGGCGGGTTCTTTCTCTACATCACTCTCGGCGGCGGCCTGATCGGGCTGATGATCTCTAACCCTGAGATCCAATGGCCGGAGTTCAAGGGATTCACTGCCGACAACGGCGCACCAATGGTGCCCTTCTTATTCATCACCATCGCGTGCGGCGCGTGCAGCGGCTTCCACGGACTGGTCTGCTCGGGAACGACCTCGAAGCAGATCAACAAGGAAACCGACGCACACCTCGTCGGCTATGGCGGCATGTTGCTAGAAGGCGTCGTCGCACTGCTGGCTCTGGCTTGTGTCATGCACCTGCCGGCTGACTCCGAATTAGCGAAAGGCCCCCCAGGCAGAGTCTTCGGCATCGGCGTCGGCTCCTTCCTCAACGAAGTTGGCATTCCCCTGCAATTCGCAGTCACCTTCGGCATGCTCGCATTTGCGACGTTCGTCTACGACACGCTAGACGTCTGCACACGTCTAGCACGCTACCTGTGGTGCGAACTCACGGGTTGGAAGACACGC
>Ga0315331_10002799_pt1 | contig 13152 bp, 14 predicted proteins | sample M160m34915metaG_FD_203456 | JGI IMG/M metagenome (GOLD analysis project Ga0315331, IMG submission 203456) | Ammonia-oxidizing marine archaeal communities from Monterey Bay, California, United States - M1 60m 34915 | ecosystem: Environmental > Aquatic > Marine > Intertidal zone | place: USA...
GAATGGCCAAATTACGGACTTTACACCGCTACAACCTACCCGGCGCGGACCATGCGACGCTTGCAAGTTAACGCGGGTGCTCAGCTGCAGCGTCGAAAGTTGCGGGGTTGAAATGTCAAAAAACGCGCACAAAACAACACGTTCAGACGTTGGATCGCACTGCAAGGCGCGGCTGGAGTGGCTGAACGAAGCACACACGATGCTGACCAACGAAACAAACCCGTTTTTGTTTTCCACCAAGCTTGCCATACTGATATTCAAGCTGGTCGTACTCAAGCAAGAAAGTGATTTTGGTTAAGATTTTAATAAAATAATTATGCGTTTGATGACAAATCCAACAAGTCCTCGTCGTCTGGTTGCTTGCCAAATGATAGGTTGTCAAATTCCATCGTGTTAAACGAATTGACCGCAAACACACGCGGTTGATAATAGCGACGCCGCACAACATACACGGCAATTATGCATAGTATGATTGAAATAGCAAGAAAAACAAGCCCGGATATGGCATTATTCGACAAGGTTCTGTGACCACTATCTGAATTTGGCTGCTGGCACTCTAAAATTTGATATTTCGAACGACAATTCAGATTGGGCGTTTGTACAATATCAACACACGCGTCTTTGTATCCCGTGTTCCGAAACGTAAAAACCGACAAGTCAACATCTGGTCCAAATCCAGATGGATCGGAATTTTGCGAAACCAAAACGGCAGCATAGATGGCGTCCAGTTCGTACGTGACAGCAACCGTTTCGCGCGGCAAATGTACAAATTCAAACGACGCAGTGGGAGCTTGTATTTTGCGCACTAGTCCTTGATTTGAATAAACTCCAATGTAAAAAGAATCAGTCACTGGCGGTGTTGTTCTGACTGCAGTTTTCCATGCCAGTGTGGTTTGGTTAACAAATTCAAAATTAACCATGTGCGGGTTGTTAACAGTGCAAAATTCACTTGGTGGTTCAATACCCGATCCTTCGTCGGGCTCACAATAGGCCGAAACAACAAAAAGCAGGACGGCCAGCGTTATAGAGAGACTCATGTTACCGTGTGACATTATATGTAGATGAATGTTTCTGGCATATAATTCAAGTGCAAAAATGTCGATTCCAATGTTTTTATTATTTGCAAATCAGAGCCAACCGACGAATTTCTCGAGTTTCATCAGATGTATCGTCAAGCGCACACAGAACAGAGGGATCCAACCATATTCTAGTTGAAAAGACGCCCGGATTGGCAAACGTGGCCATGAGCAACCCAATGTCGTTGCGGTTGATCGCATTCAAAATATCGCCGGGTAATACTCCACGCGAGCCGGTCGTTGCGTTACTGGGTGTGTTTCCACGCAGTCTGGTATAGCGGTCGACAATGTCGCAAATGTTGGTCGCCATTGCGTATGGGTCCTTCGAAAATGACTACATCGGGAAATGAATATACAATTGTCACGTATTGTCATTTTCCGCAACGATGGCTCAGATTGGCGACTGTTCGCGTGCTACGCTGCCGCGTGTAGCCAACAACACCGATACACCAATGCACAATTTGTTGGTTTTGTACCACGACCTAACACAGATGCCCGCCTGTCAACGCGACCGTGTAAAGAGTGCGACGCGCGACACCATGTTCAACGACATGAATGCAAGGATGGTGATGTATCTTTGCGGTGTTCCACCCACAACGTTGGCCAGTCGCGGGAGATCCATTTAGCTTAATAGCCGGCGCGCGTAAAGTTCTTCGATATACGCATGCTGGTTGTGGTACAGTGCAGTGACGTAGTCGTATATCCCGAAGCGGTACTGATTTTTGTGCAATAAATCCAGAAAATCAACCAGTCCGTATATTGCAGCAAGATCGCCGAGTTGTTGTCGGCTAACGCCAATTTCAAGCATAAACTCAACAATGTCGATTCGGTGCATATTAACCGCCAGTCTGAATTGAATTGCAAACGCGCGGAGTTGGGTTCGATCAATCCCGTACAGTAACTGAACCACGGGCAAGTGATTGTGTTTAATCGCTTCAACGAGCATCAGTTTGACGGTCTGGTGACATGGCGGTTCTCCAAATCGCGAAATTGCCGGTATATTACCCATTGTCGCCGCTGCAATGTATGCACCAACCGGCGGTTTTACGCCCGGTGTCAACGTAAGTTCGACAACATCCATTGTCGCGCCGGTCTTTATGGCGTCCATGGTCAGACGATAATTGCGGTTTGCGATTGTTGCAATTTTCGACCATGTAAACATTGCCGTTGACGCGTATGCTACCCGAAGCGGTGTTTGAAACAACGCCGAGTGTGTTTTGCGTCTTTTTAGCCCGGCGGCAATCGCGTGCCATTGTCTACACACCATTGCACAGACAAACAAATGGTCGCCGCCGGCAAACCAAACAATCATCTCCAGCAGTTCAACGGGCATTTTAGTGTTTATAGACGCCATATTGGGAAATAATCATTTTCCAAGATGGAACGACTCAACTTTGATGTTATGCTTGAAATTATAGACATGTACATGCGCCTCGCGATAAAAGATGCAACAATCAACAATGTCGTACAGTGTTGGAATCAAGGCATATCGCACTGGAATGCGTGTTTTCCAGGAAACACTGCAATGCCGCTGTACATTGGATCGCAGCGGCGTCGCGCCACCAGTGGTGTTGGTACACCGCCGCTAATTTTGGTTGTGTTAACCCTAAAGAATACACAGATTCCACCATTATCCGGTCCACTGATGCGCGCATACACAAGGGCGCGTGATATGTTTTCGGATGATGTACCAAGCACCAGCGGCTATTTTAGAGAAGTTTTGGGTTGTCCGGAAGATAGGACAATACACACGGATACGCCGCCGTCCGACACGGTTTTATTACGCACAAACTATTGTATCACTTGTCCCACGGGTTTTACGATTGCGTCGTCGACAGTTGCAACTCTACAAATATTCAATTTGCCCGTTCGGTATATCCATTTGATTCCCGACAAACTGGTGCGTGGCATTGATACGCGCGACCGTCTTGTTCAGTTTGGTAAAATGCTCTGCAATCACAAATTACACGCTGCAAAGTTACATGTTCGTTTTATTGGCGCGTGGTGCCGCAAATCGGCAATTCGGTTGCATGCCCACGAAGAAAACAAATACCGATTGCGATCAGCGTCAACTAAATTCGCGTCACGACAACAGTTGGAAACCGAAACAAAACGGATGCTACATGCTCACGGGTTTGTCTTTGGCAACCAAGGCTCGTGGACATCTGAACTGTTTCGCGAACACCACTGTGGCTCAAAGGATCGACTACGCGCATTTACGGCTGCTGTTGCGGTTAAAGTCACAAGATGGCCGGATTTTCGAATCAAACTTTAATGCGTACGTGGTTTTGCACGTTTTGTTTTTTTTTGTACTTTCAGCCTGCCGAATTCTTTACCGGTTGGATTCACACTGGTGGGTGTTGATTTTTCTTGTTCTTCCAGCATGGGTATAGTGTCGATTTCGTCCTCGACTTGGTACAGTGGAGCATATGCAGTCACGCACATGAGAACGTCGTCAATCCCGCGATTATCACTGATCATGGGCACGGGATCGGGGTGCGTTGTATATTGCGCCGATAAAATATTGAAACATTCACACGACGGTTGTCCGACACCAAACGCGCACGCAATTTGTGGCTGGGGCAAAATAAAATACGGCTGAAACTGGACTCGCTTTGCAAATAACCCATCGTGCGTGCACAACAATAGTATTGTCAGTTCTCGGCTGTTTTTGCGAAATGTATGATGCGTATAGTCGATTTTTGTAGTGTAGTGATCAAGATTGTGCGTATCCCACCACAATAAAAACGACCCGCGCTTCGAATAAAACCACTGCCGAGTGACAGCCAGCAAGTACAGCCACGCATCCACTGACGAACAGTCTGCAATAACGGGTGTTGGTTTGCTGTTTCGCTCAATGCACACAATGGCAGTGCGCACGGTTGTGGGCTTGCATTCAACGTCGTATTTGACATCTTCGCACACAATCGCACACACACTCTGCATATTTTTACGCGTGAATGCACCCGGGTCGCGTGCCGTATCGCCGGCTGCAACAATACATTCCTCGAGATGTCGTCGCCATTTTGGATCCTTGTAAAATTTTAAACTCGACTCGTTTATTTTCTTGTCATTGAATATTTGTTTTATGCGTTGAACGTGACTGGAATGCGTATATTTGTCCAATTCAACATCCGAGTCCGGTGTAACGGGACAGCGCTCGGTCTCCAATTTAACAACCCAATCCGGATACCCAAACGGCAGGGGTTGCAGTTGAAACGAAGCCGTCATTGTGGTGCTTGATTTATGGCTGCTGTGCACGTTTATATTCAAGTTTTTTTGTCCGCCAATTCCCGATTGCGTACGATAACAACATGTTTTGTTATCATATGTACCTGCCATATAATGCTCAATATCGCAAACCCAACCGTTCCCCAAATCCACATGTGTAGATTTGTGTGCCAGAAAGATTTGTCAATATCGACATTTTCCCGCGCAGAAACCTCGTCAACAACAGTCACAACCCATCCACACACAACCACAAAAAACACATACATTATCGCAATGGTTTTATCCACCCCCTTGCCCAGATGGATCGTGCCCTGTTTCATGGAATATTTAGAGTTTCTGTACTTGAATATCAAATGCATCCACGCCAATGCAAACAGAACACACACACACCAAACCCCAATTTGCGTGTACTTGATCGTGCTGTCAACGTCAATGTACGCATCGTAATCTGACCGCTCAACTATCATGTGGTATTGTGTAACCATTTGTGCGCCCAATGAGCACACAATAAACACAAACAAAATCAAAAGGCGAAACATTGTTGATTGATCGCGTGTTTTATTGCATGTTAATAGCCCAATGTCATTCTAGACTGCCGTCACTATTAGCGTGGGGATCGACGTTGGTGTATTCACAATGGCGCTATTAACTCAAGGTACCAAAGATACGTTTGTACGGGCACACGATCAATTTATGATTAAATCCGGCGTTACCAAATTAGACCGGTTACAAAAAAAATCTATCTATGAGGCGATTACAAACAAACCCCTTTACACGTGGTTTAAGACGGATGATAAAGGTAAGGTCGGACCCAATCTATCAGTTAAGTATGATTCCAGGTTTTTAGACAAACTTGTCAAGTTTGTGCAAGAACATACTAAACTCCCCAAAAAACAGACCAAAACACCATCCTCAGAATTTGTTAATTTAATCACCACCGCAAACAAAATATTTGATTTGGTTACAACTGATCTTTCAACAGCGAACTTTGACGATCAGTTTAAAAATTTGACCCACGCATTAACCCCTGTATTTAAAGATGGTACAATAATACGCAAATTTATAGATTATGTTAGTGGTGTTTTTGGATCTTATAAGAATGATTATATCAAGTCATCTATATTATTTTTACTCGCGGAAATCATGAAAGAAGCCATAACTCTGGGTTTTATTCAGAATCCAAAAACAACCCCTGCAGGTCAAGCCAAACCTGCAGTTCCAGTGAGTGCACATGTGGGTAAAATCCGGCCGGGCAAATTCATTCCGTTGCAGGAGCGAGAGTACATTTCACCTCATTACTACCGAGAGAGGAATGCAAAGCCGTATAACCGTGTTAGGTTTAGCCCAACGATGAGAAATCGCCAAGATCTCCATTTAATTGTCTGATTTCCTGTTTGACACGCTCTAATTCGTCGGGGAGAATGTGTGATTGATTCCGTAGATTGTTCACAGTACCAATTGTGTCGCGTGCGAAAAATGGCAGCACAAACAACGCCGCCAGCCAAGACGGGTCATCGTCTGTTGAATCCTGGTCTGGTTGATGTAATTCCGACATGTTGTTGGAAAATAAAAATATTACATCAACGCTTTAAATAACGTACTTATGGGATCGCGTGTGTATTGTGTTTGTTTTGGTACTACGGAAACGGGCATGAGTGATGTAAACGTACACAATACGATTATTAAATACAGCGCGCCGTTCCCGGTTAACACGTATGGCGACGAACTGCCGACCAGTGCTGTTATATAATCTGTCGATGCGAGATAAAAGAAAAGAGTCGCCGTCACAATAACCGGGTATGCGTGGACAAGCTGTGTTGCGTAAAAGCAAATAAACACCAAGGACCCGCCAAACAACAGTCCAATTTGCAATGCCAATTCCGTGTGTGTTTTGTAGTTGGATATCGTGATGCTGTTTGTGGCACCAAAACACGTTGGTCGGTAGCCGATGACCGGGGGCGTAATGGTAGCATAGAGTCTGGTCTGGTCAATGGGTACAAGGTGGGGTCCGGCGAATCTGCACATGTCGTACACGTTACTGATGTTTGTTGCTGGTTGCGCAGTAATGGGCACGGATTCAATGCCGGTGTCGCACGTGTACATGATATGCTTGTCGCTGATGCGTATGAGTGCAACTATAATAAGGGGAAACAGCGTCCATGCAAACATTGCGAACAGCGATTGGTTGGTCCGAGTAACAAGCCGTGCGAATATTGCCACAATGCAAACCGGCAGTAGCGTGAATGCCACAATATTCGCTGCGGCGCGCAAACCATCCTGGTCACTTGATCCTAGTGTTTGCACGTCCACGCGCAGTACGATTGCGTATGCGACAAGTAGAAACACGACGCTTGCGATCAATGTGTATCGAAGCGCGGCAACCGTGTGTGATTTAATTCTTATATGTTGTTGTGTGTATAAACGATTTAGACCGTATATGATATAGGCAATAATCACAGTGCATGTAATAATTCTGCCAATATCAGTGCTGTTAGGTTCGTCGAGCGCAACGTCAACTGCGGGCCCGAATTGTGCAGAGGAATCTCGCAATTCAAAATACGTGTTTGGGTTAACAGCTAGTTTGCTCCAACTTTGATTGGTTGGTGAAAATTCGCACGGAGTCATATGTGCAATTTCCACCAAATCATCAGACCAGACAATTGCCGGCACGGTGTCTACCGTGTCAAGTAGCGTGACGCTGACTGAGTTGTAGCCGCCGAACATTGTCGCCGTAACGTACAATACACCAATTGCAACAATAATTTGGTACAGTTGGCGATCCATGATGGCGCAATTTGTCGTGTCTGGAATTGCACACCCGCCGCCAATTAACAAAAGCCAATATGATCTGCCGCCGGCGGTGTTCCAATCCGATAATTTTGTAAAACAGCTAATTGGGTGCCCTATTACGGTGGATAGCAATCACACGAATACTCGGTTGGCCGGTGAGCTTGTGATTGCGTGCAAGGAAAAAATGGGCGGAGATGCGGTTGGCGAAATGCTGGATATACTCGCGCGGTGTCAAAACAACAATTCGCGAGCATCACACGGCCGTGTCAAAGACGCGTGGGTTGGAACTGACGGTGCACTGCGTGTGAATATCGACGTGTCCAATGCACCACCGCTTGTGAAACGCCTAATACAAGATGGCGCGTTGCGTGGTTTAAGTATTAGCCATCACACCGCTCCTAATGGTACGCACACACCAATCGAACTTGGGATTTGTTTTCGGCCTTTACGCAACGGCTGTTTTATTACACATATAAACAAAGGGTTTGTATACAAAACAAAAACCAGCAAATTCACAATGGCTAGCTCTGACGCGTCACAGGACGTGCCAAAGGACATGTCGAAGGATGCACTGGAGGAGTTTGCAACCATTGTGACTGGACCCGCTGGCACCGAGCAGCAAGAAAAGCTGGCGGAACTCTTCACAACGGTCATTGGGCGCATGTCTGCGGTCAATGCCCAGAATGAAGTGTACGGTGCCCAGATCCGCGAGATTGAGGAAAAAAACCGCGCCGAACGCGAGGAGGCTGTAAAGGTGCAGAGCGGGTTGCTGGCCGGCGCAATGGAGCAGCTTGGCGGAACCGTGCTCACCGAGGAAGAGCAAAGGCAGTGGGAGGCGCTCGGTGCGTCAAATCCAACGCTACTGAATATGGCTACACAGCAGTTTGTTACGGCGGCCGCTCGATTCACCGATAGAACAACCGTGCTTTCCGACCGAGCGCGTGGCATGATCAAGAACGCAACCGACTCGTTCGACAATGTGCGCCGCCCAGAAGTCGGGGAAAAGCGCCCGGCGGTCGAAGAGGAGTTGTCGGAGGAAAAGCGCCACAAAATCAGCCACCACGCACACGTCAAGGCGCTAATGGCACAGATGCGTCGATAGTTCGCATCAGTTTATGCGTGATTGAAACAAGATCGGTCACGTAATTTGGCGTAGTTGCAGACACGTCACACTGCGCGTAAATTGACAGAATTCCATCCACATTACGCATCACGCGTTTGGCAACCATCCCAACAAACGGGTGGACAAGTACGTTTATTTGTTCGTGTACTTTGTGTAAATACGGAATAAAGTCAATCGCAACCCATTCAAGATAAACGTTCAAACGTTCAAAACCAAAAGCTGCCTCCAATTTGCCTTTAAAATCTCGAATTATGTCGTCTTCATCGTCGTCCAGTTCATATGGAATGCACGTTTCCGCGACCAAAAACTTTATGTCTGCTTTTTGGAATGCATCGCGTGTTCTGCGTGCAACCGAGTGTGGGATGTCAACTTCAATGATGCCGCCGCGGAACAAACACGCCCATATGTGGGTGCTATTCCATGGATCTTCCTTAATTGTACCCAAGTCGGTTAACTGTTCTTTTATGTATGTAATAAATGTAGGATCGTTGATGAATCGTTTACACAATTCATTGATGCATTTGACATTTTTCGTGCTAAGTACCCCTTTCCAGTCTAATTTATAGTCCGTTGTTTTTATTGCATATTGCAAAGACTTGTACCATTCTTTTTCGAACAATTTGTTCAATATGTAAGAATCGACGGGCACCTTTTGAATGTATTCAAGTGCAGCCTCATCGGTGTCACATTGATCAATCAAATCAACAGCGGGTCCCCCGGATTGGTGTAAATCCTTCTTATTATCACCAAATTCTTCAACCCCAGGTTTAGCATTTTCCAACTCTAGACCACCAACTTCGTTGGTTGCCATTTTGTGTATACACACAATGTCGGCACCAGCTCATATAGTGGTAGGCAAAAATGTCGCACCAGCTCATATAGTGGTAGGCAAAAATGTCTTTGTGCACGTCGATGGTTCTTTTCTCAAGAACGGCGACACATTACACTATGGTGTGCCATTTGTTCGACTTGTGTGTTTGGAAAGTGTATACCGGTATTATATTGTATCAAGCCAAGAGCATGCGACACTAAGCGACGAACACAAATTTGTAAAGTGGAGCCCGACTTTTTTCGACGTGTTTCCACCCGGCGAACACAGATTGTTTGGTCCGCTATTTGAGCTCAAGCACAAACCCACGCGCCAGCAAACGCCACAACCGGCGAACAAATCGTTTTTCGCGTGTGCGAGTTCATTGCACAAAAAAGGCAGCTTGTGTCAAGCCGACCATTTTTCCGAGGATTTGCGTGTATGCGACACCTGTAAAACGCTTGAATACGTGTGGCACCAGAACCATATGGATGCGTCAACCATGTATGATATTGAAAAATTTATTGACATGGCGCCGAGTTCCAAGCAACAAATATTGATTGCGTTCATGAAACTGGATCTGGGAATAGTTGCCGAACACATGTTCACACAACAACCCGAACACCGTTTCGCCGATTTGGAGATCATTGCCAGTGTTCCACTCGAGGTTGCGACTGCGTATTGTGCGACTGCAACGCATAGCATCATGCCGGAACTCTCACCGATGGATAAACAGGTGGTGTTCAATACGACTGAACGGCACCGATTTTCCGTATACGGCACCGCGTTTGTGACGCACGGGGACCAGTGCGTGTATCTCAGAGAGATTCACACTAGCAAACAGTCTAAAACTGATGTCTGCATTGATCCCGACATGTATATTTTTCTCGTGTTTATACGGGAACACATGCAACATATCGGTATTTTGTCGGACATCAACATGACATCGTTTGCAGTGCAGGGTAATTTGTCGACATTTGGCAATGCAGAGAAGCAAATCCAGGTGATCAACACAACGCCGGGCGCACCAATGCAACCGGGATGGGTACGACTTTCAGATGTCACACGCCTGGACCCGCAAAACGGCACGATTATAGTCCTGGGCCCGCTTACGCTTGGCGACGCAATGCAGTTGTTTATGAAAGGAATCAAATGGGGCGACGGACTTCAAGTGGTGTGGATTTCAAACCCGTACGCGTTTGTGTCGGGTGCATATAACGTATTCGGCATATTTGCCGGCGAGTCGGGCAAATTCGTGGACGTAAGTGACATGCGCGACGAGGGAATGCGGCCAAATCCAGGCCCTTTTACCAAAAGTATCTACAAACTAGTGGACGAACACAAACAAGTCGAAATTAAGCATTACGGATGCCTCGGCAAGGGTGACCGCTCGCCAATGACGCGGCCGATATATGGGACATACCAGAAATCTGTAGTAATTTTGGTTACCAACCGGAGCTCCATTGCCGATTTAACGTGTGCGCTTTTTTATTCCGAAGATGTGTCCGTTCAAATAACAAACAAGAACAAAGACACAAAGCTTGCATTTTATCATACGTTATACGCAGACAGTACTTACAATCCACTTAAAAGGATACTGAAAATGTAAATAAACGAGAGAATAAAGTTGAGCGGGAGGTTTTACTGAGGAGGTTGCCACTCGCCGTCCGTAAATATCCAGTGCCACTCCCGGCCGCGTGCACGCTCATTCTTTGTTTTCATTGCATGGCAGTCTGGACATAAAGCCTGAAGATTTTTGGGGTGATTTTGTCCACCTTTAAATCTTGGTATTATATGATCAATTTGGGATGTAATATCTAACTTACGTTCACAAATATTACATTTCCTGTCTTGTCTATCACGTACCATTGTTTTCTGTGCCTGTGTAAGAGGTTCATGATTAACTGTGGTAGGTTTTGTGGTATATATTATTCGACCTTGCCGGCGCGCTGCCTCATCCTGCTTTCCCTTTTTCTGTGCACTGTTAGGTTTAGCAGATTGTGCGGGTTTACCTTTCTGGCCCCGACTTTTTTTTTGGGTGATAGGTTGCCCATCACCGCCTTTTTCCGTCATGGACTCGACAGGCTCAGCAGTTTGTTGTCTGCTCGCATAATAGGCATCAACATCAAATGTGCCGGAAGGCTCCTCCGCCCCCTTGGCCGCGGCGGCAGCGTCACTCGCCTGGTCATCCTGTAATGTATACACGCAGAATTAGGCACACGGTGTTAACAAACATGAAACACGCACGCACACATCATGGGCGCGCATTATTACCGAGGAAATTTGGGAGAAACTCGTCAACGACAACGGTTTGTCTTCTTCAATCGCCTGGTTGTATACACGCAGGATTAGGCACACGGTGTTAACAAACATGAAACACGCACACATCATGGGCGCGCATTATTACCACAGAAGATTGGGATGACTCGGGTCCCGGCATCGGTTCGTCACTGTCATCCTGTAATGTATACACGCGGAATTAGGCACACGGTGTTAACAAACATGAAACACGCACGCACACATCATGGGCGCGCATTCTTACCACAGAAGAATGGGATGACTCGGATTCCTTGTCGCTGTCATCCTGCAATGTATACACGCAGAATTAGGCACACGGTGTTAACAAGCATGAAACACGCACGCACACATCATGGGCGCGCATTATTACCGAGGAAATTTGGGAGAAACTCGTCCACGGCAACGAGTTGTCTTTGTTACTCGCCTGGTCATCCTGTAATGTATACACGCAGAATTAGGCACACGGTGTTAACAAACATGAAACACGCACACGTCATGGGCGCGCATTATTACCACCGAAGATTGGGATGACTCGGGTCCCGGCATTGTTGGTTCCGCATTATGTGTTCGTCTAACGGCTTTAACCCGGGGTGATTTGCCTGCGCACAGCCACGGCGGTGTATCCTCATCTCCATCCGTTGATTGCGGAGGTGGTGTTTGTCCAGCGGCGTTAACCCGGGATGATTTGCCTGCGCACAGCCACGGCGGTGTATCCTCATCTGTATCCGTTGATTGCGGAGGTGGTGTTTGTCCAGCGGCGTTAACCCGGGATGATTTGCCTGCGCGCCGCTGTTTCTGTGCATTTGCACCTCTATCCGTTGATTGCGGAGGTGGTGTTTGTCCAAGGGCTTCGTACACGGCTGCGGGCACGGTAACTTCTCCAAACCGGAGTAATCTGTCTGCGTGATGCCGCTCCTGTGCTTTCGCATCTCTATCCGTTGATTGCAGAGGTGGTTTGTTCTCTTTTTTGAAACGTTTAAATAAACACAATGTTGTTTTGTTGTACAAATCAATGTTTGCACACAAGAACAAATCGTTTTGTTGGGGATTGATGTTATCAAGGTCTGAGTTCGTTTTCACCTCTATAGTGTTACCGCTGTGATGTATCCCATACGGCATTTGAGTTCCAAGTATGATGAAAACGTTTGACGTTAAGTCGGTTTTACGCATATCCGGAAGCTTTGAAATGGCACAATCCTCAATATTGTCGCGCTGTGAAGTTGCGCGTTTCTCGCCAGTCATGATATTTTGCCACCAGTGTTCGGAAGACGTTTTGCATTCAAACCAATTCACATTGCAGGGGGATGTCTGATTGTATGCACGAAATTTGCCGATTTCGGGTGTAAACTCGATGTCTTTAGGCATCTCACCACACCTCCATCCCTCGTAGTCGGTTTTCTCGTCCGTGTTTAATTCAACACGTTCGAAAATCATTCGTGCACGTCTTTCGGCCAATAGTTCCAATGCCATGCTCTTCCAATAAAATAGACCCTCGTTTGGAAATTTTGTTTGCATTTGTGTTATGGCGTCGGCGAGTCGTTGTTTGGCAATAGTTTCGTAATGCGCAACTGTTTCGGGCTCTAGCACTGGGGATGTATATGGTACCGGTACGCGAGGTTGTCCAATCTTGTCTTTTTTGTACCACGTCCCGTCGCTGTCGTAGGCGTGTTGAAGGAAATCAATCATATGCGCGTGTTTGGCCTCTTTGATGTGTCTTTGATTAATTTCACAATTGCACAGATTCACCACCAAACTTGCCAGGTGTACGTCGCCGAGATCAATTGCAAACTCAAACGCCGTCTCGCCGGAATCATTTTTCAGTATGT
>Ga0315331_10002801_pt1 | contig 13146 bp, 11 predicted proteins | sample M160m34915metaG_FD_203456 | JGI IMG/M metagenome (GOLD analysis project Ga0315331, IMG submission 203456) | Ammonia-oxidizing marine archaeal communities from Monterey Bay, California, United States - M1 60m 34915 | ecosystem: Environmental > Aquatic > Marine > Intertidal zone | place: USA...
AGGTGAAAAACATCTCTTGCAGAGTGTCCAGTAGCAATAACAAGAGCTTTAACTTTTATAGATTTATTGTCATTTATCATTACTGATCTTATTGCATTCTCCTGAATTGTTAGGTCTGTGAATTTAGAGTTAAAATGAACTTCCCCACCATGATCAATAATAGTTTGAGTTATATTCTGAATGATTAAAGGAAGCTTATTTGTCCCTATATGAGGGTGTGCATCTACAAGAATATCTTCCGGAGCACCATGATGAACTAATAGCTGAAGAACTTCTAAAACATTGCCTCTTTTTTTTGAACGGGTATATAGCTTTCCATCCGAATAAGTACCTGCACCACCCTCACCAAAACAATAATTTGACTCTGGATTAACAACTCCCAATTTGTTTAAGCTTGCAATATCTCTTCTTCTTAGACGAACATCTTTTCCTCTTTCAAACAATATAGGTTTCACACCTCTTTTTAGACAAGTCAATGCAGCAAATAATCCTGCAGGACCACATCCAATAATATGAACTGTATTTTTAGCGTTTTTAACATCAAGGTAATTTGGAGCATATGGTGAATCAATTTCACTTAGATTAAAAAAGACATTGTAGCTTAAAATATATTTAACCTGTCTCTTTCTAGCATCTATTGATCTTTTTAAAATTTTTATCGAATGCACCTTACCATCTAAATCATCAAGCTGTTGCAAAATAAGTTGATGGTGAAATTCAATATCATCTTTTCTGTCCGGAGATACCGATATCTGGATAATTTTTGACAACCGAATTAGCCTTCAAAGGTTAAGGAAAATGTCCAAACTTTTGATCTTAAATAATCGATTGGCTGATCGAAACGGGTGTTTTCATTGAGGTGGATATTAATCATTCCAACTCCTAATTTAAGCTCAACTCCAAGTTTAAAATACTCTAAGAAGAAATCAAAACCCCCTCCAACTTCAATACCAAAATCTGTTTTCTTAAGTTTAACAATCTGATCAGTAGAAGAAGCAGATTCATTATCGACATCCTTGTTAGAAGCCATATCAATTCCAAACCGAACACCTGTAATGCAATAAACAGCCATGTTATTGATTCTATTTGTTCTTATTTTCATCATAGCTGGAAAATCTAAATAAACTGGACGAATAGATTTAACCCAAAATTCAGAAGTATCGGGTGAATTAAGATAAGTATATTCTAAGTTTCTTTCCTGAAAAGAAAGAGAAGGGATTGCAAATCTTATTTTAAAATTAGGAGACAAATTAATGGAAGAAACTACGCCCAAGGTAAATCCTGGCTTAGAAGCAACATTTAATGATTGCAATGAATCTTGAAAAAAAGAATGGTTAGGAGCTCTATTGTAAAAAAAATCAGAATTATTGTAGCTTAAAGAGAATCCAAAATGCCACTTTTTCATGTCAAAATCATGTAAATTCATACCTTGAGAAAAAACAGAAATTGAAATAAAAAAGAAAGGGATAAATAGAACTCTTCTTAACATAACATATCAAATATAGAAAATAGAATTCTTTTAACTATTTAAATGCCGAATAAATAGTTGCAATCCCTCCACTCAACGGTTTTAATTTAACCTCTTTATAGCCAAGTTCATTTAAAATACTTATGAATTTATCGCCCTCTGGAAAAGCGTTAACAGAGTCTGGTAAATATGTGTATGCAGATGAATCTTTAGAAAACAATCTACCAATTACAGGTAAAATAAATTTAAAATAAAAAAGATAAAGGTGTTTAATGGGGAATTTCTTGGGTTTTGACAATTCTAAAATGGCAACTTGACCACCTTTTTTCAAGACTCTTCTCATCTCATTAAGTCCAAGTTGTAAGTTTTCAAAATTTCTAACACCAAATCCTACAATTATTGCATCAAATGTATCATCTTCAAAAGGGAGGTTTTCAGAATCACCATATTTCAGCTGAATAACATCGTCTAATTTTTTTCTTTTTATTTTTTGACGACCCTTTTCAAGCATTCCTTCAGAAATATCAACTCCAATGACATTTTCAGGTTTACATGACAATGTTTCAATGGCAAAATCAGCAGTTCCAGTAGCAACATCTAAAATTTTTTTCGGATTAGAAACTCTAATTAATTTAACAGCTTTTTTTCTCCAGATATTATCTATTCCAAGACTAAGAAAATGATTTAAAAAATCATATCTGTGAGAAATATTATCAAACATCTGAGCAACTTGCTCTTTTTTTGATGCTGTAGATTCTTTATAAGGTTTTACTGTTTCGGACATACGGCAAATGTAAATCAATACTTATAACAATAAATAAAAAAATAAAATTTAAATTGTACCGTTTAATGATTTTATCATTATATGAGTAATTAATTAATACAATTTCAGTTGAAGAGAAGTGAAATGAGTAGATCTGTTGACTTTGCGCTTGTAGAAGCAGCAAAGAAAAATCCTGCCCATTTCGCACCTCTTTACGATAAGTATTTTGAACAAATCTTCATTTATATTATTAAAAAAACACAAAATGAAGAATTAACTGGAGACTTAACTTCCCAAGTCTTTTTGAAAGCAATATTAAATATTTCAAAGTATGAAGATAGAGGTTACCCTTTTTCTTCATGGTTATACAAGATTGCATCTAATGAAGTAAATTTACATTTCAGAAAAACCAATAAAACTAATGAAGTTGAAATTAAAGAAAAAGATGTAATTAACTTATTGGATGACATTAAGTCTGACAATACTATAGATTTACAAGACAAATTAATTCAAGCGATGAGCTCTTTAAAAGAAAAAGACATGCACTTAATAGAATTAAGATACTTTGAAGGTTTATCGTTTAAAGAAATAGGAGATATTCTACAAATAAGCCATGGTGCTGCTAAAATAAAATTGTATAGGTCCTTAGACAAACTAAAGATTATTTTCAACTCAAATTAAAGGTGAAAAAATATAAAATAAATAGAGACAATAAAGAATTTAAGCTACCATCTAAAAAAGAGATGCTTAAGTACAAGAATTTCAATAAAGTTCAAGTGAATTATAATGATATTACTAAAAGAAATAAAACTCCACTTTATAAAAACAGAAAAATATTCCTGTTTATAGTGCTGCTTATTTTACTTTTTTATCTAATACTGAACGCTTAACTATTCAAGAATCTTGAATTCAGTTCGCCTATTTAAGGAATGAGCTTCTTCAATATCTTCTTTTATTTTAAGCTTCTTAATGTCTTCATTTGAATATAGAGGCTTATCCTCACCATAACCCTTAAATTCAAACCTATCTCTTGGGAAACCACCAATTGCCACCAAATAATCTACAACTGCTTTAGAACGATCTTCTGATAAGCTTTGATTATAGGTATCGGAACCTCTACTATCGGTGTGTCCAGAAATTTCTATTCTTAATTCAGGATTATCATCTAAAAGTTGAATTAATCTATCAAGCTCTGTCTTAGATTCTGGTTTAAGTGAATATTTATTTAAATCAAAAAAGATATTTCTAAGAACAATACTTTCTCCTTTTTTAATTTTCTTTAAATAAATAATTTTTTCATACTCTCTAAAACCAGCACTCTCAGGAATGTCAAAATTTTCAGAATGAAACAAATACCCATCAGATTTAACTGCAATACCATAATTTTTACCGGCAGGCAGAGAAAGAATATACTTACCTGTTTGGCCATCATTATTGAATTCAGATACAAGTGTTTGATTCCCGTTATCAATAAGCTCTATAGAAGAAAGAATTGGTTCCTTTGTATCTGCATCTAAAACTAATCCTTTTAAAATTGATAAATTTTTCATCTCTACTACAACTTTTGGCTGAACTAAATCTTCTTCAATAGGTGCAACTATACTTGCCAATAAATTATCTTCACCATTAAGTAGAGGGATTTTCTTTGCGCCTAAAAAAGTAATGATATATAAATCTTTTTCACCTTCTCCATCTTCTCTAAAAGATGCATAATACCCTTTTTTTCCACTAGCAGCCATTACAAAATTAACATCGTCATCTGGTGTGGAAACTGGATAACCAATATTAGTTGGTTTTTCCCATATTCCATTACTTTGCATTTTTGAATAGAAGATGTCATAACCTCCCATTCCAGGGTGACCTTTAGAAGAGAAATACATCGTTTTGCCATCGGGATGTTTAAACACACTTCTTTCATCGTATTTAGTATTTACAATTGGTCCCATATTTATTGGCTCACCCCATTCTTTTTTATCAGCATTCCAATTAGATTCCCATAGATCATGTTTACCATATCCTCCCTCTCTATTTGAGGAGAAATACAATTTTTTACCATCGTAAGAAAGACAAGCACTAGTTTCATGAGTATTCTTTCCATTTATTTTTTTACCAATACTTCTTGCTTTAGACCATTGACCATTCTCTTTTTGAGAAATGTAAATATCTCCCATTCCTTTACTGCCATAATAAATAAAAACACTTAATCCATCATTAGAAAACCCGGCTGATGCATCATGTGATTTTGTATTAATGTTTTCATCAAAACCTTTAGAGGGAACCCAATTTCCATTTTCATCCTTGTATGAAGTAAAAATATCTTCCATGTATCCCATATCTTCAATATCGATATGATCACCGATACCAGACTCTCTACGAGTTGTAAAAATAATTACAGATTCATCTGCATTAATCATTGGACTATATTCAGGATATTTAGTATTAATTTGAGGGCCTAAATTATCGATCCATACTCTTTCTGGATTTTCGTATAATTTCTTTGCAAATCTACAGTCAGAAATCATTTTAGACAATTCTATCAATTGATTTTGACCCCCAGTATTTGAAAGCACAATTTTATGTTTTTCGTATTCTTTTATAGCTGAATCAAAATCATACTTATAGTGATATGCTTTTCCTAAAAGCAAGTGAATATCTTGAGCAACTGAAGGGTTTAAAGAATAAGCTTTTTTCAAGAAATCTAATGCCCATGATTTATGAATTGAAAACAAATAACATGATCCTAATTTGTAATTAACAAGCGAATTATCAGGGTTGAAATCATAAGCATTTTTATAAAAATCAATAGCTTTTTGCCATATATTAGCCATGTTATTTATTAGATCATAGGACCCCATTTCATAAATAATATCACCATCCCTTATGTTTCTCTGAGCTTCTTTCAATTCATCTTTTCTTTCTTTAAAATATGCTTTCTCAAAGGGAATGTCTTGAGAAGAAATAGTAGTTACAAATAAAAGACAAAGTATAATAGTTAAAAATCTAAACTTCATAATGTTTTATTTACAAGTTGAATTATAATAAACTCTAGCTGCTTCTAAGCCTAATTCGGAAGCTTTTTTCCAATCTTCACAAGCACCATCAAGGTCTCTTTTCATTTCTTTAGCTATTGCTCGGTTATAATATGCGTAGGTGTAATTGGCATTTAAAGAAATAGCCTTATCTGCACATACTATTGCTTTATCCCATTCTTCTAACCCAATATAACAAGATGCTTTATTGTTAATGGCAAAAGAATATTCAGGGCTTAATTTTAGGCACTTATCAAAATCGCTAATTGCTCCGTTATAATCTTCTTTGCTGAATTTAGACATCCCCCTATTGTTTAAAGCCACATAATAAGAATTATCGATTTTCACTGCTTCGTTAAATGCTTTAATAGATTCATTGTATTTTTCTTTTTTTCTATATGCTGTACCTAAATTATTGTAAGAAAAAGATAGCAGGGGATTAAATTCTACTGCCTTATGATAATCTTTAATTGCATCATCAATTTTTTCTAACTTAAGAAAAGTGCTTCCCCTGTCGTTGTAAGCATATGCATGATCATTTTTAAGCTGTATTGTTTTAGAAAAATCATTTTTCGCTTTTTCATATTGATTTTGTTGAAAATACAACACCCCTCTATTGTAGAAATACTTATAATCCTTATCATGTAATGAAATAGCTTTATTGTAACTAGTAAAAGCCATTTCAACAAAACCCTCTTGCTGATATATTTGCCCCATTTCGAAATGAGCTAAATGGTAATTAGAATCACTTTCAAGCAATAAAGTGAAATTGTTTTTTGCTTGACCAAGATTACCTAGTTTCATATGACATATACCCTTATTGAAGAATGCAAGGACAAAAACATTATCGTAATGAGTTGCAGAATCAAAAAAAGTGATAGCATCGTTATATTTTTTCAAATCCATAAGCTCAACACCTTTATTGTATTTCATTTGAGCGTTAGCAGCACTGTCAATTCCACCTAAAGAATCTAGCTTGTTTAGAAAATCTTGTGAAAGTTTTACCGAAGAAGAGTCAGAAACAACATTTTGAGCCTGATAGAATCCTAATATGAAAACAAAAATAAGTAATAGTAACTTTTTCATAATAATAATTTTGCGATAGCTAATTTATAAAAATGAGAAGATTATTTAATGATATGTTGAAGGAATTCATTTAGGGTTATTATCTTCGAGCTAAATTATTCACTTTAACTCTGTAAATATGTCTAAATCTAAATCCTTCATAAATAAAAAGTCTGAAGTTTTTCTTGAAAAATACCTCAACAACCCATCTCCTACAGGTTTTGAAAGTGAAGGCCAAAAAATATGGCTAGACTATTTAAAACCATACATTGACGACACCATCGTTGACACCTATGGAACAGCCGTTGGAGTTATAAATCCAGCAGCAAAGTTTAAAGTTGTTATTGAAGCTCATGCAGATGAAATATCTTGGTTTGTTCATTACATCACTAATGAAGGTTTCATATACCTTAGAAGAAATGGAGGAAGTGATCATCAAATTGCTCCTTCTAAAAGAGTAAATATTCATACTAAAAAAGGAATTGTCAAAGCTGTTTTTGGATGGCCAGCAATTCACACAAGAAAATCAAAAGAAGAAACACCTAAAAGTGACAATATTTTCCTGGATTGTGGATGTAAAACTAAAGCCGAAGTAGAAAAACTTGGAGTTCATGTTGGATGTGTAGTCACTTACCAAGATGAATTTATGATTCTAAATAAATCTAATTATGTTGGAAGAGCATTAGACAATAGAATGGGTGGATTTATTATTGCAGAAGTGGCAAGAAAGTTAAAAGAGAATAAAATTAAACTCCCTTTTGGACTTTACATTACCAATGCTGTTCAAGAAGAGATTGGACTAAGAGGTGCTCAAATGATAGCTGAACACATACAACCAAATGTTGCTATTGTTACAGATGTTTGCCACGACACACAAACTCCTATGATTAAAAAGATTGTTGAAGGTGATTTAGCCTGTGGAAAAGGCCCCGTTCTTACTTATGGACCTGCAGTTCAAAATAATTTATTAGATTTTATTATATCTAATGCCGAAAAAAATAAGATTCCTTTTCAAAGGCTAGCTGCTTCTAGAAGCACTGGAACAGATACAGATGCATTTGCTTATTCAAATGCTGGTGTAGCATCTGCATTAATATCTCTTCCACTTAGATACATGCACACTACAGTTGAAATGTGTGCCAAAAGTGATGTGGAAGCTGTTATCAATTTAATCTACAATTGTCTAATTAGCTTAAAAAACAATCACAACTTCAACTACATTAAATAATTAAAATGAATCAACGCCCAAGAAGAAATAGAAAGTCAGAATCAATAAGAAAAATGGTTCAAGAAACTAATTTATCTGTGAATGACTTTATTTACCCATTATTTATAGTTGACAGATCAAATATTAAAGAAGAAATTAGCTCTATGCCTAATGTATTTCGATGGTCTTTAAATTTAATCCTTAAAGAAATTGAATCATGTGTTAATCTAGGTATAAACAGCTTTGTTTTATTCCCAGCTGTTGATGATAGCTTAAAAGATAAAGTTGCTACTTATAGTTTTCAAAAGGAAAATTTTTATCTAAAAGCAATATCAAAAATTAAAACTGAATTTCCATCCATATGTTTAATGAGTGATGTGGCAATGGACCCATATTCTTCAGATGGACACGATGGATTAGTTGAAAATGGTAAGATTTTAAATGATGAAACACTACCCATTTTATCCAATATGTCTATTGCGCAAGCACAAGCAGGGATTGACATTATCGGTCCATCAGACATGATGGATGGACGGATAGGATACATAAGAGAATCTTTAGACATTGCTGGATATAAAAACACAAGCATTATGAGCTACACAGCAAAATACGCAAGTGCTTTTTATGGCCCCTTTAGAGATGCTTTAGATTCTGCACCTAAAGAAGGTGATAAAAAAACTTACCAGATGAATCCTGCCAATAAAAAAGAAGCACTGATTGAAGCCGAGCTAGACGTTATAGAAGGAGCAGATTTTTTAATGGTTAAACCCGCCCTATGTTATTTAGACATTATTCATCAATTAAAAAACAGTTTTGATACACCAATTTCAGCTTATAATGTTAGCGGAGAATACGCAATGATACATGCCGCTTCAAAAAATGGGTGGTTGGATTATAACGATACATTTCAAGAAGCATTATTAAGTATTAAAAGAGCTGGAGCCGATGTAATACTTACGTATTTTGCAAAAGATTTTGCAAAACTAAATAGATAACTACCTTATAAAAACCAAGTTGTTGTCTGAAGACATTGCTGGAGAATACAAATATCCATCAGAATTAAATGCTAATAAATCGTCTTTGTTTTCTATTGAATTTTCAATTATAAACCTACTCATTAATCCTCTTGCAGTTTTAGCATAACTCATAATGATTTTATATTCTCCGTTTTTATTTTCCTTGAAAACACAATTAATTAGATTTCCTTTAAGTTTTTTAACATTAATTGCTTTAAAATATTCGTTACTTGCTAGGTTCACTACAGTATCATGATCATTAATTTCTGTATTTAACGCTTTTGTTAATTTGTCTCCCCAGAACTTATACAAATTTGGAGTTTTTGTACTTACACTTAAACGAGTTCCCATCTCTAGCCTATAAGGTTGAATTAAATCAAAAGGTTTTAAAACACCATATAATCCACTTAGTATTCTAAGTGATTTTTGAGCATAATCCTTAGCTTGGTCAGGAATTGATTGAAAATCCAACCCTTTATATGCTGCACCTGAAAAAGCCCATGCACAAGGAAAAGAATTATCATTTGTAAAAGGTAAAGACCATGATTGAAATCTATTGTAATTTAGTTCAGCAAGAGTTGGACTCAGCTTCATTAAATGCTGAAGCTGAACAGAATTCATTTTTTTTAGCTTATCAATTAAACTTTTTGAATCTTCTAAAAAAACAGGATGAGTAAAATCTTTACATAAATTAAAACAATCTTCGTTCATTGATTTAGCTGGAGACAATAAAATTTTCATAAAATTTAAATTAATAAAAAAACAAACACCTTTAAATTTGTTAATCTAGATAATGTTCTAACATATTAAAAAAACACTCAACGATTATAAATTTAAGATTCAAAATTTATAATTTGAAACAAAAATCAACAAAATGGAAAATGATTGGAAAGAAAAATTAACAACTGAAGAATACCGTGTTCTTAGAGAAAAAGGTACTGAGAAACCATTTTCAGGGACCTATAATAATCATTTCAAAGACGGGATTTATTATTGTAAAGGTTGTGATCAACAACTTTTTAATTCATCAATGAAATTTGAATCAAGTTGTGGATGGCCAAGTTTTGACAATGAAATAGATGGGAATAAAATAAATAAAAATCCTGATTCAAGTTTCGGAATGACTCGAACTGAAATAACTTGTTCAAAATGCAACTCGCATTTAGGACACATATTTAATGATGGACCAACAAAAACAAATTTAAGGTATTGTGTGAATTCAATTAGTATTAATTTTAAGGCTAAATAAATTATTATGAATGTAGGTTTTATAATGTACAGTTGGAATGATATAAATCCTGATCTTGACAGCACTCTTCGTTTAATTCATGAATCTGTAAAAAGAGGTCATAAAGTTTCTTTAATCTACCCAAGTGAAATGGCTATTAGAAGAACTATTGTTTGGTCTTATTGCCATGTTATAGATTCAAGTTTAACTTATTCTGAAAGTCCTGTTACTTTTTATGATCAAGTATCTCTATCTAAGGAATTTCATCCTATTAGCATACATGATGTTATTTTCCTTAGAGACAATCCTCCTTTAGATAATCACGTTCTCAATTTTTTAGATACGCTAGATGGAAGCACTCTTTTTATAAACAGCATTTCTGGTTTAAGAAAAGCAAATAATAAAATATACCCTGCAACTTTGTCTTCACTTTATGATTCTAATGATGTATCTAAGCAATGGATTCCTTTAACAACAGTTTCTAGAAACAAAGAATACCTTAAAAAGGTTATTGCTGAATACGATAAGGATAAATTCATTTTAAAACCAATGGATGGTTTTGGTGGATCAGGTGTGATTTTATTAGATAAATCATCTAAAACTTCTAATTACAATGTGAATTCATTATTGGATTTTTACATAGATTCAGGCAAAAATAACAACTACATTATTCTTCAAGAATACATAGAAACTGAGCTTAAAGGAGATGTTAGAATAATTATGTTAGATGGCAAACCCTTAGGATCAATGAGAAGAGTTCCTGCTAAAGATGATCATCGTTCAAATGTGCATGCTGGTGGACATTGTGTAGCTCACAAATTAACTTCTTTAGAATTAGAGCTCTGTAGCGCTATAGGACAACAATTAGTAAAAGACGGGTTATTCTTAGTTGGATTAGACTTAATGGGTGGAAAATTGATTGAAGTTAATGTTTGTTCTCCGGGTGGTTTTGCTGAAATAAATGAAGAAGGAAATATAAAAATTGAATCCAATATTCTGGATTTTGCTGAAGAGAAACTAAAATCTCTAAAAAAATAGCTTCTATGGAGACCTTATCAGTAAAAGAGATTATCAAAAAAATAAATAATTACGAAAGCTTTGAAGCAACTTCTTTAGACCATTCATTTAGTATTAAAATTAGAGAATATGTGCCATTTATATGTGCTGCAATTCATGCCGGTGGAAATCTACGCTCTAACTTAAAAAAGAAGATAATTCACAATGATTACCAAAGATGGTATGAAGAAGATCCTTTTACAAATTATTTTATAAGGTCAATGCCTTTAACAATTATTGGAAATGATTCAAGATTTGAATATGATTTAAACAGGTCAATAGATAAATGTATTTATGAACAAGCTTGGGGTAAAAAAGTTTGGAAAAGCCCCTTAAATTCCAATTTAAAAAAAGAAAGCATTAATAAATATGTTAATTTTTACTCGGTTATTGATGCACTTATTCAAAGTATTGAAAAAAAACATAAAGGGTGTGTAGTTTATGATATACATTCGTACAATTACATAAGACACAAAAAGAATCTACCTGTTTTCAACATCGGAACTGAAAACATAAACAATCATAAATATAAAAAGACAGTTTCAAGCTGGTTCAATGAACTGAAAGAAATAAAATTAGGAAATTTCGAAAGTACTACAGAAATTAATGGCCCTTTTCAAGGAAACGGAAACTTCCTGATGCACATAACCGAAAAATTTAAAAACACACTTGTACTTGCTACAGAAATTAAAAAAATCTATTGCAACGAATTAGATGGGACTGACTATCCAATCGTAATAAACCAGTTAGAACACGGTTTTAAAAAAGCAATAATAAAAACAAGTAATTTATTTGCAGATAGCATTTTACAGCTTAAAATGGACAAAAGCTCTTTACTTTCAACGGGCATTGACTCTCAGCTAATTGATGTAGACAAAAAGTTATATCAGCTTACTAAAACTTTAGAAGTTCTCAGTTACGTAACTCCCCTTAATTTAGAATCTGAAAAAAGAAAGTTTTTAAAAAACAAAGGAAAGGTTAACCCTCAATTTAGATACAAACAAATAGTTGAACATCCATTCGAATTCAAAAGAAAACTATATGCACTTCCCTTAGAGCTGGTAAAAGATGTTACAATTGCAAAATTATACAGAGATGTAATTAAAAGTTATTCGGACAAAATTGACATGCTATCATCAATAGGTACAGAAAAATTTTTCTATAATTCTTTAAGGTATTTTGGCCAACCAAATGAAACAGATTTAAAGCATGCTCATTTTATTTTAAGTTGTCCTGATGACACTACAGAATCTAACTTGATTCCAATTGAAGATGTAAAAGAAATATTTGAAAAATCAATAGCTGAATATGGGTTTAATGCCGATGTGGAAATTACAAAGCATTTAACTGCCGAAATAATGGTATTAAATTACAAAAGAAAAGTTTTATTAAAAAAAGGAACTTTTCTTTCTGAAGATAGTGTAAATGCATTAGTACATCACGAAATAGGTGTTCACATGGTAACAACTATGAACGCTGTTGAACAACCCTTAAATATTTTCAAACTCGGTTTTCCAACCAACACTTACACACAAGAAGGCATAGCTGTTTTAACTGAGTATTTATCGGGTTATTTGACCATAAAAAGACTCAAAGAATTAGCACTTAGAGTTATTGCTATTGAGATGATGATTAATGGATTAGACTTTAAACAAGTTTATCATGAGCTAGTAAACACCTATTATTTAACGCCTCATGATGCTTTTATACTTTCTACCAGGATTTTTAGAGGAGGAGGTTTTACAAAAGATCATCTTTACCTAAAAGGTTTCATCCATTTATTGAAATTTTATAAAAGTGGACAGTCAATTGAGCCACTTTTAACAGGGAAAAATTCTATTGAATATTTAGATGTATATAATGAAATGACACTTAGAGAATTAGCAAAAAAACCAAAGTACACAACTTCGATTTTATCAAATCCTAAGAAAAGTAAACCAGAAATAGATTACATAATCTCTGGATTACTTAAATAAATACTATTTGAAATTTACAAGGTAATTTTTTTCACGAATGGGAACGACATCTGTTTGATTGGGAGTCAAGCAATACTTAATATCATCATTCAAATTTAATTTTTTCAACCTCCTTCTATGAGATGAGGATTTTAAAAAACCAAGATAATTCTCTTTAGCAGAAAGATAGAGATACTTAGCTGCAATAGAAGAATCTTGATTAGAAATAAAATTTCCTGAATTTATTAATTGATCGGCAATTGCTCCTGCACAAATAGTATCTTCTAAACAAAATTTATTTTGCCAGCCAGAAGCCAATAACAAAACGTTCTTTTGTTGTTTTAAAAGAAATTCACAAA
>Ga0315331_10002803_pt1 | contig 13143 bp, 9 predicted proteins | sample M160m34915metaG_FD_203456 | JGI IMG/M metagenome (GOLD analysis project Ga0315331, IMG submission 203456) | Ammonia-oxidizing marine archaeal communities from Monterey Bay, California, United States - M1 60m 34915 | ecosystem: Environmental > Aquatic > Marine > Intertidal zone | place: USA...
TATCTTTCATCTAAATTCAGCATGGTTTTTAATAGTATTGTGAGGATTCTAACATAAGTTAGGTTTAATATCTATAAACTTTATACTCTCTTTAGGTTTTAGGACATCTTTCTGTAACAAATGACTCTAATGCCTCTCTTACTTCTTTCTTCTGATTCTTAGTCATATGAACTATTCTTACACTCTCCACATTCTCCATAAACTTATCAACATCAACACACTGTAGTTCTATGGTTGCTGCAAATGCTAGTAATGGAATCATTTGATTACCTCCCAATGATCGTCTGAATGCTCATTAAGACAAAAAGAATATTTTCCAGAAATAGACTCAACAAATGTCAGTCCATCCTTTCTATTATTCACTACACAACTATGTAGTTCCCTCATATCACTAAGGAACCTATCCTTTGCTACTGTACTCTTTGGTTTAACACAAATAAATTCCTTTTTCATTATGAGAACCTCAAGATAGCAACTTCAGATAGTCTTACACCCCAATTCATAAAGATAATGAAAGTGGTGACGAATATGAGTCTGTCTTGTGTAGAATAATTCACAAATCAATACTAAACTATTCATAGTATACAAACTATCAATGACTCATGCAAGTGGTCGTGTGACAGTTTGGTAACTGGTCTATACTTCCTTCAATCCTTGAGCATTTCTTGTCCATGTGGCCATATGAGAAGTTAAATTATACCAATTAGTATCAGAACCTATTTGAACTGGTGATGAGTATTGTGTTCTATTATTCTGAGCTAATTGTCCAAATTGATTATCTCCCCATGCCCATGCTGTACCATCAGTTTTAATTGCTGCCAGATTACGATTAGCTATACATGCAAGTTTATTCCATGTAGTATCAGAACCTACTTGAGTTGGTGATGATTTATATTCAGAAGCAGGTGCATTTAGTCCTAAATTTCCTTCATATGTTCTTCCCCATACCCATAATGTTCCATCAGTTCTAATTGCTCCTATTCCAGCATCCCAAGTCATCTCAAGTTCTTTCCATGAAGTACCAGGTATTTGAACTGGTGATGAACGGGTTGTTCTATCATTAACTCCTAATTCTCCATAATCATTATCTCCCCACATCCATAATGTACCATCACTTTTGATTGCTCCTGCATTACCAATGTTAGCAGTAGCAAAACCTTTATGATTTGACCAATCACCAGGTATTTGAGTTGGTGAAGAACGCCTTGAATCATGAGGACTACTATCTCCAGATGATCCCTTTTCAGTATGTCCCCACCACCATGCAGTTCCATCAGTTTTAGTGCCTATAACAAAATTAGAAGCACCTTGAATAGTTCTCCAGTTAGTACCAGGTATTTGAACTGGTGATGAGTATTGTGTTCTATTATTCTGAGCTAATGTTCCAAAAGTATTAGTTCCCCATGCCCACAATGTTCCATCAGTTTTAATATTAAAACTTTGACCACCACCACCACCAATACCTGCACCAGTCCATGTAGTACCAGGTATTTGAACTGGTGATGAATATTTTACTAAATTATTTACTCCATTACCACCAGAATGTTGATATCCCCATGACCATAATGTTCCATCAGTTTTTGCAAAAAGAGAAGTATTCTGACCCGTACCCATCTCACTTCCTTTATCCCCACTCCAATTAGTACCAGGTATTTGGACTGGTGATGAATAATAATTTGAATTTTGATTATTTGCTAATTCTCCATAAGTATTCTGCCCCCATGCAAATAACTGATAAACTGGTGGTTTAACACCAAAAGTATATGCTGTTCCAACATAACTCACATCACCACTAGTATTAGTAAATGAACCTGATGGATAACTGATATGATATGTCTCACCAGCAGTTAAATCACTTGTAGGATCAATAGATGCATGTCTACCAGAAATAGTAACTGAACTACCAACACCAAAATTCTCTACTACTGTACCTGCTGCTCCAGCATTAGTAGCAATACTTAGAGTTATATTACCACTACCTGCTAATAATCTGTGATCAAATGTTATTCCTATACCTGTTGTTTTGGGTACTACACTATCACTCACATCAGGGTTATATGCTAAAGGAGTGATAGTCATTGCCACTCCAGTCATGGTAGAACCATCACCCTTAAATGTAGTAGCAGTCATAACACCAGTAATGTTCAATCCACCTGCATTGATAGTCACACCACTACCAATGACTGCTGATGTTGCTGTTACAAATCCACTATTAACATCACCAGTGAGATTACCAGACAATGTAGCAGCAGTAGTCACACCACTCACATTGATACCACCACTGGTTATAGTTACATTACTACCTATCTTTGCTTGATTTCCTAAACTACTAACACCACTTATAACTGCGCCATTATCAAAGGTAGGAGCACCCTTCCCACCATAGTCTACTATATTATTAACTCTGACTTCAGACATAACTTAGTATTTTTAGATATTTATATTATCCTTCAATGGTCTTAATTCCTTGAGCATTTTGACCGCCAGTACCTGCAGCGCGGTCCCATGTGCCAGGAATTTGAACTGGTGATGAATATGATGTTCTACTATTAAGTCCTAACATACCACTACTATTTTTTCCCCATACCCATAGTGTTCCATCAGTTTTGGTTGCAAAAGCACTATCATAAGTCCAACTCACATGCTGCCAAGTAGTACCAGGTACTTGAACTGGTGATGAATATTTTATTTCACTATTAACTCCTAGTGATCCATTAACATTAAATCCCCATACCCATAGTGTTCCATCAGTTCTAATTGCTCCTCCATTTCCCCTTCCCCCATATACCTTTGCCCAATCAGTACCAGGTATTTGAACTGGTGATGAACGATTTGTTCTATTATTTTGTCCCAAGCTTCCTTCAGTATTCTGTCCCCATGCCCATAGTGTTCCATCAGTTCTAGTACAATAGAAACCATAAGGTGAAGATGCTATTTGACTCCATGTAGTACCAGGTAATTGAGTTGGTGATGATCTTCTTGTATTATTATTTAAACCTAATTGTCCATAATTTTGATATCCCATCATCCATAATGTTCCATCAGTTCTTACTGCTCCTGTCCATGAGTTACCACTAGATACCTGTTTCCATGTTGTACCAGGTAATTGAGTTGGTGATGAATAGCTATGAATACCATTTTCATTTGAATTTTGTCCTAATTGTCCTTGACTATTTTTTCCCCATGCCCATAATGTATTATCAGTTCTGAAACTAAACATGGTATCTCCAACATCAATAGTTGACCATGTAGTACCAGGTATTTGAACTGGTGATGAATAATATGTTCTACTATTCTGTCCTAAGTTTCCATATTTATTATATCCCCATGACCACAATGTTCCATCATTTTTAATTGCTGCTGTACATGCATAGTTACCACTGTAAGTATAAGGTTCTTTAATTTTACTCCAATTATTACCAGGTATTTGAACTGGTGATGAAGCTTCAACACTCCACGGACCAACATTATTTCCTACTGCCCCATACTGATTTAAACCCCACCCAAAAAGTTGATTAAGAGTATATTTACTTTGGAATGTAAATCCTGTTCCTACATATGCAGTTCCCTCATTATTAGTAATGGCACTACCAGGAATATCCACAAAATAGATTGTATCTTCTGACAAATCACTGGTAGGAGTTAATGATAATTCATTATTATTAATAGTAACTGAACTACCTACACCAAATGCCTGTACAATAGTTCCACCTACACTTACTAATCTTAAATTAATATCACCACTACCTGCCTTAATTTGTTGGTTAAATGTAAATCCTATACCAGTTCCTAATGTAACAGTCCTATCATAAGGATCAGGATTATACTCCCATACCATTATAGTAGCACCAATACCAGTTAGATTAGCACCACTACCAGCATATGATGTAGCAGTGATAACTCCAGCACCTATATCAATACCACTCGCACTTATAGTTACAGCACTACCAACCACAGTCTGAGATGTGACTGTGACTATACCTGCATTAACATCTCCAGTTAAATTTCCAGCAAAATGTGTAGACGTGATAATTCCTGCATTTATACCTGTACTGTTAGCAACCTCATTCCCATCTACTACTGCTGTTGTAATAGTAGTGACACCACTTAATACAACGCCTTTAGGTAGAGTGGGTTTACCTTCACCCTCTCTATCTACAAATTCATCAGCGTTAATCTTAGATGCCATATTAGTTTTTAGTTATTTATGCTTTATTGTTTAAGTGCAGCAGTCCAATTAGCATTAACCATAACATTCTCCCAAGTAGTACCAGGTATTTGGACTGGTGATGATATGTTTATTGAATTATTATTTCCTATCATTCCATCACCACCACCTCCCCATCCCCACATTGTTCCATCTGTTTTGATTACCATGTTAGTGTTATATCCCTGTCCCTTCCTAATTATGCTCCATGTAGTACCAGGTATTTGAACTGGTGATGAATATTGTGTTCTATTATTTTGACCTTGACCTCCATAATAATTATATCCCCATGACCACAATGTTCCATCAGTTTTGATTGCACTCAGGAAATTAGCTCCACCATTACTAATCTTACTCCAGTCAGTAGAACTTCCTAATTGAGTGGGTGATGAAAGGGAAACATTGGATGGTCCATTATGTCCTAATTGTCCAGCACTATTATATCCCCATGTCCATGCAGTTCCATCAGTTTTAATTGCAATTGCAGTTAGAGTCCCACCACCAAGTTTAGACCATGTAGTACCAGGTATCTGTTTTGGTGATGAATATGATGTTCTATCATTTTGTCCTAATATTCCTTCATTATTTACTCCCCACATCCACAGTGTTCCATCACTTTTAATTCCTCCTCCCCCTCTACCATGAACATATGCAGTAGTCCATGTAGTACCAGGTATTTGAACTGGTGATGAATAATTTACTTGATCATTATGTCCTCCTCTTCCATAAGAACCATATCCCCATGACCATAATGTTCCATCAGTTTTCAAACACATCGCAGCATTTTCCTGAGCATGATATACATTAGTTGCATTCCATGTAGTACCAGGTATTTGAACTGGTGATGAATATTGTACATTATTATTTTGTCCCAATTGACCATGATCATTATCTCCCCATACCCACAATTGACCATTATCTTTAGTTGCTAACACAGCAAAAGCTTCACCAGTTAATGCGTTCCATCCACTAGAACTTCCAACTTGAGTTGGTGATGATATTTTTAATGAGTCTGCTTGATTATGTCCTAGTTGTCCTCTATTATTAGTTCCCCAAGTAAATAATTTCAAAGGTATTTTAGTAGTAAATGTCCAGTTAGTTGCTGACATACTAGTCCCATCAATAGTAGTAATTGACCCTGATGGTATGTCTACAAATATTACACTATCACCTGATAATGAATTGGTAGGAGTAAATGATAATTTAGGTAGAGTTCCATCATTATTAATTGTAACAGAACTACCAACACTAAAGTTTTCTATAATTGTAGAACCAGCACCTACCATTCTTAAAGATATATTACCACTACCTGCCTTTATTCTTTGATTAAAACTAAGTTCAATAGTAGGTTTTACTGCTTGGTTAGTTGCTCCTACTGTTGGACTATAAATCAAAGGAGTAATAGTTAAACCAATACCAGTTAGATTAGCACCACTACCTTGATATGATGTAGCAGATACTATACCACTGGCATTAACACCACCTGAGTTGATAGTTATATTTGATGCTACTACTGATGATGTAGCAGTCATCACACCTGCTGTTATATTACCACTCGCAAAATCTCCTACAAACTTATTACTTGTACTCGTCACAATACCAGTGGCATTGATACCACCAGCATTGATAGTTGCATTACCTACTACTGCCTGAGTTATTGTGCTGATACCAGTGACATTTGCGCCCTTCCTTAACTTAGGAGCACCACTGCCTCCCATGTCTACTATGTTGTCAACTCTTAATTCAGACATATTAGTTTTTTAGATATTTATGCTTCTTTGATAGCATAGTGACTAAAATAACCAGCATTTGTTTTATTCCAATCAGTACCAGGTATTTGAACTGGTGATGAATACCATACTCTATTATTTTGTGCTAATTGTCCGTTACCATTATATCCCCATGACCACAAAGTATTATCAGTTTTCATTGCATGTACACCATATCCACCTACTGTAACAGTAGACCATGTAGTACCAGGTATTTGAACTGGTGATGAATAAAATAATGAATTATATGCTCCAGTTTCATTTTGTCCTAATGTTCCAAGGTAGGCAGCTCCCCATGCCCATAGTGTTCCATTAGTTTTAATTGCTAAAGCAGCCATAGATGCAGCTGCTATTTTATTTTCACCAGTAGACCATGTAGTACCAGGTATCTGAACTGGTGATGATCTAGAACCTTGAGTTGCTGGACTTCCAGGACTTTCATTTTGTCCTAACTGTCCACTCGTATTAACTCCCCATGTCCATAATGTTCCATCAGTTTTGGTTGCAACTTCCAACTCATTGGCTATTGATATATTACTCCAAGTAGTGCCTGGTATTTGAGTTGGTGATGATCTTCTTACGTGATCATTTAATCCCAAATTTCCATTGTTAGCAATCCCCCAACACCATAATGTCCCATCAGTTTTAATTGCAAACATTCTGCCTTCACTACTACCATCCATAGTGTCTGCAGCAGTGCTCCAAGTAGTACCAGGTATTTGAGTTGGTGATGACAATCCATCTGGTGTTGATTGATTATGTCCCAATTGCCCAAATTCATTTTTTCCCCATGTCCATAGTGTTCCATCAGTTTTGACTGCACTAGCAAAAGAACCTGCACCAGAATGTGACTGAAAATTATCAGTCCATGTAGTACCAGGTAATTGAACTGGTGATGATGCTGCAACTAATTGTGCGTTTGCTAGATTTAATCCCAAACACCCAACTTCATTATCTCCCCACATCCAAAATGTTCCATCAGTTTTGGTTCCTCCAACAGAATATGCAGTGCCACCACCACCAGAACCAACACTACGCCAATTAGTACCAGGTATTTGAACTGGTGATGATATGTATTGGACTGCATTATTTTGTCCTAGCTGTCCAACTAGGTTTCTTCCCCATGCCCATAACTGGTAATATATTGGTTTAACTACAAAAGTATATGCTGTTCCAACATAATCAGTTCCTTCATTATTAGTAAAACATCCAGAAGGATAATTTAAATAATATACAGTTCCAGTAGTTAAACCAGCGGTAGGAGTAAAACTAACTCTATTCTCTGAGATAGTAACTGAACTACCTACACCAAAGTTTTCTACTACTGTACCTGATGCACTTGTTTCTCTTATTGTTATATTACCTGTTCCTGCTTTTATTTGTTGGTTGAATGTGATTCCTATACCAGTTCCAACAAGAACTAAAGAATCAGAAAGATCAGGATTATAAAAGAGTGGAGCAATTGTTGCACCCACACCAGTTATATTTGTACCATCACCATATAATGTTGTAGCAGAAACTATACCAGCAGTTGCTACACCACTGATTACTAAACCTGAACTATTAATTGTTACGCCTAATCCTAATGTTGGTGTGCCTGTACTCAATAAACTACCACTCAGAGTTCCAGACGTGACAACACCTGATACATTTACATTACTTACATCTATCTGTGTTGCGCCAAGAGTAGCAGCAGTTGTGATACCGCTGATAGTTACTCCTTTAGGTAAGTTAGGAGCACCACCACCTTTACTTTTAACAGAGTCAACTCTCAGCTCAGACATATCTTGGTTACTTTTTAGTTATTTATGTCTTTAATGCCATCAACCTAGGCTGTCCATTCTTGGAAGAATTAACTGCTGTCCAAGTAGTACCAGGTATTTGAACTGGTGATGAATAACTTACTTGACTATTAATACCCAATTCTCCAATCTGATTCCTTCCCCATACCCATAGTGTTCCATCAGTTTTGATTGCTCCTGATGCTGTTGCTCCCATAGATCCTTTATAATCATTTATATCCCATGTAGTACCAGGTATTTGGACTGGTGATGAGTATCTTGAGGGAGAACCACTCTCATTTTGCCCCAATTCACCATATATATTAAGTCCCCATACCCACATTGTTCCATCAGTTTTAAATGCCATTATATTATATCTAGAACAACCATTAACACCAAGATTAGTCCATGTAGTACCAGGTATTTGAATTGGTGATGAACGATTTGTTGTACCATTATTTCCTAATCCTCCATTACCCCCAAATCCCCATGTCCATAGTGTTCCATCAGTTTTAATTGCTGCTGCGACATCATTAGATCCACCAATTTTTGACCATGTAGTACCAGGTATTTGAACTGGTGATGAATATCCATCATTAGTATTATTTTGTCCCCCTTCTCCCAGAGCATTTTTTCCCCATGTCCATAATGTTCCATCAGTTTTAGTTGCTAAAAAACGATGTTCCCCACCTGTTATATCACTCCATGTAGTACCAGGTACTTGAGTTGGAGAATTCTTAGATGTTTTATTATTAAGTCCCAGAGCACCTTTATCATTATAACCCCATGACCATAATGTTCCATCAGTTTTAATTGCTGCTGTTTGTCTAAATGGATTTGTTATAACTTTACTCCAAGTAGTACCAGGTATTTGAACTGGTGATGACCTATGGGTGTTGCTACCATCCCCTAATGCTCCATTAGTATTATCTCCCCACATCCATAATGTATTATCACCTTTCAATGCACCAACATGACTACCATTATCAGATATATAAGTCCATGCACCAGTTATTTGAACTGGTGATGAATAATTTGTTCTACTATTTTGTCCTAATTGTCCACCCTGGTTATATCCCCATGACCACAATCCTTGAGGGGGAATACTAAATGTCCATGCTGTAGATACTAAATCTAGATCACCTGCAGTGTTAGTTATTGAACCTGCTGGCATATCCACATAATAAGTATCAGCAGACAAAGAATTAGTAGGAGTAAATGCTAAAGTATTATTATTAATAGTAACTGAACTACCAACACCAAAGTTTTCTACTACTGTTCCACCAGCACCAGCTATTCTTAGTGTTACATTACCACTACCTGCTATGATTCTCTTTGTAAATGTTATCCCTATTCCAGTACTTGATAAATTTAGTGAACTAGCACCTATATCAGGGTTATAACTTATAGGAGCAATACTCATTGCTACCCCAGTTAAATTCTCACCATTACCATACAATGTAGTAGCACTCACAATACCAGCAGTTGCTACACCAGATATATTAATACCAGAACTATTAATTGTTACTCCTAATCCTAATGTTGGTGTACCTGTGCTCTTCAGACTACCACTGAAGGTAGTAGCAGTAGTTACGCCAGATGCATTGATGTGTGTAGGGTTAAGGTTAGTTACTTGAAGAGTAGCAGCAGTTGAGACGCCACTTAAATTAGCACCAGAAGGTAGGTCAGGTGCTTCACCACTTCTATTCTTAATGATATCTACACTGACGTCAGACATACTATTACTTTTTAGTTATTTATTAAGCATTTTTTAGTGCTGCTGAATTACCTGTAACAGCCCAGCTACCAGGTATTTGAACTGGAGATGAATATTTTATATTATTATTATGTCCTAATTGTGCTTGTCCACCCTCACCCCATGACCACATTGTTCCATCAGTTTTAAGTGCTAAAATATTACTACCACTTAAACCTGTGATTTGAGACCAGTTAGTACCAGGACATTGGACTGGTGATGAGCGTCTATATGGAGCACCACCTTGATTAGTTCCAAATACACCTGGTCCTCCATATCCCCATGACCATAGTGTTCCATCAGTTTTAATTGCAGCAGAACATATGGAAGCCTGCATTATTTCAGAACCCCAATCAGTACCAGGTATTTGTCTTGGTGATGAATAAGTTGTTAGATTATTTTGTCCCAATTGTCCCCATTCATTATATCCCCATGCCCATAGTGTATTATCAGTTTTAGTTGCAAGAACATGTCCACCATACTCTACAGATCTCCATGTAGTGCCAGGTATTTGTGTTGGCGATGACTTAGATGTATTACCCTGCCATGTTGTATTGCCTTGATATGACCTTCCCCATGTCCATAATGTTCCATCAGTTTTAAGAGATATCATACTATTCTCTGCATTAACACCTTTACTTTTTCTTCCACTAGCCCATGTAGTACCAGGTATTTGAACTGGTGATGAACGACTTACTACATCATTTTGTCCTAATCCTCCTTGAGCATTATTTCCAGCTACCCACAACTCTCCACCAACTTTATTATACATTCCTAGATATGATCCATTATAAGGAGTTCCAGTCCAATTTGTACCAGGTAATTGAGTAGGAGATGAATAACCCAAAGCACCAGGTCCTTGTTGATTAAGTCCTAATTGCCCACCAGCATACCATCCCCACACCCACATTGTTCCATCATTCTTAGTAGCTGCACTAGAATAGTGCTCATTACCACCCTGCGCATCTAAAGTTAACCATGTAGCACCAGGTATTTGAATTGGTGATGATTTTGGTTCTGTAGTATTATCACCTATTTGTCCAGATTGATTAGCTCCCCACTTAAATAATTGATAACCTAAAGTTCTAGTATCAAATGTATATCCTGTACCAACATAACTTACATCACCACCAATATCAGTAAATGCACCTGAAGGGTAACTGAGATGATATACACTATCATATGCTAAATCACTCACAAGAGACATTGATATAGTATCTCCATTACTATAAGTAATAGAACTACCTACACCCCAAGTTTGAACTACTGTACCTGCTGCTCCTACTTGTCTTAATGTTACTTCACCACTACCTGCCTTAACTGCTTGATTAAATGTAAATCCTATACCAGTTCCTGCTCCCAAATCTACTCCACTTACAGCAGGATTATAATTCAAAGGAGCAATAGTTAGAGCAATACCAGTTAAATTTGCACCATTACCATAAAGAGTAGTAGCAGATACTATTCCAGCAGTTGCTACACCACTTATATTAAGTCCAGACGCATTAATAGTTACACCCAATCCTAATGTTGGAGTTCCTGTTGTCAATAAGTTACCATCCAGAGTGGTAGCAGTGACCACACCAGATACATTGACATTGGTTGTGTTAAGGTTAGTAACTCCTAATGTAACAGTGCTTGTTATACCACCTACATTTACACCAGAGGGAAAGTCTGGTGCTCCCTTGTTACTATCCTTAATTACATTAACATTAATCTGTGACATAGTTTATTAGTTTCTAATTGCCCTAAATCCCCAAGCATAGGCTCCAACATTGGTCCATGTAGTACCAGGTACTTGAGTTGGTGATGAACGTTGTGTTACATTACCTTGTCCTAATCCTCCATAACCACCATATCCCCACATCCATAATGTTCCATCAGTTTTAATTGCTCCAGCAGCGGATACGTAATTACCAGTAAATTTTGCATGGTTTGCAGTACTAGATGCAGCCCAGTTGGTACCAGGTATTTGAACTGGTGATGATACTCTAGCTAGTTGTGCTTCTGCTTGATTTTGTCCTAGAACTCCAGAATAATTTTTCCCCCATGCCCACAGTGTTCCATCATTTCTAGTTGCATAAAAAGTAGTACCAGCAGAAGCATAAACATTAACCCATGTAGTACCAGGTATTTGAATTGGTGATGAACGATTTACATTACTATTTTGTCCTAATTGTCCATCATTATTTTGTCCCCATGTCCATAGTGTTCCATCACTTTTAGTTGCACCAGTCATATTTTGTGATGTTACAACTTGATCCCATGTAGTACCAGGTATTTGAGTTGGTGATGATAAATGTACGTTATTATCATGTCCCAATTTTCCATCATTATTTTGTCCCCATGTCCATAGTGTTCCATCAGTTTTAATACAAGCCATAGAAGTTCCATCAGCATGATTCTTTCTTCTATCTTTGCTCCATGTAGTTCCAGGTAGTTGAGTTGGTGATGAAATTTTTACGTTAGTTGGTTGATTAAGTCCTAATCCTCCATAACTACCATTTCCCCATACCCACATTGTATTATCATCTTTTACTCCATATGAAACTTGTACAATCTGCTGTGCATATGACCACGAACCAGGTAGTTGAACTGGTGATGAACGATATGTTACATTATTTTGTCCTAATTGTCCATGATCATTCCTTCCCCATACATATAATTGATTAGTATTTTGTATTGCACTACCTTGGTAAGAACCAGACCAGATCTGATTTCTACCAGTCATATTCCAAGTACCCAATGAACCTACTTGAACTGGTGATGATTTATCTACTATACTATTATCTCCCAATTGCCCACCAACACCATTATATCCCCATGACCATAATTGTCCCTTATCTCCTCCTAGTGCTGAAAATGTATAAGATGTTCCTACATATGCTGTTCCATTAGGTTTAGTTAAAAATCCATTTGGTATATCAATTTGATAAGTCTCTCCAGCACTTAATGAACTTAATAATGTACCAAAAGTAAGTTTTGATGTCTCATAAGTTACTGAACTTATACCCCAACTTTGTATTGTTGTTCCTGCTACTCCAGCATTTACAATCTTTAGAGTTGCTGATCCACTACCACCAATTACTTTGGTACTAAATGTAAATCCTATACCAGTAGTTACTGGTACTATAATATCACTCACATCAGGGTTATAATCCCAAATAGTAGTAGTCTCTCCTACTCCTGATAAACTAGATCCATCTCCATAATAAGTAGTAACTCCTGTATATGATCCAAGAGTAGCACCAGCGCCAGCAGCTGACTTATTAATATTTACATTACCTATATCTCCAGAAGCCATTGTAATTGCTGTTCCCACAACAAAGTCTGTATTTGCTACTCCTGTTAGATTTGCTCCACTTCCACTAAAACTAGTAGCAGTGACAACTCCAGTTATAACAGCACCATCAGGCAAATTGGGACTTGCTCCACCCCTACCAGATAAGTTAGTGACATTAATGGTTGACATTTATAGGTCTCCAATTTGTAGGACGTCAATTACAAGAGTTTTACCAACACCAACTGTCATTCCAACTCCAGATTTCACAGTAATTGTTGGAATGGTACTAACCACTATTGAACTATAACCTGCTCCTGCATTTGTAGTGTCAAAAGTAATGTTCTTCT
>Ga0315331_10002804_pt1 | contig 13143 bp, 8 predicted proteins | sample M160m34915metaG_FD_203456 | JGI IMG/M metagenome (GOLD analysis project Ga0315331, IMG submission 203456) | Ammonia-oxidizing marine archaeal communities from Monterey Bay, California, United States - M1 60m 34915 | ecosystem: Environmental > Aquatic > Marine > Intertidal zone | place: USA...
CTTTGATGGTTCTTACCATGATGTTGACTCTAGCGAGGTTGCGTTTAAAGTAGCGGCCTCGATGGCTCTAAAGGCGGGCGCACTTGATGCGGATCCAGTGTTGCTAGAGCCGGTCATGAAGGTCGAGGTCGTCACGCCAGAGGAGCATTACGGAGACATCATCGGCGATTTGAATCGACGGCGAGGCGTTGTGTTGGGTATGGAAGACGTGCCCGCTGGAAAATCCGTCAGTGCGGAAGTTCCGATGTCAGAAATGTTTGGTTATGCGACAGATATGCGATCTGCAACGCAAGGCCGGGCAACCTTCTCAATGGAGTTCGAGAAATATAAAGAAGTACCCAGTAATGTCGCCGAAGCCGTGATCAGCAAGGCGAGCTAAATTAACGATATTAATCTCGATAGAGGTGATGCATGTCCAAAGAGAAGTTTGAGCGAACAAAACCCCATTTAAACGTGGGCACGATCGGGCACGTTGACCATGGTAAGACGACGCTGACAGCGGCGATCACAAAGGTCTGTGCTGAGACTTACGGCGGTGAGTTCAAGGCGTTTGACGCAATTGACAACGCTCCGGAAGAACGGGCCCGTGGTATTACGATTTCGACCTCCCACGTTGAGTACGATTCTCCGGATCGCCACTATGCGCACGTTGACTGCCCAGGACACGCTGATTATGTGAAGAACATGATCACCGGTGCAGCTCAGATGGATGGCGCGATTTTGGTTTGTTCAGCGGCTGATGGCCCCATGCCTCAGACCCGAGAGCACATTTTGTTGTCTAAGCAGGTTGGTGTTCCTTACATCATTGTATTTTTGAACAAGGCTGACATGGTTGATGACGAGGAACTGCTCGAGCTTGTTGATATGGAAGTTCGAGAACTTCTGGATCAGTACGAGTTTCCTGGTGATGACACGCCGATCATTATCGGTAGTGCGCTAAAAGCCCTTGAAGGTGACAGTTCTGATATTGGAACGCCTTCGATCGTGAAGTTGGTCGAGACCCTAGACAGCTATATTCCAGAGCCAGTACGAGCGATTGATCAGCCGTTTTTGATGCCGATTGAGGATGTGTTCTCGATTTCAGGTCGTGGCACGGTGGTAACGGGCCGAGTGGCACGGGGTATTGTTCGAGTCCAAGACGAAGTGGAGATTGTTGGTATTCGAGATACGGCGAAGACGACCTGTACGGGTGTTGAGATGTTCCGCAAGTTGCTTGACGAAGGTCGAGCGGGTGAGAACGTTGGTGTATTGCTTCGCGGTACTAAGCGAGAAGAGGTTGAGCGCGGTCAGGTATTGAGTCAGCCGGGTTCGATCACGCCGCACACGAAGTTTGAGGGTGAGGTCTACGTGTTGTCGAAGGATGAAGGCGGACGTCATACGCCGTTTTTCAAAGGTTACAAGCCGCAATTCTTTTTTGAGACGACGGACGTAACGGGCAGTGTTGAGTTACCCGAAGGCACGGAGATGGTTATGCCTGGGGACAACGTTTTGATGGATGTTGACTTGATTGCACCGATTGCGATGGAAGAAGGTCAGCGTTTTGCGATCCGTGAGGGTGGCCGAACGGTGGGTGCTGGCGTTGTAACCAAAATTAAGGGTTAAGCTGAGCTGAGGTTTTAGGCAGCAACTCGCATGGGTTTGTGCAAGCAGTTAGGCCAGTAGCTCAATTGGCAGAGCAGCGGTCTCCAAAACCGCAGGTTGGGGGTTCGATTCCCTCCTGGCCTGCCAAGCTTTTGCTGGGTTGAGGTTGCTCGAACCCCCAATCTTTTAGAGGTTATCGTGAACGCAGTGTCAGAGAACGCAGGAAAATTGGACCCCGTAAAATGGGTTTTGGCGCTGTCCGTGCTCGCTGTCGGAATTTATGCGAACGCCGAATACGCCGCGCTGACCCTACTTTATAGAGTCTTAGCAGGGGTCGTGGTTGCAGGGGTGGCAGTTGCGATCATCCTGACGACCCGCCAGGGTCAAGCCACCTGGGAGCTTGCGAAAGAAGCGCGAGTAGAGATAAGGAAAGTTGTCTGGCCAACTCGACAAGAAACAACTCAGACCACGCTCATTGTTGTTGTGATGGTGATTTTCGTTGGTTTGATTTTATGGGGGATGGATTCGGTGCTCAGCTGGTCCGTCAACGGGCTGATCGGCTGACATAGACTTCGACCGAAGTAGAAAGGTGATGTTTTGAGTAAACGATGGTACGTAGTCCACGCTTTTTCTGGCTTTGAAAAGCAAGTTATGCGCGCGCTTCATGAACGAATTGAGCTGTCAGGGCTAGAAGATAAATTCGGAGAAGTGTTGGTCCCAGCAGAAGAAGTGGTTGAAATGAAAGCCGGTAAAAAGCGCAGAAGTGAGCGTAAGTTTTTCCCCGGTTATGTGCTGGTCGAGATGGAGCTTGATGAAAGCACATGGCATCTCGTCAAAGAGACCCCCAGAGTCATGGGTTTTATTGGCGGTAAGGCGGATCAGCCAGCGCCGATTTCGAATGCTGAAGCCGATGCAATTTTGCAGCGAGTTCAGGTCGGTAGCGAAAAGATTACACCCAAGATCGTGTTTGAACCTGGTGAGTTGGTTCGAGTCGTCGATGGCCCTTTCAATGATTTTAATGGGGTGGTTGAGGAAGTGAATTACGACAAGAACAGACTGCACGTTGCGGTGACGATTTTTGGCCGGTCAACCCCGGTTGAGCTCGACTTTGGTCAGGTTGAAAAAGGCTGATCAAAGATCATGAACTTAATCGCGCGATTGCCGTCTCGCGATTATTTATGGGGACCTAGACAGTGATTACTGAGCTAGGGATTGAACCCACAGGAGATGAACCATGGCAAAGAAGATAGAAGCGTATATCAAGCTGCAGGTCCCTGCAGGACAAGCGAATCCTAGCCCCCCTGTTGGTCCTGCATTAGGCCAAAGAGGCGTTAACATCATGGAGTTTTGTAAAGCCTTCAATGCGGAGACCCAAAGCATTGAGGCGGGTATGCCAATTCCGGTGGTGATTACGGTGTATAGCGACAAGAGTTTTACCTTCATAAGGAAAACGCCGCCAGCATCCATTTTACTGAAAAAAGCAGCGGGTATTGCCAGCGGCAGCCCCGAGCCCCATGTAAAAAAAGTGGGCAAGGTTAACCGCGCTCAGCTCGAAGAAATCGCAACCACAAAAATGGCTGATCTCACGGCAAAAGACATGGATGCTGCCGTTCGAACAATCGCCGGCAGTGCTCGAAGCGCTGGTATCGAAGTGGAGGGTGTGTAAATGGCTAAGTTAAGCAAAAGAGTTCGCGCATTTAGAGAAAAAGTTGATCCGGCTAAAATTTATCCAGTGACCGAAGCCGTGACCATTTTAAATGAATTATCTTCGGTGAAATTTAAAGAATCGATCGATGTCAGCATTAACCTAGGTGTCGATCCACGAAAATCGGACCAAGTGGTTCGAGGCGCAACAGTCCTGCCTAATGGGACGGGTAAAACCGTTCGAGTGGCCGTGTTCGCCCAGGGCGATAAGGCAGCCGAAGCTTCAGAAGCTGGTGCCGATGTAGTTGGAATGGATGATCTTGCGGCGGATGTGAAAGCGGGAAATCTCGATTTTGACGTCGTGATTGCGACGCCAGATACGATGCGCATCGTTGGGCAGTTGGGTCAGATTCTTGGCCCTCGCGGATTGATGCCCAACCCTCGTCTTGGCACGGTGACCCAGGATGTGGCTGAGGCGGTCAAAAATGCAAAGGCCGGCCAGGTTCGCTATCGCACAGATAAAAACGGCATTGTCCATGGTGGTGTAGGGCAGGTCGGTTTTGAGCCTGATGCCATCAAGCAAAATATTGAAGCACTTCTGCTTGATTTGAAAAAGGTAAAGCCAGCATCTGCTAAGGGTGTCTATGTGAAGAAGGTAACGCTCTCAACGACCATGGGTGCAGGTATTTCCATCGATCAGGCTTCCTTAGAGGCTTAGTCCCAAAATTTAATTCTTTGGAGTGGCTGGTGTTAAACCATCGCTCGTCAAAGACCGTAGGTCCGGCGATTCGCCGGTTAAGTTGGAACGCGCAAGCCTACGCAGACGGTAGAGGGTGATTCATCGCTATGAATCCTGTCTCCGTAGACCCCCGAAAGGTGCAAGCTGAGGGGAACTTTAACAAGTCAAGGAGTACAAAAAGTGCCGATTGGACTTAAAGAAAAGCAGGCGATCGTAGCTGAGGTCAATGAGACTGCAAAAGTTGCGTTATCGGCGGTGATGGCAGACTACAGGGGCGTTAGCGTTGATGCGATGACATCCCTGAGAGCGACTGCGAGAACTGCCGGTGTTCAGGTTCGCGTAATTCGTAACACTCTGGCCAAACGCGCCTTTGAGGGAACCGAATTCGAGTGCATGAATGAAGCCTTGCTGGGTCCTTGTGTACTCGCCTTTGCCCTGGATGATCCAGGTGCCTCAGCGCGAGTGTTCAAAGATTTTGCAAAGGAGAACGACGCTTTCGAGATTAAAGCATTGAGCGTGGGCGGTGAGCTTCTGGCTGCCGACCAAATCGATGCTTTGGCGAAGTTGCCGACTCGAGACGAAGCTTTGTCACTGCTGATGGCTGTGATGCAAGCACCGGTGACTAAGTTGGTACGCACCATGAATGATATTCCTGGTCGAGTTACTCGAGTTGTTGCCGCGGTGAAAGATCAAAAGCAAGCCGCCTGAATTAAACGATAAAACGGAGATAGGACCTATGTCATTATCAAAAGAAGAAATTTTAGATGCAATCGCTGAAATGAGCGTGATGGATGTTGTCGCGCTGGTTGAGGCAATGGAAGAGAAGTTTGGCGTTTCTGCAGCAGCAGCCGTCGCGGCCGCCCCGGCTGCAGTCGCTGGTGATGCTGGCGCTGTGGCTGAAAAAGACGAGTTCGAAGTGGTCTTGGTTTCAGCCGGTGAGAAGAAAGTTAACGCCATCAAAGTGGTTCGAGCGATCACCGGTCTTGGTCTGAAAGAAGCCAAAGATATGGTCGATTCGGCGCCAGCAACTGTTAAAGAGGGCGCTACGAAAGACGAAGCCGAAGATCTTAAGAATCAACTCGAGGAGGCGGGCGCCACCGTTGAGTTGAAGTAAGACAATTCTTTGGAATTGGGCAAACAATCGCAAAACACCGGGCACTGCTCGGTGTTCTGCGTTGTCCAAGAAGTGTAATTGGTTGAGACCCTAATTAAACCTGGAGGCGAGAATGGCCTATTCGTATACAGAAAAAAAACGTATTAGGAAAGACTTTGGAAAACTGCCAACGGTAATGGACATTCCATACCTGCTTGGTATTCAAGTCGACTCCTACAAGAAGTTCCTTCAAGAGGAAGGAAACCAGGAAGACCGATTAGAGTCAGGGCTGCACGCTGCATTTCGTTCAGTGTTCCCCATTGTTTCTTATTCCGGTAACGCGGCGCTCGAGTACGTAGGTTATCGATTAGGGCGGCCGGTTTTTGACGTTAAGGAATGTCAATCCCGTAGCGTCACCTACGCAGTGCCCCTGCGGGTTAAAGTTCGTTTAATCATTTACGATAAGGATTCTTCGAACAAAGCCATTAAAGATATTAAAGAGCAAGAAGTGTACATGGGCGAGATGCCGCTCATGACCGAAAATGGCACCTTTGTGATCAATGGTATCGAGCGCGTTGTTGTATCTCAGTTGCATCGTTCACCTGGCGTCTTTTTTGATCACGACAAAGGTAAGACACATTCCTCCGGCAAGCTTTTGTATTCTGCACGAGTGATCCCAATGCGCGGATCTTGGCTAGATTTTGAATTCGATCCCAAAGATTTAGTGTACGTTCGAATCGATCGCCGCAGAAAGCTCCCCGCAACCATCCTGTTGAGAGCTCTGGGGCTTGAAGCCGAAGAAATTCTTGGTCTGTTCTTCGATAATGATGATTTCCAGATGACGGAAGACGGGATCACGTTGAGTTTGATTGCGAACCGTCTTCGAGGGGAAACGGCACAGTTCGACATTACTGATACGAAAGGCAATGTGTTGGTCGCCGAGGGGACTCGGATTACCGCCCGTCACATTCGTGAAATGGAAAAGCTCAATTTAACGGAACTGGCAGTGCCTGCAGAGTATGTTTGTGGTCACCGACTCGCCAAGAATATTGTTGATGAAGAAACTGGTGAAGTGGTTGTTCCATGTAACGCCGTCATCACAGAGGAAATTCTTGAGCAGCTCCGCGAAATTGGCGTTAAAGCTTTCCAAACGATCTACACCAACGATCTAGATCATGGCCCATTCATGGCAGACACCCTCGATGCAGATCCCTGCAGTAATCGGCTTGAGGCATTGGTCGAAATCTATCGGATGATGCGTCCGGGTGAGCCGCCCACAAAGGAAGCCGCAGAAAACCTATTTAATAACCTGTTTTTCTCGGCGGACCGCTATGATCTGACCGCTGTTGGCCGGATGAAGTTCAATCGTCGGTTGGGCAGGGAAGAAGAAGGCGGGCTTGGAACCCTCGATAATGACGACGTGCTCTCGGTCCTCAAATGCCTCATTAATATTCGAAATGGATTCGACGTGGTCGACGATATCGACCATCTTGGCAATCGACGCGTTCGATCCGTTGGAGAGATGGCTGAAAACGCTTTCCGTTTGGGTTTGATTCGGGTTGAGCGAGCGGTCAAAGAGCGTCTAAGTCTTGCCGAGTCTGAAGGGTTAATGCCTCAAGACCTGATTAATGCCAAGCCTGTAGCAGCCGCTGTGAAGGAGTTTTTCGGTTCGGCGCAGTTGTCTCAGTTTATGGATCAGAACAACCCGCTTTCGGAAGTCACTCATAAGCGGCGGGTATCAGCACTCGGGCCGGGTGGTCTGACCCGAGAACGCGCTGGCTTTGAAGTTCGTGATGTTCACGCCACCCATTATGGACGAGTTTGCCCGATCGAAACTCCGGAAGGGCCGAACATTGGTCTCATTAATTCGTTGGCAACCTACGCACGCACCAATCACTACGGTTTCCTAGAAAGCCCTTATCGTCGGGTTGTTGATGGCAAAGTGACCGATGACATTGAGTACCTCTCAGCGATTGTAGAGGCGGATTTTGTGATTGCCCAGGCTAGCGCCCAGGTCAACGCTAAAGGCCAGCTCACTGAGGACTTAGTCGACGTTCGTCATCAAGGCGAATTCAGCAAAATGTCCCGTGACCATGTAAATTTCATGGACGTTTCTCCCAAGCAGGTCGTTTCTGTTGCGGCAGCGCTCATTCCGTTTTTGGAGCACGACGACGCTAACCGAGCACTCATGGGCTCAAACATGCAGCGCCAAGCGGTACCTACATTGGTTTCTGAAAAGCCCTTGGTGGGTACTGGGCTTGAGCGAGCTGTGGCAAGAGATTCCGGAGTCTGCGTGGTCGCTCTGCGCGGCGGCGTGGTGGAAACCGTCGATGCAGCACGAATTGTTATTCGTGTGAACAATGCAGAAACCGAGACCGGTGAGGCTGGTGTGGATATTTACGATCTCGTGAAATACACCCGATCGAATCAAAATACCTGTATCAATCAACGCCCTCTCGTTAAAGAAGGCGATGTGGTCGCAAAGAGCGACATCCTTGCAGATGGGCCTTCGGTGGATACCGGTGAGCTTGCACTGGGTCAAAATATGCGAATCGCGTTTATGACCTGGAACGGCTACAACTTTGAGGATTCCATTCTGATCTCAGAGAAGGTGGTTAAGGAAGATCGGTTTACCACCATTCATATCCAAGAGCTGACCTGTATCGCTCGGGATACAAAGCTCGGCTCCGAAGAGATCACCTGTGATATTCCCAATGTCGGGGAGGGTGCCCTGGGTAAACTGGATGAATCCGGCATCGTCTACATCGGCGCTGAAGTTGCAGCAGGGGACATCCTAGTCGGCAAAGTGACGCCAAAAGGTGAAACCCAACTGACTCCCGAAGAGAAGTTGCTGAGAGCGATTTTCGGTGAGAAGGCATCGGACGTTAAAGATACCAGTCTGCGGGTTCCGAGTAGCTATAACGGAACCGTTATTGATGTCCGGGTTTTTACCAGAGATGGTATTGAAAAGGATCAGCGGGCAAAGGATATCGATGCGGAGGAGCTCAAGCGGATCCGTAAGAATATCGAGGCCGAGTTCGCAATTATTCAAAATGCGACCTATGAGCGTTTGGCAGCGGCCTTGAGCGGCAAGGTGGTGATCGCCGGTCCAAAGCTTAAGAAGGGAGAGAAAGTCACTGCAGCCTACCTCAAGGAGTTGGAAGCGGAGGATTGGTTCAAACTTCGAATGGAGAAAGATGAGCTCAACGAGCAGCTTCAAGGTGCTGAGCAACGTCTTAAAGCCCGGCGAGAAGCCCTTGATGAAAAATTTGAAGAGAGCAAAGGCAAGCTTCAAAGCGGGGATGATCTGGCACCGGGTGTCCTGAAGATTGTGAAGGTTTATCTTGCGATCAAACGTCGGATTCAGCCTGGTGATAAAATGGCAGGCCGCCATGGCAACAAAGGGGTCATCTCGGTTATTAAGCCGGAAGAAGATATGCCTTTTGACGCCGATGGCCAGCCTATCGACATCGTGCTCAATCCCCTGGGTGTGCCCAAGCGGATGAACGTTGGGCAGATCCTGGAGACGCACCTAGGTTGGGCAGCAGAAGGGCTTGGGTTAAGAATTGGTGAGATGCTCGATGCGCAGCGGGAGATCGCCGAGGTTAGGAAGTTCCTCGATAAGATATACAACAAAAGCGGCCGACGAGAAGATCTCGATTCGCTGTCTGACGCTGATATCCTTCAGTTGGCAGGCAATCTTCGAGGCGGGGTGCCAATGGCAACGGGTGTCTTTGATGGCGCCAATGAAGAAGAGATTAAACAAATGTTGTCGCTGGCGGGTCTGCCGGTCGATGGGCAAACGCTGCTCTTTGACGGTTGTACCGGCGAGCAGTTTGATCGGCCGGTGACGGTTGGCATCATGTACATGTTGAAGCTCAACCACCTCGTTGATGACAAGATGCACGCGCGCTCAACAGGATCTTACAGTCTGGTCACCCAGCAGCCCCTCGGCGGTAAGGCACAATTTGGCGGACAACGCTTTGGTGAGATGGAGGTCTGGGCGCTTGAAGCTTATGGGGCCGCCTACACCTTGCAGGAAATGTTGACCGTGAAATCCGATGACGTGCACGGCCGTACTCGGATGTACAAAAATATCGTCGATGGTGATCATCGAATGGAACCGGGTATGCCCGAATCCTTCAATGTTCTAGTGAAAGAAATTCGCTCGCTCGGAATCGATATTGAGTTGGAACACGACTGAGAAGTCAGGTTTGAATCAACACGTTAATTTTCTATCGGGCCAAGGCGCCCAACATGGAGGAACACTGTGAAAGACTTACTGAATATGCTGAGAGCTCAGGGTCAGACAGAAGAATTTGATTCACTCAGGATTGGTTTGGCATCACCTGAGATGATCCGTTCCTGGTCTTTTGGTGAAGTAAAGAAGCCAGAGACCATTAATTATCGGACGTTTAAGCCCGAGCGCGACGGTCTTTTTTGTGCCAAGATCTTTGGGCCCAATAAAGACTACGAGTGTCTTTGCGGTAAGTACAAGCGCCTTAAGCATCGCGGCGTAATTTGCGAGAAGTGTGGCGTTGAGGTCGCTTTGGCTAAGGTTCGCCGCGAGCGCATGGGCCACATTGAGCTGGCGGCACCGGTTGCACATATCTGGTTCTTGAAGTCGCTTCCATCACGGATTGGTTTGTTGATGGATATGACGCTGCGCGATATTGAGCGCATTTTATATTTCGAGAGCTTTGTCGTGATCGATCCAGGTTTGACCTCCCTAGAGAAAGGCCAGCTGTTGTCTGATGATCAGTATTACGAGGCGCTCGAAGAGTTCGGCGATGAGTTTGAGGCCAAGATGGGTGCTGAAGCCATTCAGGATTTGATGCGCCAGATGGATCTAAAAGATGAGGTGGCGAGGCTTCGAGAAGAGCTTCCCCAGACCAATTCTGACACCAAAACTAAGAAACTCACTAAGCGATTAAAGCTAATCGAAGCCTTTATCTCTTCAGGGAATGAGCCATCGTGGATGGTGTTCAACGTCCTGCCGGTGCTACCACCGGATCTTAGGCCGCTGGTTCCTCTAGAGGGTGGCCGATTTGCGACATCTGATTTGAACGATCTCTATCGGCGCGTGATCAACCGTAATAATCGCCTTAAGCGTCTGCTCGACCTGGCTGCACCGGACATTATTGTCAGAAACGAAAAGCGAATGCTTCAAGAAGCAGTAGATGCGTTATTGGACAATGGTCGTCGAGGTCGTGCGATTACCGGGACCAATAAGCGTCCTTTGAAGTCTCTTGCCGATATGATTAAGGGCAAGCAGGGTCGTTTCCGTCAAAATCTCTTGGGCAAGCGTGTCGATTATTCAGGGCGATCGGTGATCGTGGTTGGTCCGACGTTGCGTCTTCATCAATGCGGACTTCCGAAGAAAATGGCGCTTGAACTATTCAAGCCCTTCATTTTCGGAAAACTTGAGGCCCGTGGCTTGGCCACCACCATCAAGGCTGCCAAAAAGATGGTAGAGAACGAGACGGCTGAGGTTTGGGATATTCTCGCAGAAGTGATTCGGGAGCATCCTGTTCTGCTGAACAGAGCGCCCACCTTGCACCGATTGGGAATTCAGGCTTTTGAGCCGGTCTTGATTGAAGGTAAAGCCATCCAGCTTCATCCGTTAGTCTGTACGGCTTATAACGCTGACTTTGATGGTGATCAGATGGCGGTACACGTTCCGCTGACCCTCGAAGCGCAGCTCGAAGCTCGAGCTCTAATGATGTCAACCAACAACGTGTTGCTGCCCGCTGATGGCGAGCCAATTATTGTGCCTTCCCAGGACGTGGTTTTAGGGATCTATTGGATGACCCGGGACCGAGTTAACGATTTGGGTGAGGGGATGAGCTTCTCGGATATCGAAGAAGTTGCCCGAGCCTATGCCAATCGTCAGGTCGGCCTCCAGGCTAGGATCAAGGTCCGAGTCCTTGAGAACGTCATGGATGACGATGGTATTCTGCAGACGTCGTCAAAAATCCATGAGACGACGGTTGGGCGAGCATTGGTATTCGAGATCGTTCCCGAGGGCATGGCGTTCGAGCAGATCAATAAGACCATGGTCAACAAAGACATGTCTCGTTTGATCAACCTCTGTTATCGAACAGTGGGTCTTAAAGAGACCGTTATTTTCGCCGACCAATTGATGTACATGGGCTACGAGTACTCAACTCGATCTGGAGCATCAATTGGCGTCGAGGATTTTGTGATTCCCAATGAGAAGGCAGAAATCATCAGTCGATCCGAAGATGAGATTCGCGAGATTGAGAGTCAGTTTTCCTCGGGTCTCGTCACCCAGGGTGAAAAATACAACAAAGTGATTGATATCTGGACCCGAGCGAGTGACCAGGTCAGTAATGCCATGATGGATACTCTGAGCACTGAGAAGGTTCTCAATCGCGATGGCGAAGAGGAGGAACAGAGTTCATTTAACAGTGTTTGGATGTATTCCGACTCGGGTGCTCGAGGCTCCCCCGCTCAGATCAGGCAGCTGTCAGGTATGCGTGGAATGATGGCTAAGCCAGATGGGTCCATTATTGAGACCCCAATCACGGCCAATTTTCGGGAAGGTCTGTCGGTGATGCAGTACTTCATTTCAACCCACGGGGCACGAAAAGGGTTGGCTGACACGGCACTTAAAACGGCGAACTCAGGTTACCTGACCCGACGCCTTGTTGATGTTGCGCAGGATTTGGTGGTGACTGAAGTCGACTGTGGCACTGAAGACGGAATGATTATGAATGCCGTGATCGAGGGCGGTGACGTCATTGCAGGCCTCGGGATGCGCGTGCTCGGCCGAGTCGTTGCCGTAGATGTCTACAATGCCGCTGGGGATGAAGTTTTAATACCTCAGGGGACACTGATCGACGAGAAGTGGGCAGACCGTGTTGAAGGTATGGGAATCGATGAGATTAAGGTTAGAAGTGCGATTACCTGTGAGACGCGCTACGGTATTTGTAGCAATTGCTATGGTCGAGACCTGGGTCGTGGTCATTTAGTCAATATTGGTGAGGCTGTGGGCGTCATTGCTGCGCAGTCAATTGGTGAGCCAGGCACGCAGTTAACCATGAGAACGTTCCATATTGGTGGCGCGGCATCAAGAGCGACCGCGGTTGATAATGTCCAGGTCAAACACGAAGGGGTCTTCAGGCTCCATAACCTGAAAACGATCGAAAAACCGAACGGCGAACTTGTTGCAGTCTCTCGGTCGGGTGAAGTCGCTATTGCAGATCAAGAGTCTGGGAAGGAGCGAGAGCGTTATAAAGTGCCTTACGGTGCATTGATAAAAGCTGCGCCCGGAGCGACGGTCGAGGCGGGCGCCATCGTTTGTACTTGGGATCCGCATACGCACCCCATCGTCACCGAGGTTGCCGGTAAGGTCGTCTTCGAGAACATGGAGGAAGGTATTACGGTCCGCCGTCAGACGGATGAGCTAACGGGCTTGACCAATATCTCGATCATTGATCCCAAGGATCGACCGACTGCGGGTAAGGATACCCGAGCGGCTGTATCTCTGGTGGATGGTAAAGGTAAGCCATTGATGTTGTCAGGTACGGATGTGCCGGCACACTACTTCCTGGAAGCCAACGCGATTTTGGGTCTAGAGGATGGTGATGCAGTCGCTGCGGGTGACGTCATTGCCAGAATTCCGCAGGAAGGTTCAAAGACCAGTGATATTACCGGTGGTTTGCCACGAGTCGCCGACCTGTTCGAAGCGAGAAAGCCCAAAGAAGCGGCTGTTTTGGCGGAGATCAGTGGAACGGTATCCTTCGGTAAAGAAACCAAAGGTAAGCGCAGGTTGGTGATCACTCCGACGGATGGGGCGCTCTTGATCGATGGTTCGGATCACTACGAGGTCTTGATTCCCAAATGGCGCCATATGACGGTCTTTGAGGGAGAGCAGGTAGAAAAAGGCGAGGTGGTTTCAGATGGACCCGAGAACCCTCATGACATCCTGCGGCTGAAAGGTGTTGAGGCTTTAGCCAACTACATCACCAAGGAGATTCAGGACGTCTATCGGCTCCAGGGGGTGAAGATCAACGACAAGCACATCGAAGTAATCGTTTGTCAGATGTTGCGTAAAGTTGAA
>Ga0315331_10002805_pt1 | contig 13143 bp, 12 predicted proteins | sample M160m34915metaG_FD_203456 | JGI IMG/M metagenome (GOLD analysis project Ga0315331, IMG submission 203456) | Ammonia-oxidizing marine archaeal communities from Monterey Bay, California, United States - M1 60m 34915 | ecosystem: Environmental > Aquatic > Marine > Intertidal zone | place: USA...
GTGTCGTTTACCACGGTGACACCTTCGCAACGATTCCCCCGTGCGACTCCGTGACCGGCATGCACGAGTTGTTTCGCCAAGTTCTTTCCCAACCCTTTTTCGCAAAGCGGCCGACCTGTCGCGTCGAAGATCCCCTCGACGAGCGGCACATCAAAGACCTCGCTGCGAAGCTCGCCCAGCACCGGGACGAGATCTCAGCGGTCATCCTCGAACCCATCGCGCTAGGAGCCGATGGCCTGTGGCTCTACGCTCCCGCCTAACTCCGCAGGCTGCGTGAACTGTACGACGGAAACCGAAGTGCTCTTGATGTTCGACGAAGTCGCTAGGCGCTTCGGAGGGGGGGGACGGGAACGCCGGCGTTTCAGCCGACATCCTCTCTGTTGAGAAATCGGGGACGGGGGAGCACTCAGTCTCGCGCTAACGCTCGTGAGCGAGCTGATCGGTCACGCGATCGCCGCAGCCGCACCGGGTGCTCGGATACACGGGCAGCCCCCGCACTTCCGCCGCGGCCGGCGCCAGTCTCGATCTCCCCGAGAGCCCGCCACGCTAGGCTCGGAGGGGTCGTTCCACAACAGTTCTACTCGGACAGGACCCCAGAAGCCCGCTTATAATGCCAGCCCACGGCGGGCAGCGGCCGGGTCGGTCCCGTGCGCCGAGTCGCCGCAGCGAGAACAGCCGCAAAGGGTTGCTAGCTACACCAGACGCGGCTCCCAGCGGTCGGAGCTTCCGGCTCCCGAACTCCAGGAAAGGATGTCCTGGAATGGAGAGACGCGTTGGCGCCGAATGGTCAACGCGCATCATGACGTCGAGAGAAGACCTGATGGCAAGATCAGCACGTTGCTGTTTCAGCTTCGCCGGATTGCCAAGGTCGACCCTGCCATCGACGTGAAGGATCATGAGATCGCGCTGCTCGATAACGACGGCAACCTGCTCGAGCGACGTTCACTGTACGACCTCCTGGCGAGCAACCCCGACGAGTTCCAGTTTCTGCCGGTCCGGGCCGAAGCAGGGAAGCGCCCCTTCATCGACCTCCTCCACGCAAATTCGCTCGAATGGATGCACCAACCCCACCTCGAGACGCGCAGCCCGCTCTATGCCTCGACGAATGTGCTGGTTTCCTTTCGGCATCAGGACACTGTGGCAATCTTCGACTGGAAGGCGGAGAGGCTTGTCTGGGCATGGGGGAAGGGGAGATATCCGGTCAGCACGATGCCACGGTGCTCGCTAACGGCAACATCCTCATCTTCGACAACGGGCTCGACCGGCGCGCCTCGCGGATTGTCGAACTCGACCCTCTCCGAAAGGAAATCGTCTGGGAGTATCAGGCGGCAGAACCCCAGGACTTCTTCTCACTTCGCAAGGCTTCCAGCCAGCGACTCGCAAACGGCAATACGCTCATCGCCAACTCCGACAGCGGCGACGCGTTCGAAGTCACGCCCGCGGGTGAAAGGGTCTGGCACTATGTCAACCCACGCGCGGACGCGCACGGAAACCGGGCGACGATCGTACGAATCAAGCGATACCCCACAGTGTTGATCGATCCGCTGCTAGAGCTCGATGGCACCAGGACCAGCAACTAAACCCCGCGCCCCGCGCGGTGCCTGCGCGGACGCAGCGACGCGAGCAACCGGGGCCCACCGGTCATGGGCCGGGGCGCCTTCGCGCCCGTTCAAGGCCTCCCTCTGACGCAAGCCGGCGCGCGTGTGCGCCTTGAATCCGGGCAAGAGTAGGTGGCGTGGAAAGCAGCGGACCGTGGAGCAATTGCGAGAGGCGGAGCATGGCCCCCCTTTTCGACCGCTGCTCAGGGGCCGGCTAGCCAAACTGCCACGCGGGTACAGCAAGCGGACTGCAGCTACCGCCGCCTCGTCGCAAGCCCCGCGAGACCAAGGCCCGTCAGGCAGGCGGCGCTGGGCTCGGGGCGGGGACGGGGACGGGCGTGCACACGTAGGTCCGATTCACCGCGCCAGCGACTCTGAACGTTCAGGGCGCTGCAAAGCCCTGCAGGGTCACTGCCGCATCCCCATCCACAACAAATTCGCTCAACCCCTCGACGGCTGAGCGAATCTCTTGATCAAACAAAAGGCCGGCCTCGGCGCGGAGAAACGAATTCGCAAAGCCGACCCCCGCCACGACAACGGGTGTTCCTCCGGAACCCGCGCCCGCCGATCCCCGCGACGTAGAAGTCCTCGAATCCGGGTAGCAAAAGGCGTCAGCAGCAAAAAATACTCCTTGCAACCAAGACAACCCACCGCCAAACGTACCCGCCAGAATGCTATCCCTCGATCGCCCGACCTTTCGCGCGGACAAAGTCCGGCGAAGCGCCGCGCTCACGGAGCGGCGGGAACGACTCGGACGTACGCCGCCCTGTGACTCGGATTATTCTCCGGGGCGCGCGCCATCGTGCTGGATGATCTCGATCAGATAGCCATCGGGGTCGAGGACGAAACCGACGACCACCGGCCAGCGATCAAGGCGTTCCGGCTCCATCACTGATTTGTAGCCGGCAGCGACAGCTCGCTCCCAGGTGTCCTGGGCATTGTCGACGTTGATGTAGATCTTCCAGAGCGCGAACCCATGATCGATCTCGCCCGGCCGCATGGTCTCGGCGAACTTCGCGAGCTGTAGGCGGCCGCCCCCCTGCTCGCCCGCGAGGTGTACCTCGTTAACGCTCGGGATCTCAGTCCGGCCCTGTTCCTGAAGCCCCATGATCTCGGTATAGAACTGGACGGAACGCTCCAGATCGGAAACTGCGATGCAGAACTGTCCTACGGAACTCGCCATTGGTCCCTTCCTCCTAGTGTTCGCCTAGCCGAACGACTTATTTCGGTTGTTCGTGAGTGTGACAGAAATCCGTCGTCGTCGTGCAGCTGCGGCGATTCAACATCTTCGGGGTCGGTCATGGTGCGGCGACCTTTTATTCGCCCACTTGCTTTGACCGCACTCAACATCCCGCGGGACTGGACATTGCTCGCTGGACGCTCTGGGGTATACGGAAACGGCAACGAAGCCGTGCCGACACGTATTACAAGTCGACGATCCGTGAGAGCTTCTGGCGCTCGTGGCGAGCGGAACGCAGCTCGCCAGGAACGCCTCTGAGCTGGCTCGGGCTTGCCTCACCTACACCGGAGATGTAGCGGGGAGACGACCGGCCGCGCGAGCCCCGTCCGCCGCCACTCGCAGAGGCACGACATCAAGCGCGCGATCAGCGTGGACGGAGTCGCGGGGTCTGGCTCAGGAAGGTCGCGACGCTCCTCCGATTCCATAAAAAGGGCGCGAACGCGGGCTGCCCCTCACACTCATCCGAGAATAAGCGTACGGCAGCGCCGCCCCGCATCCGAGCAACCGCCGGAACCTGCCATCCCATTCCTACCCGGAGAGGGTCCCAAAAGTCCTCTTATACCTCCTCTCCGGGTACTTTTGTCTCTCGCGGGAACGGCAGCCACGGGTAGGTGCCGACCGCAAGGCTGAATCGACTCTCTCCGATATTCCGCTCATCCATCCCTCGGCCTCGACCACCATCGGACTTCGATGGTCCGGGCCACAGCCGGGCCACCGACCCGATCTGTGGCCGTCGCCGGTCACGCTCGAAGGTCCGTACGAATCGATGAAGCAGCTGTCGTGTTATCCGAGTGAGCGAGAGGCTCGATGAGTAACTCATCTCTGAGACACTGCATCAGGCGGTCCGAGCGCAAGCCTGATGTGGGAGCTTCGATGACGTGACGTCTTGTCCTCACGCTAGCGGCGCCCGTCACCTGCTCCGACACGAAGCTTCTGTGCCGCAACCGGTCCCTGGTCGGTGTCCTACACGAACGCGCGAACCTCCACGGCGGCAGATAAATCGAGCTGAGCTGCCGTGATGGTCACAAACGGCTTCGTCAGCGAGTTCCTGGGCTCGGAGGAGGAGGGCTTGATCACCCCTCTCCCAACGAGGCCGAACGAGGATCTCGATGCCTATCTGGAGAAGGAGTCGAAGGATCGTCCCTGGCAACCGCTTGTGATGCTCGAATGGTGGGACGTCATGCTGCCCGCCGTATGGAGCAGGTCGTTGGAATCATCGGGCGACAGCACCGGCAGATCAGAACTCCCGAGTTGACCCAATGGGACGCAGCGAACGGGGCTCGCCAGGACGGCGCGACCTCTTCGGCCAGCGAATTGATCATGCGGCGGGCTCCACGCCGGAAACCTGAAGGAGACTTTTCGGAATAGTCCTACGAGGACACCAGCCTATAAAGCGGCTCATCCTTCATTACCGCTACCGCTGGATTTTGGGCTTGCGATGCTCCCTTCCAGATGATAATTCCCGGACTCGGGCACGCGACTGTGGCCGGGAGCGATCGCTTGGAATCCTGGCTGACTCAGGTCCCCCTTGAAATTTGGTTGGCGGGGTTTCTTGCTCTCTACATGGCGTGGGGCATTGGCGCCAATGACGTCGCCAACGCCATGGGCACCTCGGTGGGGTCCGGCGCGCTGACGCTCCGCGGCGCGATCATCGTGGCCGCGACCCTTGAATTCTCTGGCGCTTTCCTTGCGGGCGGACACGTCACCGACACGGTCCGTAAGGGAATGCTCGACATGGACAAGGTCGCGCTGAGCCCCGATTTGTTGGTGTACGGCATGCTTGCCGCGCTCGCGGCCGCCGCCACGCTGCTGCTGATCGCTTCCTTCCGAGGGCTCCCAATCTCAACCACCCATTCGATCGTAGGCGCCATCATCGGCTTCGGCACGGTCGCCTTTGGTGTCGATGCCGTCGCCTGGGGGAAGGTCATCCAGATCGTCCTGTCCTGGATCACATCGCCACTCCTCGGAGGGGTTCTCGCCTTTCTGATCTTCCGCTTGATCCGGCGACTGATTCTCAATCACAGCGAACCGACCGCTCAGGCGCGAATCTATGGGCCGTGGTTCTTCTTCTTGGTGTTCTTCATCATCGGCTTGGTCACCCTGTTCAAGGGGCTCAAGAATCTTCACCTCGACTTCGACCTGCAGACGTCATTTCTCCTGTCTGTCGGCCTGGGAGTCGTCGGCCTCGCGCTCGGGACGCTGTTCGTGCGGCGGGTCGCCACCGTGGCGTCTGCCGTGGATGAAGACGGTTCGAGCAGCCGCGGTGTCGAACGAGTATTTGTCGTGCTTCAGATCTTGACCGCATGTGCGGTGGCATTTGCACACGGGTCGAACGACGTGGCCAACTCCATTGGGCCGCTCGCTGCCGTCGTCAACTCCGAGCAGGGGGCAGATCTCGTTCGGAAATCCGCGGTTGCCCCTTGGATGCTCGCACTCGGCGGGGTTGGTATCGTCTTCGGGCTCGCGACCTGGGGCTACCGCGTGATGGAGACCGTGGGGCGTAAGATCACCGAACTAACTCCAAGCCGGGGGTTCGCGGCCGAGTTGGCCGCCGCGATGACGATCGTGCTTGCTTCTAGGTTGGGGATCCCGGTGTCGACCACCCACATCCTCGTCGGAGGCGTCCTCGGGGTCGGGCTCGCTCGTGGGATCGGAGCGCTCGATCTCCGCGTGGTGGGGCAGGTCCTCGTCTCGTGGGTCGCGACCGTGCCGCTCGCGGCTGTCCTGTCAATCGGCTTCTTTTACTTGATCAAGGCCATTCTCAGCTCGTAGGAGGGCGCCTCATGAGTGTCATTGGAAACCTTTTCGGGCACTCACCGGTGCGGCCGATGCAGCGGCATATGGAAGCCGCAGTCAACTGCGCCCGCGAGGTCCTACCACTGATCGACGCAATGGAGTCCGGGGACCGCACCGAAATTGCTGCCTGCCGCAAGCGCATCGACGACCTCGAGCACGAGGCAGATGACATCAAGAACGAAATTCGCAGCCATCTGCCTCAGCGGCTCTTCATGGCGATGGAGCGGCGCGATCTGCTGGAGATCCTCAACCGCCAGGACTCCATCGCCGACGTTGCCCAAGACGTCGCTGAGATCGTAGACCTACGGGGAATGAAAATCCCCGCCACGCTCGTTCAGCCGCTTCGGGCGTTGGCCGTGCATTCGGTAAAAACCTGCGAGAAGGCCGAACAGGCGATCCAGCAACTCGACGAGCTGGTCGAGACGGGCTTTGGCAAGCGGGAGGTCGGGCGGGTGGAAGAGATGCTGAGCGCGCTGGCTCTGCTCGAATCCGAGACCGACGACCTCGCGGACACCTGTCTGCGCGCGCTCTTTGCCATCGAGGACGAGCTGGGAGTCGCCACGTACTTCTGGTACGAGCTGATCGGGTGGGTCGGCAAGATGTCGGACCACGCTGAAGCTGTCGGAAACCGCATCCGGCTGCTGATCGCTGACTAGCTCTCCCGACTCCGCGCGCACCGCGCACGGCCGCTTACCGAAAGCCTCCGGCCTCCGCGCTAGCGTGCGTCTCCCAGGAAGTGGGCTCGGGGCCGGATGCAGGGCCCCTCTCCCGTGCTTGAGAGCTGGCGTCATGCGGCTGACAGACGGGCCCCATTCGCAGACCGAGTGCGAGGGTTCTCGGCGCCCTCAGCGAGTTGAATCTCCTGGCAAGGCCGAGGTCGTCGACCCTTCATCCCCAGCGTCGCCAAGGCGCGCTGCCAGAGTGGATCACTCGCGGCAGCCGTCCGTGAGAGTACGGCCCCTCCCTTCAAAGAGCATCGCTGCCCGCATCGGCTCTGACAGAAGAATGGAGCGCCCCACCCAAGACGAGAGCGGATTGACTCTCTCGGCAGCGCAGAGCGCCTCAGACCGCGAAACGCGACTCGAGGTATTCGTTGATGGCCTTCGATTCATAGAGCCAACGAACCTCACCTTCCGCTTCGATCCGCAGGCAGGGCACCTTGGGCGACCCCCCCTCACTGAGAAGCTCTTCACGCCATTTCTCATTGCGCTTGGTGTCTCGCGTCTCGATCGGTAGCGCCAAACGCTTCATCCCTCGACGAACGCGCACACAGAAGGGACACGCCTGGAACTGATAGAGCTTCAGGCGCGCGGTCTCGGAATCGACCTTGGCCTGTGCCGCTTCGTTCCTGACGATGGCGCTCGGCTGAAAGAGTGCATCCAGCAGTAGGAGGATGGGTCCCAAGACCACTCGAACGGCTCTCATTATCGATCTCATGAATCGGATTCCTTCCCCATCCCGAGGGCGAGCAATCTCAGCTCGCTCACCGCGATGTTCCTCTCGTGATGCCGCCGCTTGTCCCAAGCAGGTTACATCCGAGAGCATGACTCCACTCCCGGCGCGATCTGGATCGGCCAATCTCGGCAGCTCAGAATCTACAGGAAGTCTCCTCCTACGACCGCACACCTCCGGCTCTCTAGCGTCGACTGCAGGGCTCGACTGGGTATCGGCAAGACCATCCTACCTTTGTATAAGAAACCACATGGGTCCGGTCAGTCTTGTCAACTCCGCCAGTCCGGCATGATCCAGCGAAGTGAATGCCTCCCGCGACCTGATCTCAGCCCCCTCCCCTCTTGGGCCCGTCGTCCGCTCTGGCCATCGGTCCGCCGCCCGGTCAACACACCGCTTATACTGAGCCACCGGGATCGGGGGCTTCCCACGGAACGCAATGAAGGCTCGCCAACCAGCCACAGATGACACAACAGGAGCCTGAGGTGAAGGGAACAACTGTCTATTTCGATCTCGAGACCGGAGGCATCGAGGCGCATCAGCCCAACATCCAGATCGCAGCGATCGCGCTGCGTGACGGGGTCGAGATCGGCGCGTTTGAGCACAAGATCCGTTTCGACGATTCCGTCGCGGACCCGGAAGCTCTCGCGATGAACCATTACGATGCGGGGGTCTGGGCCAAAGAGGCCGTCACGGCAGAAACCGCGGTCCGCGCCTTTTCCCGGTTTTGTCGCGACCATGCTGACCTCGAGCTGCTCTCTAAGCGAACAGGACGTCCATATTCCGTGGCGCGGTTGGCAGGTCACAACATCGTCAGCTTCGACATCCCCCGACTGCGACGCATGTTCGATGCATCGACGGACAGCTATCTACCCGCGTGCTGGTGGTACCCGCTGGACACGTACCAACGGGCAATCTGGCATTTTGCGGAGAGAGACATCCCAACCCCTGAGAACTACAAACTTTCCACGCTCGCCGCGCACTTCGGACTCGACGCGGAAGGCGCGCACGACGCCCTCGCTGATGTTCGCCTCTCCGCGGGTGTCGCCCACGCGATCTGGAAACACCAGCCCTAAGTCAGGCCGCCGGAACTACAGTGGGCGGGATAGCGATCTGGAAGGGCCCACTGGCACTCGTCCGAACATCCCTCTGAACCTTCTGATCCGCGATCGTTAGCCTAGGCGGAGAGCGCACCGCGCAATGGTCCTCGTCGAAGGAGAGTTGATGCACGCCGCGACCGGTCTGTTCGTTGTCTTCAGTCGCTGTAACGCAGCGGGACGGATCCCAGACTGGAACCAGTGGATGGTCGAGGAGCACGTCCCGGCAATGTCCGAGACAAAGGGCGTGCGCGCGGGCTCGCATTGGGCGCTTGGCGTTCAGCCCACCCCCGGCATGCCGTCGGTCGGCTTCTCGCACATTTCGCTGTACGAGATTGCAAGCGAGGACCTGCGCGCGACGGCGGCCGCGCTCGTCAACCGAGAACGGGCACTCCGCAAAGCTGGGGACCTAGACCCCAACCACTCGGTGATCGAGATTGATGTGCTCGAGGCTCATGGCCGATGGAATGCGAAGCCACGCCCATCACCAAACCTTACCGGTCACATCTTCGCCTACGTCAGCTGTAATGACCCAGGTGCCGAGGATGATTGGGACGCCTGGAATGACGACGTGCACATGCCAGACATGCTCGCGTCCAAAGCCTTCGAGGGGGTCTCCCGCTGGCGCAGGGTCGACCCGGGCGGGCGGCGCGCAAGGTGGCTCACGCTGTACGACGTGGGGTCGCTCGGTATCGATGAAGCAGTCGCGCGATCGGCGGCGGCCATGCCCGGTATCGTCGCGGCAGGGCGTAAGCACACCAACCATGTAGGCGCGTTGACGGTTACGCTCGTTCGGGCCTGAACGGACATCACCGCGATCACACGCGAGCGCGTCGAGAAGACCCTCCCAAGTACTTCGAGAGGGTGTACCCGTCCAGGGGAAGCGAGCCCAACCGGCTCGCAGTGGTCGAGGCCGTGGCAATCCAGCCCGCCGCCCCCCCGGGGGGCGGCGGGCTGGATTGCCGTAATAACCCGACTCGGTCATCGCGCCAAAACCTCGCTCATCTCCGTTAGCCGCCGAGCTCTACATTTTTCGATTTTCAACGACAGGCCGAAGTACACTTCGATCACCTTGGCGACCGGCGCCATTTCCCTACAACAGTGAAGGATCCCCATGCTGCAACTGAAAACTATCGGCTCAAAGTTCGCCCTCTCACTCATTTTGGTTCTGGGGATGCTCCTAGCCGGAGCATCTACCCATGCCGACGACGACCACAAAGGAAGGTCGATGACCGGAGTCTGGTTTACGCAGGCGCCAGCAGGTTGGATCGTCCAGACAGAGGACGGGGCGTTTTCCGGTGACACCGAGATGCGCTGGGAACTCGAGGAAGACGCCAATGGCCTAATCCAGGGCTTCAACATCTGGCACTCCTTTAACGCAGTAGAGGGCCTCGGAGTCGGTGCGATGTGCATGGTGGGGGCCCGCGACGGCTCGCGTGTCGTCATCACCGAGGCATCTGTCACGGATCGCCTGCTACCGACCTTTGAATTCAGCTGTAGGCGTGGCAAGGGACCGCGCGCACGTTGCCTGGGCGCGGGCCTCTCGGATCAACCGCCGGTTGCTCTCCAGGGCAAGATGGTCCGCGTAAAGAATTCAGCGAGCCGCGACGACGAGCTCGTGGACCTAGCGATCGACGCCGTCCGTGATTTTTGTCAGGGACAGTTGCTGGACCCCCCGGCCCAGGCTTGCGAGGGGTTGCCCCACCTCAACGCAGAGTGCTCACTGAACTGACCTCCGAGGACACCCGCCGCTCCAAAGCCGGTTCTCCGGTGGCGAGCGGCGGGTGGGCCCCGGCATCCCGGTCCTCAGCGACCGCGCATTCGCTGCGCCCCCGGACGCGCTGAGCAAACCCGGCTCTCTACGCCGGCGGTTCCATGCTCGGGGTGAAACGACCTCTTCCTGCCTGGGGCAAAATGGCGGCGGAGGTGTCACTCGGCAACCACCCCGCGACCTCTTCGATCCTTCTACGATGTTCAAGGGTGACGCGCGCGACAGAGAAGCTGCCCCCCATCCCGCGAGCCAATCGGCGCTCCCTACCCGGGCTTCTCCCGGCGTGGGCCTCCACCTTCTCCTGCAGAGGACACGCCCATTCATTGCGCGTTGCCTGCCTCTTCGATGCAGACTCTCTACGTGCTGCGTGAAGCCTGGGTGCAGGTTCCCCTCCCCTGGGCTCAATGGTGGGACAGGGAGGGCCGATAGACGGGGGGGGGCAGGGGTGGAGAATCCTCCTGCCAACGCGTCTCTGATCGAACCGAACACAGATAAGTGAGCTTGATGTCAAAGAAGTGGACACGAGTCGGACTCACCATCGCCATCCTGGGCGTGATCGCCAGTCAGGTGGAGCTGGCGGTGGTCGGGAGGCTGGCCGAGCAGGCGAACCCACAGTGGTTAACCGTGGCATTCACCGTCCTGCTCATCGAACGGCTGCTGGTGGCGTGGCGCTTCCAGGTCTTGCTGGGCGTGCTCGGGATCTACTCCACGCTGCTGGAAATGGTTCGCGTGGTGTTGATGAGCAACGCGCTGGGGCAGTTGCTCCCGACTGGGATTGGACAGGACCTGATCCGCGGCCACGAAGTGGTTCGCTCTCATGGCCGCGCCGTCGACGTATCGGCGAGCATCATCCAAGAGCGCCTTGTCGGCATCGGGTCGATGCTTGGGGTTACGCTCGTCGCTGGGGTGTTCTGGCTGGAGGGACCGTTGCGCTGGTGGATTGTCAGCGGCGTGCTCCTGTTCTCGACGGCTCTAGCATGTAGTTATGTTTGGGCGCGATCGTGGTCCCAACGTGGCGGAACCCTGCCGTCGAGGCTTCCGATCCCGGAACGGGTCCGGAGCGCGCTCCTGGAGGTCGCTTCCGCCGTTTCGGATACTGGCCGGATTCAGCCCGTGTTCGGGCGAGTGCTCGGCATCTCGGTGACGGTCCAGTTGAGTCGATGCCTCGCGTTCTGGTGCCTCTACGATGCGCTCGGGAGCCCCGTGCCGCTGGTGTACACACTTGCGTTCATTCCCCTCGTCTTCCTCGTAACCTCCATCCCTCTAGCGGTGGGCGGGGTGGGCATTCGCGAGGGTGTCTTGATCGCGTTGGTGGGACAGCTCGGGGTCTCCGTCGAAGTCAACGTCGCGGCAGGCCTCCTCTATCAACTGCTGGTCCTCGTGGTCGTCCTGCCAGGGCTGATCCTCTACGCCCTCCGCGGCACAATCCCTGCCGCATCGCAGGTCCCGGCGGAAGAGGCGAGGCTCCCCGCCGCGCAGGCTCCGGTCGAGCGATAAGCACAGAGCACACCCTCGCGGCCCCGCTGGAGCTCGACCCGACGACGCGCAGAGCGCCAGGGGAGCTCAGCCACCCCATTGGCCGTCATGGCGACAGGGAGCCCCTCGCTCACTCGATCCATTCAGAACAAGATGCGGGGTTGGCGCTGCGACCGCGGTCTGCTCATTCCTTTGCGAATCGGGGGCGAGAACGCCTTCGCTCGTCTGAGTTGCCCGCCGGAGCGTCCGGGAATGAGCAAGACGAACGGAGCGTTGCGCGAACGAGCCTTCCCGCTCCAGGAGCGCTGCGAGAGGCGTACCGTAGAATCGGTCTTCGCTGGGAAGCTATTTCTTGACGAGGAGATATTGAACACCCGTCAGGAACATCTCGCGAAGCAACGGCACAGAGCCCAGCCAGTTGCCAGAAACGATCGGCAAACCCATCTTGAGGCTGATCGACGGGCGGACGATGTCCGCCTGCCGCTCCTCAATCTTCCAGCCTAGGCGCTCCGCAACCCGCTCGAAGCGCGCGATCGTGATCTGATTGATCGTGCGCACTTCTTCCCGATAGTCTTCGTCGTCGGGCAAGGTCTTGAGCAACATAGACACCGGCAACAACAGGTGTAGCCAGGGCATAAAACGAAACGGAGCCCGCGCGTAGTGGTGGTGCCCACCGACGGGCGAGAAGTACGGGGGAAAAGAGACGTAGCAGTAGCCCCCGTCCTTGGCCCAACCGTAAGCAGAGGCAAGCGCGCCCTCTAGGTCCGGTACGTGCTCGACCACCTCCTGCAACACCACCAGGTCAGCCCAGCCATCGTCGGCCCCTCTTGGTGCCTCGAGGGCATTCCCGACCTGAAACTCCGCACCTGAGCGGATCGTCTCTTCCGCGCCTCGCGCGGCATCGACCCGCAAGGGATCTAGTTCGACCCCCCGTGCGGTCGCCCCCGCCATCGCAAACGCAAAGGTTCCGCCCCCATCGCTGCAACCGAGATCGAGGACCTTCTTGCCGCTCAAGTCGAATTCCCAATCACGCAGCGTCTTGAGGACGCTCACCTCGGTAAGGTTCTGTCGCCGATCGATCCGGTCGAGAAGGCCCAAAGCGGCCCCTTGCAATGCTTCCTGTTGACTCATTCTTCCTTCCCTGCTCCTGCGTCGAGCGGCAACTAAACCTCGAGCATGAACCCATCGCCCTGCCGACCGGCCCTACGGGCCTAGCAGCAGAAGACGGGCCGGTCTCATTTCAACGGACGATCAAAGGAGGCCTTCGTCCCGATACCACTCAAAAGTCCGACTGAGACCTTCATCAACGGAGACCTTCGGTTGATAGACGAGCATCCGTTCGGCCTTATCGATCTTGAATGAGCGACTCTTCGTAAAGAAGTCCACACGACGGCGATAGATCGGGGGGTCGATCCGGAGGGGGACACAAATCGTTTCCACCACACTGCCCAGGATCTGGAACGGCCACGCCGGAAAATGCGGAAAGCGATCCCGCACACCCATGATCCTCGCGATCCGAGCAGCAAGTTCGTTCTGGCTGACCGCTTCGCCGCCAGCCACGATGAAGACCTCGCCGTCCACGCCTTCCGCGTGAGCCGCTCGGATGAAACCGTCGACGAGATCTTCCACGTAAACGAGATGAAAAAGAGCATCTCCTGAACCCAGGACGAACCAGCGGCCCTTGTGGATCATCTTGAAGAGCTTCAACAGGCGGAG
>Ga0315331_10002807_pt1 | contig 13134 bp, 8 predicted proteins | sample M160m34915metaG_FD_203456 | JGI IMG/M metagenome (GOLD analysis project Ga0315331, IMG submission 203456) | Ammonia-oxidizing marine archaeal communities from Monterey Bay, California, United States - M1 60m 34915 | ecosystem: Environmental > Aquatic > Marine > Intertidal zone | place: USA...
ATCTGCTTTCAGCAGGACGTCCACGACATCGACATGTCCTTCAGCAGCGGCCCACATCAGCGCCGTCTGGTTTGCTCTTTCTGTTGCATTGACTTCCGCCCCCTTTGACAGCAGCGCACGAACCGGGCCAACACGTCCGGTTCGTGCGGCAGTCATCAACACGGTTTCGCCACCAAGGAGCGAGGAATTGGGATTCGCTCCGTGTTCGAGCAATAATTCAACGATCCTGGAATTGCCATTACGACAGGCAAGTGACAGGGGCGTCACACCATAACGGTTCTCGCAATCGGCCAGTGCATCCGCTCTGACGATCGCTTCTGTTGACGGCAGATCATCCAGATAGACCGCCCAGTGCAGGGCTGTCATTCCGTCCGCCTGTGCAGCATTTACGTCAACCTGCTGCGCCAGCAATTTTTTAATTTCATCCTTGTCCTGCTGTTCAACAGCATTAGCAAGAATCGGTTCAGCTCCATCAACGTTCAGACCGGATGCTGCCGACAGTCCAAAGGTGCAGACTGTCAGGACTCGTATCGCGACGATGCCGTATTGTTTCAACTCTGTTCTCTTCATCGTCTGGCTCATGCGGATCACAATGAAAGCGGCTCGAACAACTCATCAACCGTCCCGTTGCTGTCCGCAAACTCGTCTATTTCGACTCCCGCCTTATTCAGCAGGGTCAGGTGCAGATTCGCCAATGGTGTCTGGCGACCATATTCAATATGTCGACCACCTTTCATAGCACCCGCAGCTCCGCCTGCCACAATAATCGGAAGGTTGGAATGATCGTGCGTGTTTGGGTTACCCATGCCGCTGCCATACAGAAGCAGCGAATGATCAAGCAGTGTGCCGTTACCTTCCACAGTGTCAGCAAGTTTCCCCAGAAAGCCGGCAAACAGTGAGACGTGGAACTGATTGATTTTGGCCAGCCTTGCAATCTTTTCATCATCATTGCCGTGATGCGACAGTGGATGATGCGAATCCGGAACTCCCACCTCGGGGTAGCTGCGATTGCTGGTTTCACGAGCCAGTTGAAACGTGGTCACTCGCGTAATATCGGCCTGCATCGCCAGTACCTGGAGATCAAACATCAGGCGAGCGTGATCACCATACGACGCGGGCACGCCCAACGGCCGATCCAGATCGGGTAATTTATTGTCGGTCGCGTCTGCTTCGGATTTCTGAATCCGCCGCTCTACTTCACGCACGGACTCCAGATACTGATTGATTCTGTTTCGGTCGCCAGCGCCGACTTCTCGTTTTAGTCGAGCAATATCTTCGGTGACCCAATCCAGCAGACTGGCCTTCTTCTGCAGCTCAGCGCTGCGTTCAGCAGCGCTGCCCCCTTCACCGAACATGTTTTCGAATACGACTCGCGGATGCGCCTCAGACGGAAGCGGAGTCGTGGGTGAGGACCATGAAAGATTATTCTGGTACACACAGGCGTAGCCGTTGTCACATTGACCAACCGTCTGCATCAGGTCCATCGACAGTTCCATCGACGGCAACTGTGTTGACTGTCCTATCTGCTTCGCCGCGATCTGATCGGCGGTTGTCCCCAAAAAGTAATCTGTGCTTTCGGTATGCTTCGCCGTGGCGGCACTGAGGAACGCTGAGTTTGATGTCGCGTGGGACCCTGGATAGGCGTTTGCCAATTCAAGATCGCTGATTACGGTCACTTGCTTCTGCACGGGAGCAAGCGGACTTAATATCGGGGGCAGCTCGCCGTGCAGGTCCTCACCGGTTGGCTTCCAGCGACTGAGGTCACACCCCATCGGCATGAAAACATAACCCAGACGCCGCACCGGACGGGCGGCTGTCTTTTGCGCCGCGGTCGCCGCCGGAACCATTGCGTCAAGCAATGGGAGCGCTATCGAAGCGCCCATGCCGCGCAACGCGGTACGACGGGAGACGCACTTTTTTTGTATGAAACTCATTCGCACACCCTCATTTGAAATGCAGGGCTGTTAATTATTCCCCAGACCACTTCCGAAAAGCGATACTGATTTCCGGCGGCACTACGCACGACCTGGCGCACAGCCGGCCCGTCCTGATCTTCGATGCCGCGGCCCAGCGCATAGATTAATAACTTTTCCGTCAATGTGGCGACAAACATTTCAGGTTGCTCAAGAATGTCCTGTTCGAGACCGACGACCCCGCCAACCGTGTTTTCTCCATACAGGCCGCCGGCCGACCGGACAGGCTGGCCGAACTCATGGTCACGCCAACGCCCCACCGCATCGTAATTTTCAAGGGCGAAGCCGATGGGATCAATGATGTCATGACAACTGGCACAGGCTGCATTGGCTCGATGCAGGGCCAGTCGTTGCCGTATAGGCAGCTCGGCTCCAATCACGACATCCTCCAGAGACGGCACATTGGCCGGAGGCGGTGGTGTTGGCGTGCCCAGAACATTGCTAAGGATCCAGTGACCACGAACGACAGGCGACGTGCGTGTGGCATAAGACGTCACAGTAAGAATGCTTCCGTGACGCAGTAATCCGCCACGATGATACTTCCGTGCGTCTTCCACTCGACGAAACCGGCTTCCGTAAATGTGGGGAATTCCGTAATGCCTCGCAAGGCGTTCATTCAGATAGGTGTAGTCGGCATTGAGCAGGTCAAGCACGCTCCGATCTTCCTGCAGGATGCTCTGGAAGAACATCTCCGTCTCCTGACGAAACGCCTGACGGAGGTTGTCATCGAAATCCGGAAATGCTCGCGCGTCAGGAGTTCGCGAATCAAGATTGCGAAGATAGAGCCACTGACTGGCAAAATTTGTAACCAGAGCACTGCTGCGAGAATCGTTGAGCATTCGATTCATTTGCTGCTTCAGAACGTCCGGCTGCCGCAGCTCACCTCTTTCTGCCACAACCAGAAGTTCATCATCCGGAATACTGCTCCAGAGAAAGAACGAAATACGTGAAGCGAGTTCCAGATCGCTGACCGCATAGACCGACCCACCCTGAAGCCCCTGGGGATCGCGTTCCATTCGAAACAGAAAACGCGGACTGACCAGTATCGAGCTGAGTGCCATTTCGATTCCGGTCTCGAATCCGTCCTGTGCGTGAGCCTCACGGAAGAACGCCATCGGTCTGGCCAGATCATCATCAGTGATTGGTCGTCTGTAAGCTCGCCGTGTCAGGTCAGAAATTATTGTCTTCGCACATGCTTCGTCTTCGTCCGGGCTCGACGGGTAACAACAGAAGATACGCCTGCGGCCGGGCGTATTCAGAGAAGGTAAACCAGCTGACGGCGGAATATTGTCATGTGTGTAGAATGGTCCCGTGATCGAAACCTGATAGACGGCCGGAGTGAGTCGTGGATGTCGATGAGAGTTGAAGTGCACATTGAGTGGCTGACGTTTGGTCTCCAGCAGATACGACTTGTTCCTGACAAACGTGACTCCCAGGTTGTGTGGTCCCGCAGGGACCACGATCCGAGCCTTCAGCAGATCATCGTCAAATACGTATCTTTTCCGGTTTTTCGGTGGAACGATTGTGAAGTTCGCGACACGTTCACGATCCAGCAGAAACTCCATCTCATACTTCTGATTCAACCCTTCCACATGTTCGTTCCGGTCACGCGCCAGATGGACATGCACTTCATACTCGCCACTGCGAGGAAACGTGTGATGTAAGAGAATTCCCCCACGCGTTCCCAGAGGCAGACCCGGCACATGCTTCTCCTGGGTCACATCCGGGGCAATGCGATAGGTGTGACCATCGGGGTGTTTTCGGGATTCACCAATTGCCAGCTGACTGATCTTTCGCGCGCCGTTGAGATAACGCGTCAGCAGCGCAGGTGGAAGGTCACCAACCGTCACGTTGTCAAAACCGTGACTGGATTCGTCGGCCGGCAGCAGCTTCTCTGCGTTGATGTCCAGATGCAGAAGATCACGAATCGCATTCTGATATTCAATCCGGTTGAGCCGCCGGAACGTATCGGTTCGGCCAGGTCGTGGATGTTCTGCAGCTGCTGCATCCAGCGCCTCCGCCAAACTCTTCATCACTCCCTCAGCAACGTTTTCGGTTGGGCGACTTTCGCCGGAAGGTGGCATCTGGCGTGATCGCAGCTTGCGCAGCACCCGTTCCCAGATCGCAGGATGCTGCGCAATATCGTGCTCCAGAACGGAAATCAGGTCCAGGTCTCCCTCCGGCGACTCGCTACCGTGACAGTTGACACAATACTTCGTTAATACGGCCGCTAACGGTGGTGGCGGCGCTTCGGAACTCGCGTGTTCCGACCGTTTCTTGTCTGACTCGTCCTGTTCAGCTTCCGTTGCCGTCGCTTTCAACTGCAAAAGACCGCCCCAAACGATGCCTGCATAGAAACAGACAATGCCGCAACCCGCCAGCACACGAAGAATTGTCAAACGATTTACCATGCACGACTCCAGGCCTGCCTTCGTATCTCCTTCGCGAATTATAATCGAAACCCATGCGTTTAAGACACTTAGTGTTGAACCTGGTCCTCATGAGTCCGCCACGAATCACATTATCACCGATCGTTGACTGAAGGTCGACCGCACTGAAGGTCGGCTGGTACGGCCAACACATCCAGGCTCCGCTGCCACGCACAGTCTTTTTCGCAGCACGCTTCTTGGAAATCGTCGCAGCGGCCCCCGCCGTCTATTGACTGTTTCGGGCGTCCTGCGTCGTCAGAGACCACTCGAAAATGAGATGAGGCCGGGGACAGTCCGTCGTACCCCGTATGAGACGTTCGTATGCAGTGAGTCAGGACATCTTGAGTTTTCGGTCTGGTTGCCGATTCGGGGAAAAACAAAATCCGTTTGGCGGACATGGCAGGACCAGTCGTCCTCTCGGAGTACCCGATACGAATCCGGGCGTGACCAGGTCTCGGCCGATTCCGAAAAGCTTTCTGTTCCATTCGTGCGTATTTCGACGCGTCGTGCAGGACCACCCGGAATCAGAACAACCTGCTCTGGCAAATTGGATATGTCGGAGAACGCAGGATGTGCGAAGATGACGCAGACCAGGTTTGTACATCCGCATTCCACGCGTCCCTTGCATCAATGAATGTTCCATATAAAGTGCGCCCTTGTGTTGAAGCCCAGGTGGAAATGTACACCTGGAATGCGGCAAGTGCATATAGCGCCCTACGGGCCAGCTGCGGAAAGACTCCATCAGTCCGAGTATTCCGACGGTTAGCTGCAAAGCATGATTGGGGACAGGTGCCACTGAAAGTGGCCAAAGGTCCGGACCAGAAACGGAGCGGGCATAAGGTGACCCAACCGGAAACTGAAACGACGAGAATCAAAGCACTAAAAGAGGATGAGATGACGAATCAATCGATGTCAAGCACACTGGCCAGTGTGGCTCTTCTTGCTCTGTCGTACCTGGGTATTCCTGCCGCCATCAGCATCGCATCCCAGAAGCCCAACGTTGTCCTCATTTACATCGACGATCTGGGATACGGAGACCTTGGCTGCTATGGCTGCGAAGACATCCCGACACCCAACATCGATCGACTGGCTGCCGAAGGAGTGCGGTGTACAGCCTCGTACATTACGAATCCGCCGTGTTGCCCCAGTCGTTGCGCTTTGATGATGGGGCAGTACGGTCAGCGATTTGGAAAGTACGGCATGTCGCGCGGCCTGCCGATTCCGAAGGACCGTCCTACGCTGGCGAAGTTTCTCAGCGATCATGGCTACGTATCCGGTCATATTGGCAAATGGGATATCGGGACCAAGCGACAGGGACCACTGAAGGTCGGATTCACGGAAGTGGCGAAGACGCCGCCGAAGAAAACGTACAGCAAAGAAGAACTTGCGGGTGCTCCGGAAGCCCTGCGAAAGCAAATCAGCAGCAAAGGCAGCAAGTCAAAGTATTTCTGCGTCAACGAAGAAGGAAAAACGGTCTGGCTCACTGACTACGACGGCGATTCGATGTGCGACTTCATTGATCGCCACAAAGCCGAACCGTTCTTTCTGTACTGGTCACCTGAGGCAGTGCATTCATTCAGCACAGAAGCCCCGAAGCGACTGACGAATCGCACGACAGCTGCGCCCGGAAGACGAAAGCTGGCCGGCGCGATCGTCTCGGTTGATGATCAGGTCGGCAAGCTGGTGGCCACGCTGCATAAACACAAGTTGCGTAAGAAAACGCTGGTCATTTTCACCAGCGACAATGGGGCCAATGGAGGCGAAGGCGGTACATCGACCCCGTACACCGGTGGCAAAGGACGAGGGACGCAGAAAGAAGGCTGGGTTCGTGTGCCCACAATTTTCTCCATGCCCGGATTGATTCCGGAGGGCAAACAATACGACAGCCTGATGGCCAACTTTGATTTCTATTCCACCATCACTTCGTTGGCCGGGCTGCCGATTCCCAACCACTGCGACGGTGTGGATCTGATTCCGTACCTGACCGGTGAGCGGACAGACGATGCGCATGAATACCTGTTCTGGCTCAACAACGAGCCAGGAGACGCGGTCCGCAGACACCTGATCGCCGTCCGCTGGCGCGATTGGCGGCTGTACAGGAAGTACGAAAAGGACCCGTGGCAACTGTTCGATCTGAAGTCCGATTCCAGAGAAGAACACGACATTGCGCCAATGCACCCAGACATTGTCAGGCAAATGGCAGCTAAGCACACAGCATGGTCAGAGACGCTTGTCCCACTCGGCAAAATCCCCAGCATTCGTGCCGGTGAACCGGTCATTCCCACCGGTCACGGTTGGGAATTTGCGTCTGTGAAAAAGCCGCGGCACATTGAGAAATGAGCTTTGCAAGGAACCTCGCGCCAGTTTCGGACAGACTTCTACGTTACCCCGAAATACACAGCGATACTGTTGAACGTGGCACCTGACACGCAGTGGCGGCTTCTGATCGCACTCTGGCGGCTGGCGGAACTCCGAAAGATGGAAGTATTCAATCTGACGTGGGGCGACGTGCTGTGGAATAAGGGGAAGCTCAGGGTGCGGTCAACCAAGACACAACACATAGAAGGCTGCGAGCTTCGTTACGTACCTCTCAGGGACATCCGACAGTTTCTGGAAGACACATTTCAGGCGGCACTGCCGAAGGGTAAACGGAGTCTTCCTGCTGATGCACTGGTGATTACCCGATATGACGAATCAAACAGCAATCTCGACAAGCCATTCAGAAAGATCATTGAAGCGGCTGGTCTCGTACCATGGCCGAAGCTGTTCCAGAATATGCGAGCAAGCTGCGAAACCCAGTGGCTGAAGGACAGTGAACGTGGTGATCTGGTCGCCAATTGGATCGGTCACAGCGTAACCGTTCAGCGGAAAAACTACGTTCAGCACACCGATGATGACGTTGACGCATTCAACGCGAAGCCGTCCTTCAAAAGTGGCAACACAGGTGGCAACAAACCTACGCGAATCGATGCGAAGGCACGCGATATAGCGAACAAGGTGAAACCATCGAAGGGTAAAGAAAACGCTAGCGAACAGCGTTTTTCCACGTCAAGCGGACATGGAACGAACAACCCGACCAGGACTTGAACCTGGAATAACAGAATCAAAATCTGTTGTGTTACCTATTACACTATCGGGTTACGTGATTCGTTGCACAATTTTACGCGCGGGGCGAGTATCAGGCAACAGCATCTCTGTCTGTTGATTCTGATGCGCCGCGCCGTGCAAACACAGACCGAACGATCAGTCACAGCAGATAACTGAGCCGGTATTGGCACCGACCGATTTGTCAGTCGTTCCGCAGCTTCAAACCGATTTCGCCCAGCTTCAGACGGATTTCGTTCAGCGATGTAACGCCGAAGTTCCGGCTGGCCAGAAGTTCGTCCGGCGTCCGGGCAAGAATCTGTCCGATCGTCTGAATCGCCAGACGGTTCATACACTTGCGCGACCGCACAGACAGACTCAGATCGCCAATCGGGCGATTCATCGTGGCCTGCTCTTCCGGCGACATGCTGGTGTCGACAAAGGCGTCTCGCGAGTGAACCTTGTGCAGGTTAAGGCCGATGCGCAATCCGTGAGCCGCCAGCAGTTCCCTGATTTCCAGCAGACTGGTTTCACCAAAGTTCTTTCCGGCCAGCAGTTCCTGCTCACTGATTTCGGTCAGGTCGCCCAGCGTGTTGATATCCATGGCCGCCAGACAGTTGCGACTGCGGACTGACAGTTCAAAATCTGTCACTGGTCGGCCCAGCAACTGCTTCATCCGCGCTTCCTGACGAGCCTGATCTTCGTCGTAATACATGTCCTGAGTGGCTTCGATATCCTTCAGATACAGCAAAGCCTGCTCGTGATTTGGATCGTAATCCAGAATTCGCTTAAAACAGAAAGCGGCGGCCTGGTAGCTTTCACGATCTTCGTACAGCAGTCCCAGATTCAGCAACGCACCAATATAGTATGGAGGCTTGGACAGGCTGCGTTCGTAGTAGCGAATCGATTCTTCATCGTTGCCGCGCAGTGAATTTTCGGCTGCCAGCCAGAACAGAGCTCGCGAGTGATGCGGGTCCATGTCGACAGCACGTTCAAAGTACTCAACGGCCGTCAGTGCATCTCCCCGATCAGCCCATATGCATCCCATCTGGAACGAGTATTCAGCTCGGCTGGCGGCAGATGCAGCCACGCTGCGAAGCATCTGTTCGGCAGCGTCAACATCACCACCGGCACGCATAGCGCCAGCCTGACGAAGTGTGGCGTCAATCTGATCGTAGCCATTCTTGCCCGCATCTTCGAAACGCTGTGCGGCTGCGCAATGATCGCCCAGTGACGTCAGCACCTGAGCATGGAAGAAAATGGCGACTCCATCCTTCTGTACCTGGCTGAGCGCCGCATTTGCTTCTTCATTCTGAGACAGCAGGTAGCCTGCAACACCGGCGCGGGCAAGCAATGATTCGGATGCACCGCCAGCCTCAATTGTCTGGTTCAGTTCAGTGACTGCCTGCCTGACATCGCCGGCCTGATGACCAATCAACGCTGTTCGCAGCGCCTCAATCTGATCAAGAGTGACGGGACTGTTAAGATTCAGCAGTTCTGATACGTTCACTACGTTTGCAACTGACACTGATGCCAATTCCTTCCAACACGGGAACAACGGACGGTTCAATAACCGGCACTTCCATCCAGAGATGATGGAATGCAAGCCGGGCTTTTCTACTCAGCCCGATTTTCTGAAACCCACGAGTTTATCGCTTTTTCTTACTTGACACAATTCACACGTTCGTCTTCCCGAGAATTGGACAGGTTCGTGCGGTCAGGCCGCCGCCACCACAAAAAACATTGGGAATTGCTGCACTCCGACTCCGGCATGGACACCGATAAACCAGTGATCGGTGGCCGCAGGTCCGTCACGACCGATGCCGATGACACGTTGGCAGCACCCACCGGAGAGCTGCTGAAATGGGGATCAAACTGCGTCTGACGATGAGTCATGCAGCGGTGCCGGATCCTGGAAATCCCGCAGCTGGTCAATGAAGTCGTGGTCCATTCCCGCCGCCCGCCTTGCTTCCCGCAGAAATACGTCACCCTTTGCATTCACGGGGCGTATGGGCCAGTGCAGGGCCTGCTGCCAGGCCTGAAAGTCGGTCAGCGAAGGATCCTTAAGCTGTCGCAGCCACTTCAGACCAAACTGTACGTGAGTGATTTCGTCCTTGTGAATCGCCCGCATGATGGCTGCTCCCCGAGCATCACCATGGTCCAGAAAGTACTTTTCAAATTCGACCGTGTGATCCAGATTGGCCCCTTCGAACACCAGCGGAAGGCCGGCGATATATTCCAGCTCACTGGAATAGTCCCGGGCCTTGTTCCAGATATATGAATTCACGGGCAGGCCCCCGAACTGAATACCCAGTTCTTCAGCTCGCTGAGCATGGAGCTTTGTGTGCCTCTGTTCGTCGAACATGATCTCAGCCATCCCCATGCGGAACTCAGCCGGAGCACCGGGAAAGGCCAGCAGCACCATCGCCATGACTTCCAGTGCCTGAAGTTCATGATTGGCCATGATGTGATGAGCAACAGCACGTTTCTCCGGGTCTCTAAACGCCTGCGGTTTGGGCATCGTCGGAGCCGTTCGCCTTGCAGCGAATTGAAGGTTCTCCGGGCGCATCGGCATATCGACCCGCAGGGCGTCACCTGGCGAATGATCTGTGAGCACTGCCGCAGGTCGCTGAATTTTTTTTTGCAGTGCATCTGACAGCAGTACCTGTTCCGCGAAAGCCCGTAGTTCCATGTAACACCCCGCTTACAGTGAATGGAATGCTCTGACATCTTCCGCCGACAGACGTCCGTCGTGCAGCGCAGACGCCACCAACGCCCCGTCAGCGCCGGCGGTGGCGATTTTCGCCAGATCCTCACAGCCGCTGACACCCCCGCCAGTGATGATGCTGCCACCCGGCAGCAGCGACCTTAAACGTTGACAAAGTTCAATCGTGGGTGTCCCTTCATTGACGCCGACAGCGGCCAGGTCCAGCACAATCAAGTGCTGCAGACCGACGTCGACAAGCTGCTGTGCGATATCGAATGGTTCGGTGGTACGCCAGCTGGAATTTGCGGCAAGCGGCCGGCCGTCCTTCAGATCGAGACTTAAAAACAAGCGTTCCGCACCAAAGGTCGTCACCAGCATCCTGGCGGTGTCGAGTCCGTCAAGTGTCTCGAGCGCCACGACAACGTTGTCGACACCCAGATCCAGCAGTTCCTCAACATCTGCCGGCGATCTGACGCCGCGGTCCACAATCAATGATGTCTTGCCACGAGTAAGCTCGGCCAGCGAGCATCGGTTCAGCTGCTGGAACTGAATGGCATCCAGGTCGGCGATATAAAACCGATGCAGGTCAAAAGCACTGCTCACAGTCTGCAGGATGACCGCCGGGTCACAGGACGACGTGATTTGGCTGTCAACGGGGCGATAGTGCTCTCGCTGGCCGGCCACTCCCCGTACCACCACGCCGTTCAGAATGTCAAGAACCGGGATGATTTCCATGTCAAAGGACTTTGATGACCGTTGGCTTGTGTTCGTCAATCGACGTCTGAACAATACGCCCGTTCAGCTCATCAACGTTATGAGGGCACAGCCCTCAGCCGTAATTCGAGTTAACACTCTGAACATGACAGCGACTTTCGTTGGTCGCCGAATTCATTTATGTGTAGTACCGTTTCCCGACGTCACGTCGAGGACCAGCTGGAGAAAAATCAAACATGGCCAGTAAGCCATCTGTCATCATTAGCGCATTTGCTGACGAAGCAGCCAATTATCGTACAGCTCTGGAACAAATGACGGCTCTCGCAGCCATCGGAATCCGCAACTACAGTCCTCGGTTCATCGACGTACCGGGAGACGGAACCGTTGAACATGTTGTTGATCTGGCTCCGAAAAAACTGGATCGGCTGAAAGAGTACCACGCAGAATACGGCATCAACGTGACCAGTATCGGCGCCCGCGTAGGAAAAGTGAAGTTATTGGACGTGGACGATGGTTCTCACAACAAATATGTGCCGATCGACGAATACCTGGCCGGCGAAGTCGCCTCCACAATCGCAGCAGCACAGGCTTTGGACACAAAACTCATTCGAGGTTTTTCCTTCTATCATCCTCGAGGCACCCGGCCGGAAGATCATCTGGACCAGGCAGCCGATCAGATTCGACAGATCACCGAAGCGTGTGCGAAGGAAGGCCTGGTGTACGGTCTCGAAATCGAACCGAACCTTGTCGGCGAAACCGGCCCGTTGCTGGCTGAACTGGCAAGACGAGTGGACCACCCGAACATGGTGCTGATTTTTGATGGTGGCAACGTGGCCGCTCAGAACAAGAATCCTGTTCAGGTGTTTGAAGAATACAAAGCGACCGTGCCTTATCTGGGCTGGATGCACGTCAAGGATTACCGAATTGATCCGAGCCTGACATGGACAGGTGCGGTAGACGAAGAACGTCTGAAGAATTTCGTGCCGGCCAACGAAGGCGACGCGGGGCACGAACTGGTATTCCGCGATCTTCGCGAACAGATTCCTGCCATCGAACAGCGTCTGGAAAAGCTGGGCGTTCCCGGCTTCTACCTTGAAACCGAGCCACATCTGAAAGGTGGAGGCCAGTTTGGCGGATTCAGCGGCCCGGACGGAATGGGCGTTGCCGTGCGAGCCCTGTGTTCTTGTCTGGACTACGCCGGCATTGACTATGATCTGCGAACCTTCGCAGACATCCGGTCACTGCGAGGCTTCTGACCGGACATTACAGAAGGCTGACCGGACATTACAGAAGGCTGACCGGCGACGTCCGTTCTGGTGAGCGGAACGCTGCTGACTGCGTAAAGCCAGAGCGCATCCGTAATTTCCTGTCGGCGTTGTATCACGCAGCCTGCGTGATGCAGACACGGAAAAGCCCGCTGGCAACGGGCACTACGGATCCGGTGCCTACCCGTTAATCGAAGCCAGAACCTGGCCTGTCGTCACCTGTTCGCCCACAGCAACATTGACGGCCGCTATGGTTCCGGCAACAGGTGCTGCAATTTCCATCTCCATTTTCATTGCTTCCAGAATCAGCACCGCCTGCCCTTCCGAGACGCGGTCACCGGCACTGACCAGCACCTTAAACACGGCACCTGGCATCTGCGACTTGACGGCTGTCATCTTAGCGGCAGATGCGTCTGCTCCCGGGCTGGCGGCAGTGTCCGTTTCGACGTTCTTGATGTCAACGCGGAAAGCCTTTCCGTTGACCGTTGCCATATTGCCTTCGAAGGCCATGAAATAGTCTTTGCCGTCCACGGTGACATTGTACTCAGCCGGTTTCCGCTGCCCTGAAGTCGAGGGCGCAGGAGCAGCGACCGCCGCCTGGGCAGCTTTGTCGATCTTTCGAACACCGACTTCCGCTTCGCCTTTGAGAAAACGAATACCTTTCTCTTTGCACGCCGCAGCAATGAAGATATTTTCGTCGGTGATTTCCAGACCTTCGTCGGCCAGAGCCTTCCTGGCAGGCTCGATCCCCTTGCTCGGATCCTCGTCGTTCGTTTCCAGAGGCGACCGTGTCGTCGGCTCCTTGCCCAGCTGCTTGCTGGCCAGTTCCACGATTTCCGGATCGGGGGCGACCGGTGTTTTTCCGAAATACCCGAGCACCATCCGGCCGTACGGTTCAGCGATCTTCTTCCACGGACCAAACATCACGTTGTTAAAGGCCTGTTGAAAGTAGAACTGCGACA
>Ga0315331_10002809_pt1 | contig 13126 bp, 8 predicted proteins | sample M160m34915metaG_FD_203456 | JGI IMG/M metagenome (GOLD analysis project Ga0315331, IMG submission 203456) | Ammonia-oxidizing marine archaeal communities from Monterey Bay, California, United States - M1 60m 34915 | ecosystem: Environmental > Aquatic > Marine > Intertidal zone | place: USA...
GCCGACGCCATCGATACGAGCGTTGACGATCGGTCCCGGGCTACCGGAGAGGCCGGTGAACTCGAAGTTCGTGACACCAGGTGTCCACGTATTCGAGATGTCCATGAAGGATCGGGAAGCCTCGGCATCGCTCGCGTTGGGCGTCGAGGGCTGAACCGGGACGCGCCAGACGTTCATGGCGTGGTTGCGAAGAAGGGTGAAAGTGCCACCAAAGTTCGGGCGACCCGAGGAGTTGGTGATGCCGATGCGGAGGAAGCGATCGCCGCCGCCCACGCCCGCCTGCCAGCTCGCGCAGTCCCAGTTACCGATCGGTGCACCCGCCGTACCGGGGGCCGGGTCCAAGGGGTCGTGCGAGACCGGGGGACAGAAGCTGATGGCCGTGCCCGTTCCCGATCCGGTGCAGCCCGGGCCAGGACAGGCCGCGAGCGCGCCCGCTCCTGTTGCAAAGGTCGCCGCTTGCTGAATGGTCATGTGCGACTTCGAGACCTGCCCGACGTTGGCGAAGGCCGGGTAGACGTTGTAGTCGAACCCAGTTCGGTTCATCTCGTTTGCCGCGATCGAGATCTGGCGGCCGACCGAGGTCGTCGCCGCCGTGCCGGCAACGCTGACGTTGCGCGGGCCGTCCGTCGGGGGATAGAGGTCCGGGCCGGCACCGCCAAGGGGCTTGCCATAAATGCCGGGCGTCAGTTCGAATCCAGCGGAGGGATTCTCGATGGTGATCGAGCCGACCATGTTTCTTGATGCCGCGCCTGCTTGTGACGCCACCAGCGCACTCAGCGCGATCGCAATCGCGAGTACGGCCTTTCTGTCCATCTGCTTTCTCATCGTATGCATTCTCCCTGCTTTAGAATTGAGCTTTTCGCGATTCCATCTCACGTCCCTGGGGAAATCGCGTTCATCGTTGTCTGCCGAAGCTCTGGAATTCTCCTGCGAGCCTTGCCCGCTGCTTCCTCAACCGGGTCGGGACCACTCAAACCCTCAATCACTGTGCACGAGTGAGGGTGCTCCTGGCGGATTCGCCGGGTCGAGTCGAATTCTGACCTCAATTCATAGTACGCGGATCGCACACAGAAAGGTCGATGAAAATTCGCCTTCCGGAGAAAAACCTGAAGGCTTCGATTTTTCCCCTGAGGACGGTCTGAATCGACTAAGTCCCTGCTGGAAGTCAGCCGCCCGGGGGTGTGATTTGAGTCGGATCGAGCGGAGTATTGGCTCGCATGGCGCTCTCAAGCGCTTGGGCACGCTCCGTTTCCCCCCTGGAAAAATGCAAGTCAATGAGCTGTTGTTGAGCGGCTTCGCCGCCTCGGAAGAGAACAGCCCGCTCTGCGAGCTCAATCGTCCGCTCGTCCTGGCGGCCGCTGGCGAGACGAAGAGCCACGAGCGCTGCAGCCGCTTCGGAGTCCCAGGGATGTTCCCGAAGGTGCTTCTCCCACGCCTCTTCGGCGACCAGGGGCTGCTCCATTCGTTCGAGCAGCCGCGCGCGCGCTCGTCCTGGCGATTCTTGATCGGGCGCCACAGTCGCAGCTCGGCGGTAGAGTTCGAGCGCTTTCTCGGTCTGGCCTTCCCTCTCCTCGAATCCGGCCGCCGCCTGCAACCCTCGCCATCCAGAGGGGTCAAGCATGACGGCTCGCTCGAGAGCAACCCGGATTTCGCTGGGCTTCGCTCCGCTGGTCACGAGCGCCGATCCCAGGACTTCATACAACTCACCCAGATCGGGGTTGGCCTTGATCGCGCTGCGCGCGGTTTCGAGCGCCAGGCTTTGTCGCCCCGCTTCCAGGAGCAACCGGACTTTCGTGCGCAGGGGCTCGACGTTCTCGGGAAGCATCAGGTCGAGATCGTCCAGGCCATCGAGGAAGTCGAGCGCAGCCGCGGCACCGTTGGCCCGCTCCACCCGCACCGCCTGAATGGCGAGGGCCGTGGGCCACATGGGGCTTCCCTTGAGCCCTGAGAGGAGTCGGGAAAAGCTCTCTGCCTCCCCACTGCTCACCGCTCGCAGCATAAGCCGGACGGCCGCCGGGTCGTCCGGGTGACTGCGGAAATGTTGGGCAGCGTGATTCCAGGCGTTTTTGAGGGAGCCCGCCTCGTAGTAGAGTCGCGCCAACCTCAGGGCGGCTTCCGTTTGTTCCGGACCCGAGCGGATCGACTGGCGATATTCTTCGACCGCCCGGGTGAAGTCGCCAAGCTGTTCGGCCGCTCGGGCAGCGTAGAAACGCGCCCCCGCGTTGTTGGGCCAGCCGGGCAGGACCTCGTCCAGTCGGGCAAGCGCCTCGGCCGGGCGGAGTTCGTTGAGATGTACGCGTGCCTCGATCAGCCCGCGATAGGTATCTCGCTCGAGACTGCGGGCGATCTCGAGCGCCTCCGCGTGCTCTTCGTTTCGTGCCAGGAGGTCTGCGAGCGTCAGGATCGAAAGCTGGGAAGGGCTTTGGGCGAGTTCGATGGCTTTTCGGTAGGCGGCGATCGCAGCCGTCAGGTCGTCGCGATCCGTGTACAGATTGGTCAAGGCCACCCAGGCCTCCGACTGGGATTTCAGATCGGGAAGGCGCGTTCCCTCGAGGAGCGTGGCTTCGGCCCTGTCGACGTCGCCGGCGGCAATCTCGCGTTTTGCGAGCATCTGCCGATAGCTGGAGGAGTTCGGTGAACTGGAGAGCGCGCTGCGCAGAATCTCGGTTCCCCGACCCTGACGTTCAGTCTGGTCGAAAAAGAGGATCGACTCTTTCAGCACGAGCCCGCTGAAGGGGTGGGCCTCCAGGCAAGCCAAAAAGGCCTGCTCCGCGGCCTCGAACTCCATACGTTCGGCATCCAGCCGTGCGCGGGTCGCGCAAAGGGTGGCCCGGGTCGCCGCCGGCGCGGAGTGCGCCGCAGCCACGGCGTCGATCGCCGCGATCGCTTCCGCGGCCTCTTCGATCTCGCCGAGGACGAGGAGCGTGGCGGCTCTCGAGGCCATCGCCGATTGATTGTTGGCGTCGATGTCGAGGATTCGCTCGAAGTCTTCGAGGGCCGCCTCGGGATCGTTGCCCTCGTTGAGGTAGGTCATGCCGCGAAGGCTCAGGGCCTGGATGGACTGTGGGCTCGTCTCCAGGACGGCACTCGCATAGGCGATCCCGTCCTCAAGGTTCCCGGAACGGACGCTCGCCGCTGCCAACTCCAGGTTGGCGGCGGCGCTCCAGTTGGGGTCCTCTGCGGCCTTGCGAAGGGCCCATTTGGCGATGGGTGAGGTGCTGGTCCGATTCAAGGTGAGCCCGTAGAGGTAGTTTACTTCGGGGTCGTCGGGAGCGGTTTCGAGCAGCGCGCGGAGGGGCTCGAGGGAGGCCGCGAATTGGCCCTGAGCGTGTAAGCCGCGGACGTCTTCCAAGGACGGTCCACGATCGCAGGCGAGCCCCACCCACATCCATCCGACCACCAGTAACGAACTGAGCAGGAGGCGGCGGAGTCGGTCAGCGGGGTTTGTTGTGGTGTTCGAGCGTTTCGTACTGGTTTTGCGGACGGGTTCCATCCCATCGATCCTACCATCCCGCCGAACTCGTGGCTCAGTCGTCGCGGATGGGCGAGCACGTCGCTGGGGTACGTAGATTGCGCTAGAACCTTGGCATGAAGGCTTTACGCGCGCTCGGCGTTCTCGTCGTCTCGATTCTTGGGATCGGGTTGGCACTTTGGGCTGCCGGGGTGCTGACGATCGAGTACGCGACGGCGGACCCGCGTCCTCTGGGTGACGTGTACGATCTCGAGGGGCTCCGGCGGCGAGACGACGTCAATGTCCTCTTTATCTTGACGGATACGCTGCGGGCGCACCGCCTCAGCAGCTACGGATACGAGAGAGAGACCTCCCCGACCTTCGACTACACGGCCTCGACAGGGATCCGATTTGCGCGGCATCTCGCGCAATCCTCGTGGACGAAATGCTCGATGGCCTCGCTCTGGACCGGGCTCTATCCCCAGCGCACGGGTGTTCTCCGATCTCCGCATGGGACGCCCGAGGAAGCGCTGCTTCCGGCGGAGATCTTTCGCGAAGCGGGCTTCAGGACGGCCGGCATCTGGCGGAACGGTTGGGTCGCCCCGAATTTCGGGTTTTCGCAGGGCTTTGAGGTCTACGAGCGTCCTCTGCCCGAGCAGCGTGGCGTGAATCTGCGATCGGAAAACCCCCATATCACACTCGAGGGAACCGACCTGGACGGGCTCAAGGCCGCGCAGGAATTCCTACGCATTCACGGACGAGAGAGGTGGTTCCTGTACGTCCATCTCATGGATATCCACCAGTATCTCTACGACACGGAGAGCGCGCTCTTCGGGACCTCCTATTCCGACATCTACGACAACTCGATCCGGCGTACGGACGGCATCATTGGCCAACTCCTCACGCATCTGGCCGACGAGGGGCTGCTCGAAAAAACGCTGGTGGTCATGGCATCCGACCATGGGGAGGCCTTCAGCGAGCGAGGCATCGAAGGACATGCCCGCGAGGTCTTTCGCGAATCGACGGAGGTCCCCTTCATTCTAGGGCTGCCTTTTCGCCTCGATCCGGGTGCGGTCGTCGAAACCCGAACGCGCAATGTGGATATCTGGCCGACGGTGCTCGACCTGCTCGGGTTGCCGGCCCTGCCGGAGACGGACGGGCGATCCCTCGTCCCCGAGATGTTTGCGGCTGTGCAGGGGAAAGATCGCCCCGACGACCTCGTCGGCATCTCTCACCTGGACCGGGGTTGGGGGCGAACAGATCTGCCCTCGCGCCCGACGATCGCCGTGACCCTGGGCGATCATCGTTACGTTCGTCAGATCGGCACCGGTGAACCAGGCGATGAGCCGATTACAGAGTCTCTATTCGATGCTTCAGAAGACCCCCTCGAACTCAAAAACGTCCTGCTGGAGCAGGATGAGGTCGCGGAGGAATTGCGGGGTATCGCTGACGACTATCTGGAGAGTCCTCCTGCGCCGTGGGGGACAGGCCCGCTCAACGTCGAGATCGACGAGATGGAAGCGAACCAGCTTCGGGCATTGGGCTACGCCCTTTAGAATCGCGTCCGGACCCGGCGACCGCGCTCGCCTCTACCCGACCCGACCCGACCCGACCCGAGCGCGATCTAGGCGCTCAGAAGCTGACCTTGGCGCTGAGCCCGTAGGTACGAGGATCGCCGACCAGGTTCCCAACCAGCCCGGGACCTGCGGAGGCATCGAACGCGAGCGTCTTGTAGACCTCGTCCGTGAGGTTGCGGACCCAGCCAGCGATCTCGAGGTTGCCGGACGGGACCGTGTAGCTCAATCGGAAATTGTGAAGGATGAGCGCCTCCTGACCGATCGTGTTATCCGGCATGAAGGGCTGGCCATTGACGTCGGGTGATCCACGTCCCTCGCTGGGGTCGAAGTAGACATCGTCGGACCACGTAAACTCGTAGCGCGGAGTGATCGTGCCGAAGGATAATTCGAAGTCGTAGCTGATGTTGCCCGAGACTTTGAAGCGAGGTGCATTCGGGAGCGAGTTGCCGTTGTAGTCCGTCAAGATGCGCTGGTTCACACCGACTTGCCCGCCGTCTCCGCGGTCGACCTTGCGTACGACGGAGTCCGTGAAGTCCAGAAAACGACTGTCGAGCCATCCGAAACGAATCTCTGCGACGAGGGTGTCGATTGGCTCGATTCTGGCTTCGAACTCCGCCCCGTAGAGTGCCGCGTTGTCGGCGTTGACGACCACGCGCTGGGGCGGTTCACCGGCGTTGTTCGTGAAGGTGAAGACCTGGTAGTTCTGGTAGACGTACCAGAAGAACGCCCCGTTCAGGGAGAGCCGGCCGTCCAGCCAGCTCCCGTCGAACCCGAGCTCGAACGCGTCGATGATCTCGGGGTCGGCGACGTCTGTCACGGAACCCTGCTTAGAACCATCTCGCGAGTTGAACTGCGCTCCCTTCCAGCCGTGACTGTATTTCATGTAGAAGGTGCGCATCTCGTCATACGCATAGTTGATTCCGACTGTGCCGGTCGGGTGGTCGACGGTCACCGTGCGTTTGCAGGGCGGGACCAAGCCGTTGGGGAGGATATTGCAGCGATTCCCCTCGCCAGGCTCACCGGGCGATGACAGGATCTTGGCATCGAAGGTCTTGCTCTCCCAGTTGTAACGCGCGCCCGCCTCGAGCGTGAAATCGTCCATGAAGTCCCACGCGAACTCGGCGAAGACACCCAGGCTGCTGGTGTCCTGGATGTAGTCGACGGAGCTCGGTTGGAGCGGGAGTCGAGCGAAAGTGTATTGGTAGTAATCGAGTCGTTCCTGGAGGAAAAAGACGCCGGTCGTCCAAGAGAGCGGCGTCGCTTCGAGTTCACCCGAGACCTGGAGATCTTCGCTGAACTGCCAGAGGTCGTCCTCGATGTCGAACTCGAAAGCGAGGTTCGGTGAATAGTCGGCGTCGATCAAGCGCTCGCGGTCGTCTCGCTCGAAGCCGGTGATCGATTGGATCCGGAAATGATCGAGCTGCCATTCTCCGCGGAGGTAGGCGCCCCAGCTCGTCTGCCGCTCGTATCCTGGGCGATTGTAGGCCCCTTCGAACGGCTCCGTATCCAGGGGGCGCGAAGACAAGGAATTCGCGAGTCGCTGACCGGTCACTTGCTGACTGTTCGTCAGGCATGCTCGGGCACTACTGAAACCGAGCTGTTGGAAGAGTCTGATCGGAGGCGGTCCTGGGTCGACGACGCTGTTGCAATCCCTTCGGCTGGGTAGGCTCGAGAGGATCTGGTCGCGTTCCCGGCTGATCTCGGGCTGGACATAACCGAACCGGTCGGCCGAACCGATCACGTTGATCGCGCCGATATGCTCACCGACCGTGCCGAGCTGGTCCCGCCGGCTGCCGTGAAACGAAAAGATCCAGCTCATGTCGAGGTCAGGGGGGTCGAAGCGCGTGGTGAGCCGCCCGGCCCAGACGTCCAGGTTGTTGAGGTCGCTTTCGATCCCCGGGCGTAGATCCTGTTCGAACGCGTTTCTGCACAGGCCGACGCTCGTGTCGAGGTCCTCCTGAGTCAGGCCCCCGCAGCGATTCGAGACCAGGCCATCTCGTCGCTCGAGCGAGAAGGCGGCGCGCGTAGAGAGCACGTCGGCGAGGATCGGCACCTCGAGCGCGCCTTCGGCGTTGACCAGGTTGTAGTTGCCGTAGTCGATCCGCACGAACCCGCCGAACTCGCCCTGGGGTTTCCGCGTATAGATCTTGATTGCTCCGGCCGAGGCATTTCGGCCTGCGCCGGAGCCTTGGGGACCTTTCAGAACGGTGACGGCCTCGACGTCGTAGAGCTGGCCGAGTTGGATCGCGGGGAGGTTCTTGGGCACGTCGTCTTCGTAGACCGCCACGGAGCCCGCGGCGTTGGACGTAAAGTCGTTGAGCCCGACCCCGCGGATAAAGAGCGTGGCGGTCGTCGATCCCGCCGTTCTGATTTCGAGGTTCGGGGTATAGGCCGCTACATCCGATACGTCGCTGGCCCCCATGGCTTCCAGGTCCGTCGAGTCGAAGGCCGTGACCGAGACGGTGCCGCTCGTGAGAGAGTCGATCAGTCCCGTCGAGGTGACGACCATCTCCTCCACGCCGGCCCAGGGGTCATCGCTTGCACGGCTCTCTCTCTCTTGGGAGGAGCCGGGCAATGAAAAAAGTAATGCAAGGAGGATTGTGGGGATCGAGATACATATCTGCACCTGCAGCCCCGGTCGTTCCGACATGCGCGGATCGTGAAGGATTCAGGGGGACGCGTCAACCGACTGCATTGTCGATATCACTGGGCAAGGATCGTCAGCGTGCTACCCACGATTTCATGCGAAAGAAGTCTGTCCTGCCTTGCTCTGCTCTTCTGGCTCTGGCGATGCTGGTGAGCCTGGCTCCTGCCTCGTGGGCGGCCGATGCCGCGCCGCGGGGCCGTCGTTGGCAGCCGAGCATCGATCTCTTCATGGCAGGGCTGCTGGAAGATCGATCGGGCGAGACGATGAGCATCAGCGAAGGATTCCAGGACGGAGAGACTTTCGGCTTTCCTTGGAGCTTCGGAGGGGAGGTCGCGCTTGCCTCTCCCGTCCTGGAGGCGCTTCCGGGCGGGCCGAGAACCTTCGTTCGGATGGGCGGTGGCTTCGTCATGGACAGTGATGACCCCGTGTCGACGGTCGGCGATGCGGGCTCGAGGCCCTTCGTCCCACCCGCCCAGCCCGATGCGGAGTCGATCGAAAACCAGGGAGCTTCGCTCCGGGCGGAGGCGAACTCCTGGGTGCTAACCGGGGGGGTCGGGACAGAGTGGAGCTTCGAGTGGATCGATCGGAACTTCCACGTGCGCCCCTCGCTGGAGTGGATGTATCGACGCGACACCATCCGAGCAGTGCTGGGAGAGGGAAGAGACGATGGTCTTGGCTTGATCGGTGAGGACGCTCCTCCCTGCCCGTCGTGCGCGCTTCTCTTCGCGAAAGCGCAGCGTGAGAAGGGCTACCACAGCCTGGGGCTCGGGCTGGACACTTCCGTCGAAGGGGGACGCCTCGGCGCCTTCCTGGTCCACAGCTTCCTGAGCTTCCGCGTTTACCACATCTTGGGGGATCGAAAGGCCGACCTGGCTGCGACGGGTACCTGGGAACTCCAGGACGGCTCTCCTTCCTCGGCAGATCCGCAGACTTCGACCCTGAACGTACGCTACGAACGCGAGCCCTTTCATTACCGGGTCGGAGCCGGGCTGCGATTGTACTGGAGCCCTGAGTAGCGCGACTCTTTGGCCACCTGGCCATTGTTGATTCGAGAGCGCGCCGACGGCTTGATCGGCTCTCGGGCAAGAGCATATGCTCTGCCCGCAGCGACGGGGAACCGCTCGGGATTGGGAGTTGTCGAACCGAAGCCGACCGGCGAATGGCGTGATAGACGGGCGTCTCCACGGCGCTTTTTTCCGGCGTGGAGTCAAGGAGATGCAGATGAGTGATGGAACTGGGGGGCAAGATGCCGTCCAGAACGAAGAACACGCGAGGGTCTGCAACGCGCTGATCAGCGAAGTCGCGAAGGTTGTCGTGGGTCAGGAGACGATGATCGCGCGTCTGATCGTCGGGCTGCTCACCGGCGGGCACGTATTGCTCGAGGGTGTGCCCGGGCTCGCCAAGACACTCACCGTGCGCAGTTTGGCGGCGGCGGTCGATACGGATTTTTCGCGTATCCAGTTCACGCCCGACATGTTGCCCGCGGACGTGATCGGGACGGAAATCTTCAATCCCCGCGAGGGGACCTATCGCGTCAAGCAGGGCCCCCTCTTCTCCAATCTGATCCTCGCGGACGAGATCAACCGCGCTCCCGCGAAGGTGCAGGCGGCGCTTCTCGAGGCCATGCAGGAGGGGCAGGTGACGATCGGCGATACGACCTACTCCTTCGATGAGCCTTTTCTGGTGCTCGCGACCCAGAACCCGATCGAGCAGGAGGGGACCTACCCGCTCCCGGAGGCGCAGATCGATCGTTTCATGCTGAAGGTCGTCGTCGGCTACCCCACCAAGGAGGAGGAGGCCAAGATCGTCGACCGCATGGCGAGCGGTCAGCCCGAGCCCACTGTGTCGAAGGTCGCCTCTCCGGCTCAGATCCTGGCGGCGCGGAAGGCCGTCGATCAGGTCTTCGTGGACGAGAAGGTGAGGGGCTACGTCGTCGACCTCGTTCATGCCACCCGCGACCCGAAGGCCGCGGGAATCGCGGACCTCGACGGCATGATCGAGACGGGGGCCTCGCCGCGGGCATCGCTCTTCCTGACCCGGGCGGCGAAGGCGAACGCCTTTCTTCAGGGGCGGACTTATGCGACGCCTCACGATGTGAAGAACCTCGCCCTCGACGTTTTGCGCCACCGGGTGGCGATCACGTACGAGGCGGAGGCCCAGGGTAAGAAGAGCGAGGACGTGATCGATCGGATCCTCGCAGGCGTCCTCGTACCCTGAAGTCGAGGGTTCGCCGCGATGCTCACTAGCGAGATTCTCCGACGCGTTCGGGAGATCCAGGTACGGACGGGTCGGCAGGTAGCCGACGTGCTCGCCGGAGAATACGTCTCCGTCTTCAAGGGAAGGGGGATGGAGTTCGAGGAGGTCCGGCCCTACGTCCCCGGTGACGACGTACGCTCGATCGACTGGAATGTGACGGCCCGGACGGGAGAGCCCTTCGTCAAGCGTTATGTCGAGGAACGCCAGCTCACGCTGATGCTGATGGCGGATGTCTCCGCCTCACAGGATTTCGGTTCGGGTTCCAGGAGCAAGCGAGAAGCGGCCGCGGAACTATGCGCCTTACTCGCTTTCTCGGCGACGCGGAACGACGACAAGGTCGGGCTCGCGCTCTTCCACGGGGAAGTCGAGCAGTATATTCCACCGAGGAAGGGACAACGTCACGCGCTGCGCGTCGTTCGCGAGGTGCTGGCGCACGAGGAAAAGACTGCGGCTTCTGCGGCGAAGGAAGACGCGACGTGGCGTGAGCGATGGCAGGCACGCTGGGCACGCTTCTCGACGGGACGTCGCCCTCGCGCACCGCGCGAGGCGACCGACGTGGGCCACGCACTCGAGTTCCTGATGCAGGTGACCAAGCGTCGAACGATCTGCTTCGTCGTGAGCGATTTTCTCGATGAGGGGTACGAGCGGGCGATGGTGGCCGCGAATCGTAAGCACGACGTGGTCGCGGTGCTCGTGACGGATCCGAATGAGCTCGGGCTCCCGAACGTGGGATTGGTTTCGCTGCGAGACGCGGAGAGCGGGGAGGCGCGGGTATTCGACACGAGCTCCGCGGCGTTCCGAAAAGAGATGCAGGCCTATGCCGCGAGCCGTGTCGAGACGCTCCGCGGCCGATTTGCCTCGCTTGGCGTCGACTTCATCCACGTCGATGCGGCGGGGGACGTCGTCGATCCGCTGGTGCGCTTTTTCCGCATGCGCGAGCGCCGGGGGCGCCGATGAGGCGCGCGGTGTTATTCGGAGCGATCGCCATCTTTCTTCTGATAGGCTCCAGGGGTGCGAGCGAGCCGGCTGGGAGCCCGGAATCCCTCGAAGGGCGAGTCGAGCGGGGTCCGGTCTCGGTCACGCTCGTCTTACGCCCCGCAGCACCGGTCATCGGCGACGTGCTGGAGCTCGAGTTGGAGGTTCGATCCGAGCCCGACGTCGAGGTCCTGATGCCGGAGTTCGGTGAGGCGCTGGGTCGTTTCGAGATCGTGGACTTCGCGCCGAGCCAGCGGCTGGACGACGAGGGGCGGACCCTTTCACGACAACGTTATCGGCTGCAACCCTCCCGCTCGGGCGCACAGTCGATTCCTCCGCTGCGCGTCGAGTTCGTCGACCGGCGTCCAGGACGAGATCTCGCGCCCGCGGGAGAAGACGCCTACGAAATCCTGACCGAACGATTGGTACTCGAGGTGGGTCGCATCCTCGAAGCGGACGCACCGCTGGACCTGGAGCAGCCGCATCCCGATCTCGGTCCCCGCCGAACCGGACTCGGGTCGCCCTGGGCCTGGGGGCTCGGGGGGCTGGCCCTTCTCGTCGCCGCCGCGCCCTTCGCCTGGCGCGCCTGGCAGGCCGGTCTCGCCCGTCGTCGCCAGCGCAGCGCCTACGAGATCGCGCGCGCTGCGCTCGACGCGCTGCTTGCCGGGGGCCGCCCGAACGCCGCCCGAATGGATGCCTTCTACGTCGAACTCTCGTTGATCGTGCGGAGCTACCTCGAGGATCGTTTCGGCCTGCGCTCTCCTGAGCTCACGACCCAGGAGTTCCTGACGGAGATGGGCCGCTCCCCGGATCTGGCACGCTCTCACCAGCAGCTGCTGCGCGGTTTCTTGACCCAGGCGGATCTCGTGAAATTCGCGGGACTGCGACCCGACGCGGAAGCGGTGGGGGACTCGATCGCTTCGGCCGAGCGCTTCCTCGAAGAGACGCGGGGCCAGGTGCGGAGCGAGGCGCTGGGTGGCGATCTGGCGGAGGGTGAGCGAAATGCCTGATTTCACCCGTCTGCTGGGGCTCGGGGGGAGTGGCTTCGAATTCTCGCACCCGCTCTTTTTGCTGCTCGCCTTGTTGGCGCCCTGGGTCTTCCTGCGGACGAATGCGCTGCCGGCGGCGGTCACCTTTTCGAGCTTCGCTCTGCTCGAGAACGGGCCTCGGTCGCTCCGCTCGAGGCTGGTGTGGTTGCCCGCGGCTTTGCTCGCCGGCGCCGTCGTCGCCCTTGCGATCGCCCTCGCCGGACCGCGGACGGGCGATCGCGTCAGCGAGCTCCAACACGAGGGCATCGCGATCGCGATGGTCGTGGATCGATCGGGCTCGATGCAGGCACGTGACTTCGTGCGCGGGGATTCCAGCACGAGTCGGCTCGATGTGGTCAAGCGTATCTTCCGCGACTTCGTATTGGGGGGCGGTGGTGCAGGAGAGGGACGGCCGGACGATCTGGTTGGATTGGTCGCCTTCGCGCGGTATGCGGACGGGCTCAGCCCGCTCACCCTCGACCACGGGAATCTGGTCGCGATCCTCGACCAGGTCGAGACTCCGATCGAGCGAGAAGAGGACGGGACGGCGGTCGGAGAGGGATTGGCGCTCGCGGTCGAACGCTTGCGTCGACAGGAGACGGCTTCGAAGGTCGTGATCCTGCTCACCGATGGCGTCAACAACATGGGGGATATCGAGCCTCTGCAGGCGGCGGAGCTTGCGGCTCAGCATGGCATCAAGGTCTATACCGTCGGCGCGGGCTACACGGGTTTTGCTCCCTTCCCCGTCCGCGCGGCGGACGGGCGGACCTTCCTGCAGCGACAGCGTGTCGAGATCGACGAGGTCACGCTCCAGCAAATCGCCCAGCGCAGCGGGGGGCGCTATTTCCACGCGACCGACGAAGACGGGCTGCGGGGGGTGATCGAAGAGATCGACCGATTGGAGCGAAGTGAAGTGAGTGAGGTGCGCTACCTCGAATACGAGTATCACTTCGCCCCCTTCGCGCTGATCGCGCTCGGCGCGCTGGGGCTCTCACTCGTGCTGGGCAGTAGCTGGCTGAGGAGGTGGCCCGCGTGATGGGGCAGGCGCTCGCGTTCGCGCAGCCAGAGTGGGTCTGGGTGCTCTGGGCCTGGCTTGTCCTCGTCGCGGGGATGATTCTCCTCGAACGCCGAGGGAGCGACGTGCTCGACCGCCTCGTCGCCACGCCGCTTCGCTCTCGGCTGGTCGATCGAC
>Ga0315331_10002810_pt1 | contig 13123 bp, 12 predicted proteins | sample M160m34915metaG_FD_203456 | JGI IMG/M metagenome (GOLD analysis project Ga0315331, IMG submission 203456) | Ammonia-oxidizing marine archaeal communities from Monterey Bay, California, United States - M1 60m 34915 | ecosystem: Environmental > Aquatic > Marine > Intertidal zone | place: USA...
GCTAACTCTTTCAAATTTTCTGAATCGATAAAACCTCTAGAGTAAGCAACTGCTTCAATACAACCAACTCCAAGACCTTGTCTCTCTTCGATAGTTTGAACATAATGAGACGCTTGAATTAGAGATCTAAAAGTACCTGTATCTAGCCAAGCTACACCTCTTTCTAGTTTCTGAACTTTCAATTTACCAAGTGCTAAATATTCTTTATTAACATCAGTGATTTCGTATTCGCCTCTTGCACTAGGTTTTAAGTTTTCAGCAATAGCAACTACATCATTATCATAGAAATACAATCCAGGTACAGCAAAATTAGATTTTGGTTTTTCTGGTTTTTCTTCTAATGTTAGCACTGTGTTACTATCATCAAATTCAACCACTCCGTATCTTTCAGGGTCTAGAACATGATAAGCAAACACCAATCCTCCATCTGGGTCATTACATGTTCTTAATTTCTTTCCTAAACCTGAGCCAAAAAAGATATTATCTCCTAAAATAAGTGCAACTTTATCTTTTCCAATAAATTCTTTTCCAATTATAAATGCTTGTGCTAAACCATTAGGTTCTGATTGAATTTTGTAAGTAAACCTACAACCAAGTTTTGACCCATCTCCTAAAAGGTGTTGGAATGCCGGCTTATCGTGAGGTGTTGTAATGATTAAAATATCTTTTATACCCGCATGCATTAAAGTGGACAAGGGATAATAAATCATTGGCTTGTTATAAATAGGCATCAATTGTTTACTAATACCTAATGTTAATGGATGTAGCCTAGTTCCAGAACCACCAGCAAGTATTATTCCTTTCATTTTTCTTCTTTCTTTATTACATCTAATTTATCAATATCAATATCATCCTCATTATCAATAAATTCAAGTTTAGATTCTCTAAAAGCTTTAGTAGTCAACATTTTTTCAAGAGTTAACAACAAAGACGGTAGTAAAACTAAATTTGCTAGCATGGCAATAAACAGTGTAACTGAAACTAAAATACCAAGCGCTTGAGTACCTCCAAATTTAGATGCAATAAAAATTGAAAATCCAAAAAACAAAATAATTGACGTATAGATCATGCTCACCCCAGTTTCCTTAATAGCAACAATGGCTGATTTTCTAATATTACCATGATTTGACAATAATTCTTGTCGATATTTTGCTAAGAAATGAATAGTATCATCAATAGAAATACCAAAAGCAATACTAAAAACTAAAATAGTAGAGGGTTTAATTGGAATCCCTACAAAACCCATAATTGCAGATGTTATAATTAATGGAAATAAATTAGGCACCATGGAAACTATTACCATTCTCCATGACTTAAATAAGAAAGACATTAAGATAGATATAACACAAACAGCTATCATCAAGCTTATAAATAAGTTCTTTACTAAATAATTAGTGCCTTTTGTATAAACAATACCAGATCCCGTAATAGAACTTTGTAAATATTTACTTTCAATAGAATTGGTTATTGATTGTTGAAATTCATCTTTTCCGTACTGGACATAAATTTCATTTTCTTCTATAGGGAAATCCATAATTAGCTCTACATCTCCAGCTGTTAAAGAATCTTGAACCATGGATTGAATCCAAAAAGAATTTTGATAAACATTGTAAAAAGAAGAATCTTTTTGTAATTCAGTCAATCCATCAAGATTAGAAATAATAAGATATTCAGGATTTAGAATTTCATCGATTTTAGATTTGACTCTTTCATAAAGGCTATCCATAGATGCTGTCCCTATATCTGCTACCTGAACAGTTATTCTAGTTTTAGTATGTGATGAATCAATAAAACTTGAAACAAATGCATTAGAAGATTTGAATTCTTCATTATTAAATGTGTTCTTAAAATATTTAGACTTTACAATAGATGAAAGGTATTTTTTGTCTTTTGAACTACTAAAATCTAAAAAATATTTTTCTTCTTTACCATTTCCATATGCTTGAGAAACAAATTTTATTGCATCTACCAAAGAAAGAGATTTAGATAAATATTTTTCTTGCTTTAATGCAATTTGAAGATTTTGAATTTTAGAAAGATTTGTGAATGTATTGTAAATAGTATCTTTTGACTTAATAACAAGTTCAAAAGGCATGACACCATTTATTTCTGATTCGAAATATTTTAAATCTTTAACTACTTGTTCACTTTTAGGTAATTCATCTACAATATTACCTGTGGTATGCATTAAAGACATACCGTAAAAGCCAATAATCAATAACAATACGGTAACCACATAAACAGCTGTTCTGTAGTTAGTTGATACTACAACTAATTTATCAACAGAAAAATCTAACCATTTTTTATCTAAATGCTTTGTATGTCTAAGACTAGGAGGAGATAAATAACTGTAAATAATTGGAACAACGAGGATGCTTATAAAGAAAATGCAAATAATATTAATGGAAGCAACAATACCAAACTCTTTCATTATACTCGAGTGAGTAAAGACAAAAGTTCCAAAACCCATTGATGTAGTAGCATTGGTCAAAAAAGTAGCGTTTCCTACCTTTCTTATTACACGTTGTAGTGATTTAACTTTATTACCATGACTTCGGTATTCTTGTTGGTATTTATTAATCAAATAAATACAGTTTGGAATTCCAATAACAATCATTAAAGGAGGAATTAAACCCATTAAAACTGTAATCTCGAATCCAAATAAACCAATAGTTCCAAACGACCATGTAACTGCGATTACAACAACAATCATAGAAATCAAAACAACTTTAAAAGATCTGAAGAAGAAAAACAATAATGAAGAAGTAACCAGCATTGCTAAAAGAACGAAAAGAAGGAGTTCTGATTTCACTTTATTCATTGTAACTGAACGAATAAAAGGAAGACCTGAAAAACGAAGCTGTTTAAAAGACGGGGCCATTTCTCTTGCTACTTTTTCAACATCTTCAACTAAAGTTCCTCGATCACTAGAATTGAAAATTTCTTTATTAATAAAAAGCATCATAATGTGCAAATCAGATTCTTCCTTATTAATAATTCCTTTATAAAACTCCAATGACTTTATTACAGATTCAATAGAATCTAGCTCTACTTGACTTTCAACCTCTGAATTAATAATACGATTGAGCTCAAATTTTTTATCCAGCCTGTTCTTAGCTATATTAAACAAATGTGCTTCAGAAAAAACAGAATCAATTGCAGATAGATAAACAGTAGAATTATTTTTTTGTATAGGGATTTTCAGCTCTTTAAGAGCATTCCCCATTTTATACCAGCTATTAAATTTATCTAGCTCATAAAAATTCTCATCATTGGCAGCAATAACAATTATCATCCCATCCTGACCAAAATCATTTTTAAATTGTTTGTACTCAATTTGAGTAATATCATTTGATGGAAGAAGATTAGCAAATTCGTACTGAATACCAACCTTAGTAGCGAAATAACCAAAGAAGATGGTAATTCCAAAGAGAATAGATAGTATTAATGCTCTGTTTCTAAGTATTATATTAGCGATATATTGCCACATGAATTTAAATTGTCAATTCAGTCCACTAAAGTATAAAATTAATACAAGTAGATTATTATTATTATAGCTTAATATCAAAGAGTAAGCCAATTTTAAAAATGGATTTTTTTACATTTGTTTGAATCATGAAAAAAAGTGACACAATAAATATTCTAAACAAATTAACTCTTCAAAGAATTATTAATTTATTCAAACTTTATTCAAGTTTTATTTTTTCAAGAATCACAAAAAAAAGTATTGTTTTTGGGCTCCCAACAGCACTATCAATTGAACCAACCACAGCATGTAATCTAGGATGTCCTGAATGCCCTAGTGGATTAAAGGAATTCACTAGAAAAACTGGTAATTTAAAAACTAATTTAAATAACAAAATAATAGATGAATTACATAAAAAATTATTATATATAAATTACTATTTTCAGGGGGAACCTTTTATCAATCCTTTAATTTTTGAATTTATTAAAAAAGCTAATTCAAAAAATATATATACTTCCACATCAACAAATGCTCATTTTTTAACTCCTCAAAATTCCATTAAAACAATTGAATCTGGATTAGATCGTTTAATAATTTCCATAGATGGAACTTCGCAGAAAACATATGAATTATACAGAATAAACGGTTCTTTAGAAAAAGTAATTTCTGGCACAAAAAACATCATCGAAGCCAAGAAAAGATTAAAAAGTATAACCCCTCATTTAATTTTTCAATTCCTTGTAGTTAAACACAATGAGCATGAAATTAACGATGCCATAGCATTAAGTAAAAAGCTTGGAGTAAATGAAATTAGATTTAAAACAGCACAGGTATACGATTACAAAAATGGGAATTCATTAATTCCCGAAAACGAAAAATATTCTCGATATAAACTAAATAAAAAAGGGGAATTTGAATTAAAAAATAAATTATACAATCATTGTTGGAGAATGTGGAGCAGCAGTGTAGTTACAATAGATGGAAAACTTGCGCCATGTTGTTTTGACAAAGATGCTAAATACAAAATTGGAGACTTAAAAATAAACACATTTAATAGCATTTGGCATAGTCAAACTTACAATAATTTTAGAGCTCTAATTTTATCTAATAGAAAAGGGGTTGATATCTGTCAAAATTGCTCTGAAGGAACTAAAGTTTGGACATAAAAAAAGCTCTCCTAAGAGAGCTCTAATTATTTGATAATCAAATTTTAATGTCCTTCATGGTCATCATGAGCATCTTCAACAGCAGCTTCCATTTCTTCAACAGCAGCTTCCATTTCTTCAACAGCAGCTTCCATTTCTTCAACAGCTTCCATTTCTTCAACAGCTTCTTCCATTTCAACAGCAGCTTCTTCCATTTCTTCAGCAGCTTCTTCAACAGCAGCTTCCATTTCTGCAGCAGCATCTTCAAGAGCGCTTGCTCCACCACATGCAACCATCATCATAGCAGCAATAGGTAAAATCCATAATTTTTTCATCTTTTTAAATTTTAAATATTAATAAATTAAACAATTTTTGTTGCTTAATCAAACGGTTAGTGTTGTTAAGCTATTAAACAAATGTGTTATATTTTTTTTGATTATCCTAAAAAAACTGACATAAATAATCAAAACAACTACTATTTAAAAGATTAAACTTTCATAATGTCAACTTCTTTTAAATCAACCAAAGAATCTATTTGATTTGTATAAGAATTTGTTAATTCCTGAACTTCATCTTCTGCTGACTTAGTCTGGTCTTCACTTAACCCATCATTTTTCAATGACTTTATAAAATCGTTTGCATCTTTTCTTTCGGAACGAATTCTAACTTTAGCATTTTCACCTTCAGCTCTTGCTCTTTTAACCAATTCTTTTCTTCTTTCTTCAGTTAAAGTTGGCACAGAAATAATAATTAGCTCTCCATTATTTTGAGGATTCAAACCTAAATTAGCATTAATTATTCCTCTAGCTATTTCATCTAAAATTCCTTTTTCCCAAGGTTGAATACTTAAAGTTTTAGAATCTAGGGTACTAATATTTCCAACTTGTGATATTGGAGTTTGCGAGCCATAATAATCAACCTTAACAGTGTCTAACATTGAAGGAGTAGCTCTACCTGCTCTTATTTTTGTTAACTCAACATTTAAACGCTCAACAGCACTTTTCATACCATCTTCAGCTTCACTCATTAATAAATCTAATTCTTCATTCATTATAAATAACTTTAAAATTATACTTCTACCAATGTTCCTACATTTTCACCAGTAACAACTTTTTTAAGGTTACCCGCTTGATTCATGTTAAAAACAATTATGGGAACATTGTTTTCTTTACACAATGTAAATGCAGTCATGTCCATAACTTTTAAATCTTTATTAAATACTTCGCTAAAAGTTAAATTATCATACATTTTAGCATTAGGGTTTAGTTCTGGATCTTCTGAATAAATTCCATTCACTCTAGTTCCTTTTAATATTACATCAGCATCAATTTCAATAGCTCTTAAAGATGCTGCTGAGTCAGTAGTGAAAAATGGATTACCAGTTCCACTTCCAAAAATAACAACCCTTCCTTTTTCCAAGTGTCTTACAGCTCTTCTTTTGATAAAAGGCTCAGCAATTTCTTTCATTTCTATGGCAGACTGCAACCTAGAATAAACACCTATAGACTCCAATGCAGCTTGTAAAGCCATACTATTTATCATAGTAGCAAGCATCCCCATGTAGTCACCTTGAGTTCTATCCATTCCGCCCTGCTCGGCTTGAACGCCTCTGAAAATATTTCCACCTCCAACAACAATTCCAATTTCAACACCAAGATCAGAAATTTCTTTTACTTCATTTGCATACTGCATTAATCGATCATTATCAATTCCAAATTGCTTTTTACCCATTAGTGCTTCACCACTTAATTTTAGAAGTATTCTTTTGTATTTCATGTATTATTTAATTTTTAAGCAAAAAAAAGAGAGCCAATGGCTCTCTAAATATAAATATTAATATTATTAAATGGATAATGATATCCTTTTAAAATCAGTAACAGATAAATCTGGACTAGTTTCTTTCAAAAATTGTTGAACAGTTTTCTTATTATCTCTAATAAATGCTTGATTCAATAAGGTTGATTCTTTGAAAAACTTATTTAACCTTCCCATAGCTATTTTTTCAGCCATTTCAGCAGGTTTCCCTTCTTGAATAGCTAATTCCTTACCAACCTCAATTTCTCTTGCAACTATTTCTTCTGAAACAGATTCTTTATCTAAAGCGATTGGATTCATAGCAGCTACCTGCATTGCAACCTGTCTACCTTCATCTTCAGCATCTGCATTTAATCCTACAATTGTAGCAATTTGATTACCTGGATGATTGTAAGCAACAACTTGAACTGCTTCAATAAGCTCAAAACCTGAGATTTCAATTTTCTCACCAATTACACCAGTTTGTTCAGTGATCTTATCACCTATTGAAATACCATTACCATCAAAAGATAAACCTAAAAGATCAGCAACATTTGATGGAGAGTTATTGGAAGCGATTGTTGCAATAGTATTAGCTAACTTTCCAAAATCTTCGTTTTTAGCAACAAAATCAGTTTCGCAGTTTAAACATACTAAAACTCCTTTTGAGCCATCTTCAGTTGTTTTTGCAACAACCAATCCTTCTTTAGCATCTCTATCACCTCTTTTTGCAGCAATTTTCTGACCTTTTTTTCTTAAAAAATCAATAGCTCCTTGCATGTCTCCATTAGATTCTTCAAGTGCCTTTTTACAGTCCATCATTCCTGATCCTGTTTTCTTTCTTAATTCGTTTACATCTTTAGCAGAAATACCCATAATAAATTTGTTTAAAATATTAGTTGTAAATTATTTTTTTTCTTCAGCTTTTTCAGCAACTACTTCAGCTGCTTTTGCTTCTTTTGCTTTAGCTTCTGCTTCTTCTTTAGCTTTAGCTTCTTCTTTGGCTGCTTTTGCTTTTTGTGCTTCAGCATCAGCTTTTTCCTTAGATGCTTTACGCTCCCCTAAACCTTCTTTTACAGCCTCACACATAGAAGACAATACAAGTTCAATTGATTTAGTTGCATCATCATTAGATGGGATAATAAAATCAACTCCGGAAGGATTAGAATTAGTATCGACCATCGCAAAAACTGGAATTCCTAAATTTTTAGCTTCAGCTAATGCAATGTGCTCCTTTTTAATATCAACAATAAAAATTGCAGCTGGCAACCTTGACATATCAACAACACAACCGAAGATTTTTTCCATCTTCTGTCTTTGTCTAGTCATTTGTAATCGCTCTCTTTTAGACATTGTATCCGCAGTTCCATCTTTCATCATTTTATCAATGGTAGACATTTTACGGATAGTTTTTCTAGTAGTTTTGAAGTTAGTTAACATGCCCCCTGGCCATCTTTCGGAAATGAAAGGCATCCTAGTTTCAGAAACTTTAGCTTCTAATATTTCTTTAGCTTGTTTTTTAGTTGCAACAAATAGAATTTTCCTACCCGACTTAGCAATTTGTTTCATTGCATTTGCAGCTTCTTCTATTTTAACGATTGTTTTGTTAAGATCAATGATGTGGATTCCTTTCTTTTCATCAAAGATATAAGGCGCCATTGCTGGATTCCACTTTCTTTTGAGGTGTCCAAAGTGTACACCTGCTTCTAATAATTCATCAAATTTCAAATTTGCCATTTTTTATTGTTTACTTTCTTTTTACTGTGAGAATTTTTCTCATTTTACAGCAGCATAATTAGTAGCGAAAAATCGGTCTAATTAGCTTAGATACTAAACAAGTACTCGGCAAGAGCACTTCTTTAGAATATTAACGTTTACTAAATTGGAATTTCTTTCTTGCTTTAGGTTGACCTGGTTTCTTTCTTTCAACCATTCTTGGATCTCTGGTCATAAGGCCTTCAGCTTTAAGAAGAGGTTTATAATCCTCGTTTAGTTCAACTAATGCTCTAGAAATACCAAGGCGAACAGCTTCTACTTGACCAGTATTACCTCCTCCACTAACATTAACTTTAACATCATACTTACCTAAAGTATCTGTTAATTCAAATGGTTGGTTTACTTTATACTGCATAACACCAGTTGTAAAATAATCCTTGTAATCTCTTTTGTTAATAGTGATTTTACCCTTTCCTTTTGACAGGTATACCCTAGCTACTGAAGATTTTCTTCTTCCTAATGTGTTAATTACATCCATTTTAGTAATTTATATTTCCTTTAAATTTATTTTTTTTGGTTTTTGAGCTTCTTGATTGTGCTCACCACCAACATATACATATAGGTTAGTATATAATTGATTACCTAATTTATTTTTAGGCAACATCCCTTTAACCGCTTTCTCTACTAATCTCTCAGGGTGTTTAGCTAATACTTGTGCTGCACTTAAAGATCTTTGACCACCAGGATAACCAGTGTGTCTTATGTATTGTTTCCCTTCCCATTTATTTCCTGAAAGAGTTATTTTTTCAGCATTAATAACTACAACATTATCGCCACAATCAACATGAGGAGTAAAATTTACTTTATGTTTCCCTCTAATTAGTTTGGCAACTTTACTTGCTAGTCTTCCTAATGTCTCACCTTCAGCATCTACTAATAACCAATCTTTATTGACGGTCTCTTTATTCGCTGAAATTGTTTTATAACTAAGTGTATCCACTTTATTTATTTTTTTAAATATCTATAACTTTCCCTAAAATCGGGGTGCGAAGATAGAATTAAATTTTCATTCAAACAAGACTTAAGATTTTTTTTACCATCAACATTATAAAAAAAATAAAATGTTAAGCAATAACATCTAGTTTTCGACCAACTTTAATAAATGCATTTATTGCTTTATCCAAATGTTTTTTCTCATGAGCAGCAGAAATTTGAGTTCTTATTCTTGCTTGCCCTTTACCAACTACTGGATAAAAGAATCCAATAGCATATACACCTTCTTCCAGCAACATATCAGCAAATTTTTGCGACAAAGCAGCATCATAAAGCATAATTGGAACAATAGGAGAGTTTCCAGGTTTTATATCAAAACCAGCAGCTATTATTTTAGTTTTAAAATATTTAGTATTCTCTTCTAATTTATCTCTTAGCTCAGTAGACTTACTTAACAAATCAAAAACTTTTATGGCTGCACCAACAATAGATGGAGCTAACGAGTTTGAAAATAAGTAAGGTCTAGATCTTTGCCTTAGCATTTCTATTACTTCTTTTTTACCTGTTGTGTACCCTCCCATAGCACCGCCTAAAGCTTTACCTAAAGTACCTGTAACTATATCAACTCTATTCATCACATTGTGGTATTCAGGAACACCTCTTCCTGTTTTACCAATAAATCCAGCAGAATGACATTCATCAGTCATTACAAGAGCGTCATATTTATCAGCCAAATCACAAATCTCATTCATTTTAGCAATGTCTCCATCCATTGAAAAGACACCGTCAGTAACAATAATTCTAAAACGCTGATCTTGAGCAAGCTGTAATTGTTTTTCTAAGTCTACCATGTCGCTATGCTTATAACGATAGCGTTGAGCCTTACACAACCTAACACCATCAATGATTGAAGCATGGTTTAATTCATCAGAAATAATAGCGTCTTCAGCATTAAATAGTGGTTCAAATAAGCCACCATTTGCATCAAAAGCTGCTGCATATAAAATGGTATCTTCTGTTCCATAAAATTGAGCAATTTTAAGCTCCAATTCTTTATGAATATCTTGTGTACCACAAATAAACCTAACAGAAGACATTCCAAATCCATGTGTATCTAATGCTTTTTTTGAAGCTTCTACAACATCAGGATGTGAAGATAATCCAAGGTAATTATTTGCACACATTATTACCACATCATCTCCAGAGCTAACAGTTACATCAGCTCCCTGAGCAGAAGTAATTACTCTCTCTCTTTTAAAAAGACCAGCATTCTCAACAGCTGACAATTCAGCTTCGAGATGATTTTTTATTTTTCCGTACATAAATTTATAATTAGACCACTCCTTGATCAATCATGGAATCGGCAACTTTAACAAAACCTGCAATGTTTGCTCCTTTGACGTAATCAATGTAACCATCTTCTTCAGTTCCATATTTTACGCACTGCTCATGAATTGACAGCATAATGCCTTTAAGTTTTTGATCAACTTCTTCTCTAGACCAGGATAACCTTAATGAATTTTGAGACATTTCTAATCCAGAAGTAGCAACACCACCAGCATTGGCAGCCTTACCTGGAGAAAACATAATTTTTGAATCGTGAAAAACAGCTATTGCTTCAGGCGTTGAGGGCATGTTAGCTCCTTCAGCAACACAAACACATCCGTTTTCAACCAATACTTTTGCTTGATCACCATTTAGCTCATTTTGAGTTGCACAAGGAAGAGCAACATCAACTTTAACCTCCCAAGGCCTTTTACCTTCATGGAATTCACTACCAGGAAATTTTGATGTATATTCTTTAATTCTACCTCTTTTTTCATTTTTAAGCTCCATTACCCAAGCTAATTTCTCTGAATCAATTCCAGCTGGATCATATATATATCCTTTAGAATCACTTAAAGTAACAACCTTTCCTCCCAATTCATTTACTTTTTCTACTGCATATTGAGCTACATTTCCAGAACCTGAAACAGCTACAATTTTGTTATTGAAATCATCACCTTTAGTTTTCAACATTTCAGCAGCAAAATATACAGTACCATAACCTGTTGCTTCAGGTCTAATTAAAGAACCTCCCCAATTAATACCTTTCCCAGTTAGCACACCAGTAAATTCATTTCTTAGTCTTTTATATTGCCCAAACAAGTAGCCAATCTCTCTACCTCCAACTCCTATATCTCCAGCAGGGACATCAGTATTAGGTCCAATATGACGAGATAATTCAGTCATAAAAGATTGACAAAAACGCATAACTTCATTATCTGACTTACCCTTTGGATCAAAATCAGAACCACCTTTACCACCACCCATTGGAAGGGTTGTTAATGAGTTTTTAAACAATTGTTCGAATCCTAAAAATTTAAGAATTGATAAATTTACTGAAGGGTGAAACCTAAGACCTCCTTTGTATGGTCCAATTGCAGAATTATATTCTACTCTATAACCTCTATTTACATGAATACCACCGTTATCATCAGTCCAAGGAACTCTAAACATAATCACTCTTTCTGGTTCTACAATTCTTGATAAAATATTAGCAGATTGGTATTTTGGATGCTTAGCAATAAAAGGTATAATAGCCTCAGCAACCTCTTCTACAGCTTGAATAAACTCTGGTTCGTGACCATTTTTAAGCTTAACCTGAGCCATGAAATCATCTATTTCTTTTTGGAAACCTGACATAGTATATAAATTTAATTAGTTTATTTTTTTGAAAAACAAATGTATAGAAAATTTAATACCACCTATTTAGAGGAATGATTTTTTTTAATTAAACAAATTCAATAAAAGATTACACTTATTTAATCTAGAAATTATCTTTGCACCATGAACAATGATTTTTTTTCTAAAAATATTTCTTTATCCCCAGAAGATTTTTATAAATCTGAAGAAGGGTACATTGTATTTACTGAAAAATATCATCTAAAAAGAGGCCACTGTTGTAAAAGCAATTGCAAACATTGTCCATACGGATTCGATCCTAAGACAGATCAAATAAAAAAGAAATAACTCATTATGACTTTTAAAGAACAAATACAAACTGGAATTCCAAAAAATCTCCCACCAAGTAAAAGCTTAAGTAATTCATATAGTCACGCTCCTAAGAGGAAACAAATTCTTTCTCAAAACGAAAAAAAATTAGCCCTAAGAAATGCACTTCGTTATTTCCCAGAAAATCAGCATGAAACTCTTATGCCAGAATTTTTAGAAGAGCTCAATAATTTAGGTCGAATTTACATGTATAGATTAATGCCTGACTATGAAATGTATGCAAGACACATTAACGAATATCCAGGGAAATCTCTTCAAGCAAGATCCATAATGCTGATGATACAAAACAATTTAGATCCAAAAGTTGCGCAACATCCTCAAGAATTAATAACATATGGAGGAAATGGTGCTGTTTTCCAAAATTGGGCTCAATATCTATTAACAATGAGTTATCTCTCTGAAATGACTGATGAGCAAACACTTGCAATTTATAGTGGCCATCCAATGGGATTATTTCCTTCTTCGAAAGATGCTCCTAGAGTAGTTGTTACAAACGGAATGATGATCCCTAATTATTCAAAACCAGACGATTGGGAGAAATTCAATGCTTTAGGGGTGACTCAATACGGTCAAATGACTGCAGGGTCATATATGTACATAGGCCCTCAAGGAATAGTACACGGAACAACAATAACCGTTCTTAATGCTTGCAGAAAGATAGACAATAATGGAACTAGAGGGAAATTATTTGTAACTGCTGGGTTAGGAGGCATGAGTGGCGCTCAACCTAAAGCTGGCAATATTGCGGGAGTAATTTCTGTTACCGCTGAGGTAAACAAAGCTGCATCTTACAAAAGGCATGAACAAGGTTGGGTTGACGAAATAATTAGCGATCTTAATGAGTTAGCAAGCAGAGTTAAAACAGCTGTAAAAAACAAAGAGGTAGTTTCTATAGCATTTGATGGAAACATCATTGATGTTTGGGAAAAGTTTGACAAAGAAGAAATATATATTG
>Ga0315331_10002811_pt1 | contig 13120 bp, 20 predicted proteins | sample M160m34915metaG_FD_203456 | JGI IMG/M metagenome (GOLD analysis project Ga0315331, IMG submission 203456) | Ammonia-oxidizing marine archaeal communities from Monterey Bay, California, United States - M1 60m 34915 | ecosystem: Environmental > Aquatic > Marine > Intertidal zone | place: USA...
CAATCTTGTACATTAGCGATTAAAGCTTCTAATGCAGTTTTTTGTGTACTTAATATATGTGAAAAAGTAAAATCCCATGTAGTTTTTGGCTCATGTCTTTTGTTGGCATACTCATTGCCGCCATATGAAGTTACTACATCTGTCCCAAACTCTTCTCCAATTTTTGAATTTAACTCTGGGTTTACATCGAAAGTATATTTTGAACCAATAATCATCTCAGACAAATAATCATAATTATTAGCAGTACCATTGTATATATAAATATATCTTTTACTGTTTGCTACTGCAAAAACATTCCAATCAGTTGCTGGGTGGTTTGTAGCCATTGTCGTTATATAATCTGTCCCAGTATTAAATGTATTATCTGTATCATCTGATGAGTAAACTAATAAGTCATTTGTATCTGCTCCAGTATGATATAATGCTATAGTATCAGAAGATTGTGCTGACCCTAAATCAATTTGTACTATTTCATATTGACTCCATGAACTAAATGGTAAAGCAACAGAAATATTTTGGTCTGCAATACGCTCTATATTCCCTATGCTACCAGTGTCTGAGAAAGTTTTCTCCGCACCAGCACCAGAGTACGCACCACTTTTAATTGTTGCTTCTGAAAATCCCACACTATCATATATAAATTGTCTTGCCATTACGACACCTCTGTTAAAGTTAATTTTGTCATATTAGGTGACTTAGATACATTAGTCACCATAAAATAATCTGAACTTGCAAGAGCAGTCCCAAAGATTTTTAAATCTGATGGAAAGTTAGATAGGATTACAATATCCCCTATCTCGATATTAACGTATTTCATCTTGCTTGTTGTAATTTTTAATACTGGTTTTCTATCTTTGTAATAATCTAATAGCGTATCTTCATAAGCATCTGCAACTGTGCTATCTGCAATATAAGGAGCATCAAATATCAATTCATTTGTAATATTGTACCCACTTGAAGATGTACCTTTACTTGTAGAATCTTCTGATGATGATGTATTTTCTATTGTTTGCTCTGAGCCATAGTCAAAATTATATGTTAAACTAATTTTATTCCTAATATGTCCAGAGTCAGTTAAAGCTATATTCTCTATATTGCAATCATTAAAATCTATTGTTTGAGTAATGTCTCCACTATCATATGTACCAGCTCTTTTCCTACCAAATATCCGTAATGCACCTGACTCGTTAAAATGATAAAATAACCCTGATTGTCGGCATATCTTTTTTAATACACCATCTGCATCTTCTAAACTATATTGGCTAAATCTTAATTTTACATCGCTAGTATTTGATGTGTTAAATATATTTTTTAATTTACCTGTTGTTTTAGTTCCATAGTCATCAAATGTAGCAGTATCTATGGATGCTCCAAGAAACTTCCTGCCTATATCTTCAATCATATATACTGGGTTCTCTATAAAATCCGAAGTAGTATAACCATTAGAACGACCAGATGTCAAGTCTGAACTATATTTACGACCCTTTAATGAACCGTACATCATCCTTACGTCTTTAGGTACATTATGGTCGGTAGATATAGATACTGTCCTACCAGACCTTTGTTCTCCAGTGACATATGACTTACCTTTCATATTAGCATTAGAGTGATAAAATCTACTAATTTTTTTCTCAATCACTATATCTTCTATTGTATAATCTCCAATAATCAATATAGAGTATACTTCTACGTCAAAAGAACCCCCAGAGTCACTACTATCCAAACGTAATTTAACTTGTCTTCCTGCACTGTCAGTAGATAAAGCTATACTGGCTACTAAGTTTGTTCCATTTGCCAAGTTTGCACTAATTGGATTATTAGAGCTATCAGTAAATTTTAAAAAATCAGTAGAACCAGGACTTATAAAATCAGAAGTGTAATACACTAAAAGATTTAACCCAGTTCTATCTTGTCCTTTAGGTAAATGTGGAACACCAAAACTAAAATCAACTGCATTGGCACTACTTGATAAATCCTTACTAGAGGAATTGCTAAAATTTTGTACTTCTGTTACTCCTGTAACAAATGCACCAGATTCTAATAGATTGCCAGATATATAAGCTTTTGGATTGCTTATTGTTACTAAGTTATCATCAAATGAAGCATACACGTCACTAAGATACATTTCCATATTCTTATCTCGGACTGTATGTAATGTTTCCGTATCTGCTTTTGCCTCGATTCCTCCTTGAGTAGCATCCCATTTATTACTTACAATCATAGGTGCGTGTTCTCCAGTATGTCTATCAAATGCAGAACTAGGTAATGATAAGTTTCTATCAAAATCTCCATAAACAAATGGGACTGGTTTACCTACATTTTCTGGAGGAACATCTACTCCAGAGAGTAAAGTTGTTGGAATTTCAATATTGTATTTATTTAAAATATCATTTAATGTTACGGTAAATGTTTTTTCGTCATAGCTTGTAGTAACACCTATAATACCAGTAGCTAAAATTTGATGGTCGGAATGGCTAGTTACATTTTCATCTGCTATATATAATTCCCATTTACGATTAGTAAATTCTTTATCTGAATAATAATCAGAGAATCTCTGTCCTTCAATCGCATTAGTAGTATTGGCAACCTTTAAAGACATAGTGCCAAACTTTACTTCAAAATCATTTAGATTGGCAGAATAATTTAAAGTTCCCCATGAAGTAACAACTCCATGATACACTACAGAATTTATAGTTCTATCTTTATCTGATAACCCTATAAAACTAGATTCGTTATCGTAGTATAACTTAATATACCAAAAAGAAGATGTTGAATCTTTAGAGAACTGAGTTGATAGATTTGACGATAAACTAAGCAAGAGCTTGTCCTGATGAATTAATTGCTGGTATCAATGTATTTGTAACATAATCTTGGTCAACTACACCACCTTGTATATTTACTGTTATTCCAGAAGCTTTCATTGCTCTTTCTTCTGGTCTATCTACAGGAGTTATTTGTACGTGTTCTCTTCCTGCTTCACCTACCATTATTAATTCTGGTTTATTTGTAACAAAGTCACCACCTTTAGCAAACTGCTGTGCTTCTATATTAGCTACATTTGCAAGACCAGTAGCAATAACTGATGCCATTGCTAATAAATTAAATGGATATACACCTGTTTTTAAAGCATTATTTGCACCAGCGTAAGTATCAATTATAGCTTGTGCTTGAGCTAATCTCTTAGATACTTTAGCTGACCCTTTCATGGATTTATTTAATTCACCCAATGCCCCTATACTACTAGATACTGTTTTTAATTTTGCTTCTTTAATTTTTTCTTCTAAAGAAAGTTTTTGAATATCTAACTCAATGCTTTTTTTATCTTGTTGTTCCTTACTTAGTCCAGCAGTCTTAAGTAATTTTTGTTCTTCTTCAATTAATTTCATTCTATCTTGCAAACTTAAATTACCATCATTCATTAACTCTTTTTTTAACTGTAATAATGTTATTTCATTTTGCAATTGCATAGCAGATGTACCAATCATGGCATCTAACTCCTCCATAGCCCCCTTTAAATCATCTGTAGAGTCTTTAGCCTCATCCTCTGCATCTTTAAACCACCCCATATACTTCACACCTTCAGCAAGTGCTGCAACAACTGCGGCAATAACACCAACTTTTAAAGCTTTTGTTAGAAGTACCGTAGCAGCTCTTGCGGATAAAGCTGTAGCAGTCCAGATTTTCATCATAACAGTTACTGCTACGATTGATGCTCCGTAACTTTTCAATTCTTCGGTAGAAAGATTGTCAGCAAATTCTTTAATTCCTTTTGCTGATGCAAGAATAGCTGGGATAAATATAAAACCTATTCTTTCGCCAACATCTCCAAGTGAATTCCCTAATTGCTCCATTGCTCCTAAATAAGTATCAGCATCTTTCTCTGCTTGTCCACCATATAAATCACTCAATGCTTGAGTTGCACTTTCTAATCTTTCAGTAGAGCCTTGAGTCCCAACTATTTCTACACCATACCTTGAGAGAGCATTAGTTGAACTAAATACACTTTTACTAACTAAATCTACTGCTGAATTTAAATCCATTCCTTTAGCTACCGCTAAATCCATTGAAGCTTTTGTTAATCTAGCAATTGCTTTTTCATTATCAGTATATGCACCAACCAGAGACATTGCAGTTATAGTTTCTTCATCTCCAAATCTTGTTGCTTTTTGCTGTTCAGAAGCAAAAGCTAATAAAGCATCTGACCTTTTACCTATTGCGGTACTAAGTCTATTTTCTGCTCTTTCTTGTTCTCCAGCTAATTTTGCCATTTTACCAATAGTCATTGAAAATATACCGCCAGCAAATGATGCAAGAAGCATTTTTGACCTTAATACAGCAAATGAGCCACCAAGAATACGAGTTGAATGATTTGTATGAAGTAGACCATCTCCAAGCTTTTTATTAGATTGTGTTTGTTTTGCGTTACTAGCTACAATCTTAGCTTGTGAATTTATAAGTGATTTAGTTGAGCGGTCTAAAGATTTAATCGCTTGGTTTAAACCTTTAGCCCCTGTAGCGGAAAATTTAATTTTTATATCAGGAATCTTTGCCATAATTAATTGCTTTCGACTTTTGTCGTTCTAATAAAGTTTTCAATAAGAATGATTTTGCTACCCACTTTGAAGGTTGCTCTCCATAACTACCTTTATAGGGTGATATGCCAAAATCTTTTGAGTACACAAATCTGGAAATATCTTTCTGGGATTCTTTGGTCAGGAATAAGTTTTGACAAGCAAAGAAGGGTAGTTGTGCCATTATTGACTCAGCAATATTGAAAGTACCACCCTTTTCATTCGCTTCTTTAGTTTCCTCAACAACGAGGTCTATAACATCCCATACATCTTTATCTGAGGTAAAGGTTTGCATAGGATAACTCCCATCAATTAAGACAGGTACTTGAGCCTCGTAAGGGTACATATGAAATCTGCACCCCTCACATCTTTCTTCTATGAGGAAGTTTAATTCCAGAGTGAGGGATTCTATTCCCCCAAGCGTTGATATTCCTGTACAGCCAATGACAGCTTATTTTTGTCATCTTCGGAAAGAGACTTAATAAATTTATCATCTGCACCTTCAACCCCTCTGCGAATCCACGCTGTTCTAGCCTGAGAAAGATTAGTAATACTTACTACTTTGTCATTTTCATATTTCATCTGTGGTACATCATTGCAAAAGTCAATATCATCTACTGACATTTCTTTGATTTTCACAGATTGATTTGATAATTTAAAGTCTTTCATATTAGCTTATGTCAAATGTTACTAAGGCATCTGAACCATCATCTACTGATTTAATCGAGCAATCAAGCATCATTAAATCGCCTTCTGATAAAGCTACGTCAGTAAATACACCATTTTGAATATCTACACCAAAATTAGCATCATTAGTAATTACTAACATATTGCCAGATAATGCTGCTGTCTGAGTATCAAAACTATTTATAAAACCTTTTGTATTACCATCATATTTTACTTGAGCTTCGGCTGTCACTGCTATTTCTGCACCACGACTTACTACTTCAAAACCATCTGAAGCAACACCAGTAAATATTGCTGGACTCTCTATTGCAGTAGTGAATGATGACATAATAACATCTGTATTAAATACTTTGTGACCTGATGACCCAGATAATTTTGGGATAGTCGTGCTATTCCCATAAGCTGTAATAGTAGGACTAGCGGTTGAAGCTAAATCTGGTTTTTTACCTGTCATTAAAGTAGCAGACCATTTATACTGCCCACCATCTGTGCCAGCTTCTGCGGTTATAGAGAATGAAGTTACAACACAGCCAAAAAATTCTAATGCTTGTTGATGGGTTGTGTCTGAAGGTTGCATAACTAATGTAAGAGATGAAGCAGCGTTAGTTACAGCAGCCCCATATTTTTGAGAAGCAGCGGTAAAACCAGTTGCTACTGCTATATCTCCACTTACATCATTAGCTATATTTTGTGCTAGTAATTTATGACCAGCATCAACGTGAAGTGTCCCTGATAGAGATATTTCAACAGCTCTTAGAGCATTCTCTTGAAAGAAATCTTCATCTTTAAAAGTTCGTGATGCACCACTTCGTACATCTAATTTTTGATTTACATTTAATGTAGGGAATCCAATAGAATCAACATCTAATTGATTCATTGTGTTTCCAATACCAGTTGCCCCAGCATTAGTTGCATCTGATACAATTCCTACTTTCCATTCTTTTGGTGAGAATGCGTGTGCTACAGTAGCCATTATTTATCTCCTTCTTTTTCTTTGGATGGAGACTTCTTCATCTCAACCAAGTGTTCTAATGATTCTGGGACTGTAGATACTTCTACTTCTTTCCCTGATTTTAATTCTTCCCATTCTTCTTGAGAAACCCCACAAGATTTCCAAGCATTAGGCAGAGAAGTGCCTACATCTTTTATTTTAACTTTCATAGTAATCCTTGTTACTTTCCTATGTTATGTTACCTAAGAATTTACCTCTCCATTCCCATCTAACAACATTTAACCCTTCAATTACTTCCTCTTCTTCTGTCTTTTCATTGATTCGAGCTTCTTCTAATAATCCATCAATAAATGTATTATTCATGTTGCTGAAGAATAGAGCTTCTATTCTGGATACTTGTCTTAGGATATGTTCCCAAGTATCCTTCTTAATATTTTTTTCTTTAAACGTATATGATACATCAATAATGTATTCTCTTAATTCTGCACTTGCCATTCTATCAATAGAATCAGAACCTACTGGACTTAATCTAATAGATTGGCTTCCCATATCTTTAAAATCACCTGTATAAATAGGTATTGTCCCAGCAAATTCTGTATTTAAGAATGACCTTATAGGGTCTAATATTTTATCTTCCCATATATTAGTGAAAGTTATCATCTACGAGTAACTCTCATAGAACGTGGATAACCTAAATCTGCTGTTTCATTCTTACCTACAACTTCTATTTCCCAATAGTCATTAATTGTAGCAGAGTCACCAGTGTCACCAGCAAATCTAATATATAACCCATTGCCTACAGGTTGATAATTGCCATTAATAGTATCTGAATAAGATGCAGCCTCACTTTGATTCATTCTCTCTGAGCCTACCCTATCTGAATCTCCAGCCCAATAAGAATACACCGCAGTACCTATTACTCCAGCAGTGGTTATTTTTACACCTATTCTATCATAGATACCAGCATATGCACCTCTTGTATCTATTACTCTTAGGCTTCCTGAGACAGAGCCTTCTCGTATAACCCCCATTGAGGCATCACCAGTTGTTTGCCAAGATAGTTTTGTGCTTCCATCATTTAACGAAGCTATGTTTGTGTTTGCTTCTAAAAATAAAGCATCTGCTATTTCAGATGTAGGTTGTGCTGCACGAATTAAAAAACTACACGCTAATAAAGCAGTAGTACGAACTATGATATAATCATAATTACCATCTTGGTCTTTAAATTGTTCTCTTGGTAGTTTACCATCTAACATGGAATCTAAATATTTAGATGAATTAAGTAAATATCTTGTACGGATATCTCCCCAGTCTTCACCTGATTCCATTAAAATATCATTTGGATTAACGGTAGAATTATAATAGTAGCATACATCATCTGTGTAATACCATTCTCCGTTTGCTGAGACATTAGAAGAGCTAGATTCAGCGTTTCCTAGATTTTCTCCATTTGCAAATAGCTGTGTTATTAAACCACAGTTCTCTGCTTTATAACGACTACCTGAATCTACTACCCATCCATATAAAGTAGTTTTAGTATCAAAAGAATCAATATCGGGGAATACGTCTTTTAAATCTCTATTTGTTGCGTAAGTTGCCATATTGTTCCTTTAGTTTAATTTGTTTTAATATAAGCATTATATCTTTCTTATACAATAGAGTAATCATTATTCTTCATTGATTGCTCTTTTAAACCAACCATACCAATACTTCTCTTGAGATTGATTCTTATTAACAATTTGTGAATAAAATAAAGCTCTAAATGCCTGAAATCTTAACTTTGTTATTCTCTTTGATTCTCTTATTGTATTTCTACCAATCCTACCATCTACGGACAGTTTTGGGCTTCCTTTGGAGTTTACAGCACGTTGCAGTATCTTAACTGCATTACCTTGCCCATGATTCACTACAGCATCAAAATAATCTGCTCTAATATCTTCTGGCAGTTTCTCTGCTTTAGATGGAATCCAATAGTCTTTCAAGTAGATATTAACCGCTTGCTCTACAGTTAGTTCTTTTATGTTAACATCTGGATAGGAACGCTTAGAAATACCAAAGCGAGTTTCACCGCCCATATCGTCAGGGTCATTTACATAGCCACCCTCTCGCTTTAGCACTTCAGGTATGATTTGAGCGAATGTCACTTTTTTCCTATTACTTCACCCATGACGTTTTCAAAAACTTCATAGATGGCTTCAATAATCTTTTCTTCAGTCTTCTCATTAATTATTGGAATATTAATATTTTTATTTAATTCAGAGACAATCTTTGCTTTATTATCTCCATTGAATAAATAATCCATAATCATTTTACCTATCATAATAACCTCATTACTACGTTAATTGTTATTGGAATAATAAATACTCCTATCATTCCGATTGTTTTTATTCTTATCAATGATGCCTCATGTTGAGCCACTTTCCCATTAATTCTTTCAAGATGTTTTTCAATCCTGCCAATTCTATGCACCATTTCTTCTTGCCTTGTAGAAACTTGCACAAGTAAACTGTGCATTTCATCTCTATATTCTTTCACTCTCACGACCCTTTTCCGTTAAGCCTTCCTTTAATAAAATTTAAGTCATCTGTGACATCATTCAATTCTTTTACAATATCTTCTCTATGTCTCATTGCAATTTCATCTGAACGATTCCATCTATTAATTAAAGCAATCACTTTTTCATCTGTTTCGTGTAATTTTTTCATTAAAGTTTTCTGAAGGAACATAATTTGACCAGCAAAAAGTGTAATCAATACTCCCACTATGCCCCACTCTTGTAACAGTAATTTTTCCATTTATTTCCTTTTTAATTATCATCATCGTAATATATAGCACTATCAGGCACTCTAATCTTACCATCATCACATCTATAATATTTTACTTTTCCATAATCTTGTAGTTCAGATACTTTACAGTTAAATTCTTTTTGCACAAAGACTTCAGGAGACTGTTCTACATATGGGGAATCTTCCTGAATGGTAGTTTCTTTTATTACCGAAGGTTTACCTTTTACTTCTGGGGAAACTGTTTGAGGTATACCATTTACTACTATATATCTTGCTTTTTTAGACTCTATTCCTTTTTCAATTACATCTTTTTTAATAATTTTAGGAGTCTCTGGTTGATACTCTTTAGCATCAGCTTGTTTAATTGTTGAAATCCATTTTACTCTTTGAGTCATAATATTCCTATAAATAGGGCAAGCTAATTAAAGCCTGCCCTAGATTATTTATTCTTCTTCTTTTGTTAACTCTGCTTGTAAAGAATTAATAAAAGATTGTCTTCCAAACTGTAATTGTTGCAGATTGAATGTTACGCTTTCAATTTTACGATTTAAATCTGCAATATGAGCCACCATTAGCTTTTGGTCTTCTGCTAACTCATCTATATTATATTCTTTATCATTAAGTTGTAATACAGGTTGTTTGTTTTCTTTTTTATTTTCTTTTTTCACTGTTTTATTTCCTTATGTTACTTTTTCTTTTTTGTTTTCTTTTTCTTTTTTGGCGGTCTGCCAACTTTCTTTCCGTAAGTTCCTTTACCTTTAGGCATTTCTACTCCTAAATCTATGTTTTTTTATTAAAGATGCTTTTCTGTTTGCGTGTGCCATATTATTCCCCTTTTGAATGCCAGTCAATTGATTTTTTAACATCGTCTGTGGTTAATTCAAGTTTGCCATCAAAATTTGCTTTCCAAGCTTTTACTTTTTTACCATCTTTAAAAAGAACTACACTTGGGAAATTTCTCAATCTTAATTTTCTAACAGTTTCACTTACATTCTTTGCAGGTAAAATCATCATCTGTGTTCCTAAGTAAGCACTATCACCAGTTACAATAAACTTGCCTTGATAAAAGTTTTGTTTATTGTCGTTTGACCATTCAGCAGTAAATCTCACTAAATGCATTCCTTTGTAAATAACACCATAAAAATTTGCATCATTCACGACTTGTTGTGCTGGTTGACTAAGAGCTAACGTTAGTAATAGTAGCCACCTCATTGTACTGCAATCCTCAAGTCAATAACTTGTTGTTTTAGTTTTTCAATTTCTTCTTGTAATTCTTCAATTATTTCAAAAATCTCGTCTTGATTTTCACCTAAGTCTCCAACTTGCTGTTTATATTGTTCGTATGAAGGACTCCAGTTATAATCGCTAATGCCTTTACTTGGATATTCTTGAGAAAACAAAGATACAGGGACAGGCAATTCTTTAGCCTCTTGTATGTCTGCTTGTAAGGCATACCACATCCCTATTAGACTTGCTAAACCAGTTCCAGCAGCAATCATCGTCTGTAAGGATAAAGTAAACTTAGACCCTAATATCTTTTCTTCGCTTAATTCTTTACTCACTTTTTTAACCCCATTCTTTGTAATAAGCTTCGTTGTTCTTCTACTTCTGCTTTAAGTTTGTTTAAATGTTCTTGTTCCATTCCTTGCACTGTTGTTGTTATTACAGTTACTCTATCTTCTAAATCATTTAATCTTATACTAATTTCTTGAAATTTCATTTGTGCTTGATACCAAGACCCTGTAACTACACCCACCGCTAACATGGCTTTAATTAAAAAAGCAACCGAGATATGTACTTGGGCATCTTCGCTAATTGCTTTCATACAATGAATCTAATTCCATTTCTACTCTCATTAATAATGAGTCAACTTCAAATATTTGCTGATTAATCTCTTGAAAATCTTTATTGTATCCAGCTATATAAATATTATCATCACAAGATGATACAATCATAAACACATAAGTTATAGCTGCCATCCCAGTCATCTTAAGTAGTGTATTTAAAAAACTTTCTATTTTATCTTTTTTCATTTGTTCAACACAGTTTGTTTTTTAACTTCTTCTTTTACAACTTCTTCTGGTACTGGGATTCCTAATTTCTTTTCCCATTTATACATAAAAGGTTCAAACGTACCTTGAGCATCTGCTATTAAAACTATTACTGCGACTGTACAATGGAGATAAAACCAAGCCATTAGTTTTTATTCCCCCAGCTTTCTGTTCTTTCTTGAGCAGTATGGTTAAAAGTGTTAGTTTGTGTATTCCCTCTATTTTCTCCACTATTAGAAGATTGTCTTTGAGGTCTTTGGTTATTAAAAGTATCTGGTTGCATTCTATAATGATAGTAATGACTTGGAAATGGTCTGTAGACATACCTTACCATATGCTGGTCATTAGTATAGTAATTGACTTTCTTAGCTGGTTTGCCATCCGTCAGTTCCACAATAACCAGTCCAGCTAAAAATCCTAAGAAGAAATATGCAGAGCCTTTAAGCATTTTCAAGTGCCTCTACTTTAGCTGATAATTCTTGTACAGCTTTAATTAATAATGGAACAAGTTTATCATATTCCATTCCCCATAATCTATCTGTTCCATCTTCTTTTTTAGCATTCGCAATAGGTTCTAATGTTTCTTCGTCTCTTACCGCATTAACAACATAAGGAACGTGATTTATAACTTCTTGAGCAATAAGTCCTGTCCATTTACCTCTTGCATTTTTATTATTAAAACATGTATCGTTTGGGTCATTCCAATTAAAATCTACTACTCTTAAATCATTTATTTTTGTAATAGCATTTACTTCTGTATTGACAATATTTTTTTTAATTCGCACATCGGAAGATGTTGTAATTGATTGATTACCAATATATAAAGTAGCAGAACCACCACCCGAAGAGTTTGACCTAATTTGATTGTCTCCATTATAAGCAGCTATATATAACCCAGAAGAACCAATAAAAACATCTGCCGTTTCCCCAGTTGAAAATCCGATAACATTTGCTGCGTGTCTATACATCCCTGTATCTACATCAGAATTAAAAGAATAAGTTGGAGTAACTGGGTTTCCTGATACATCATTAATTGCAAATTTCCCCTCTCCATAATGATATATGTCTCCTGTTCCATTTGAATCACCAAACTGGGTATCCCCATTGGCTTTAATAGTTAACCTTGTAATATCAGTAGTTCTTAAAATTAAATCGTGACCTGATATCACATTAATCTCACCACTACCACCATCATTCTTACGGATAAGCATTCTATCAGTAGTTCCACTTGTATCCCCAAAATTTACAAGCTTACCAACTGCAAGATTTATATCTTCTGTAAGAGTAACATCGCCAGCTGAGTCAATACGCATTCTTTCGGAAAGTGAATCACTTCCATTAGCTGTTGTATGGAATGTTAAAAAACCTGGACTATCACTATCTGATACAGACTCACCATCAGCCCTTCCAAATATTCCAGCTAAATTATGATATGAGTTAGAACCATCATATCCTTGAAATTGTATTGAAGTACCTTCACTATCATCTGTACTACCACCACTTGCATCCTCATGTCTTAGAGTAAGACCTTGTGCAGAACCATTCCTCTGAAGTGTGACTCTGATACCACATGCCTCTGAATCTGATTCACCAGTCGCTCCACTATCAACATCTAATATAGCACCTGGAGAAGCAGTACCAATACCAAAGTTTGCACCTAATACCGATATATCACCAGCACCATCAAATTCAATTCTTTCAGCATCATCTGCTATTCCAATGGAAGTATCATCTCCCATTACAATATTACCAGTCATCGTTCCACCAGCTTTTGGTAGAGCTGCATTTGCAGTTGTAGTTGTACTTGTCAATACTGCATCTCTGGTAGCAATATCTATTCCGTCAATAGTTGAGTTAGTAGTAACTGCTCCACTAAAAGCAGTTGCTCCAAAGCTATTTGATGCAGCAGTTGAGGTTATTCCGTTTGCTGCTGTTATTCCACCACCATCTGCTATTGTTATTGCATCATCGCCATCGGTGTATTCTATTAAAGGTGTTTGGATAGAGGTTGCAAAAGAACTTGAGCCTGTAGCAGTAATTGCTCCAGAGCCTATTGTTCCGATTGTAGCTATA
>Ga0315331_10002812_pt1 | contig 13116 bp, 10 predicted proteins | sample M160m34915metaG_FD_203456 | JGI IMG/M metagenome (GOLD analysis project Ga0315331, IMG submission 203456) | Ammonia-oxidizing marine archaeal communities from Monterey Bay, California, United States - M1 60m 34915 | ecosystem: Environmental > Aquatic > Marine > Intertidal zone | place: USA...
TTTATTTTGTATTAATTGAATTTTTATAAACTTTGGACGACAATTTGCCGAATCATTTTTGGATTCCGCATGCCAAAAATCCGTCGCAAAAAACCCACCAGGAAAGCACCTGCCAAGCGTGCTTCGGCCAAACGTGCCTCCGCCAAGCGTGCTTCGACCAAGCGCGCCTCGGCCAAGCGCGCCTCTACAAAACGTGCTTCGACCAAACGTGCCTCCGCCAAGCGCGCCTCTACAAAACGTGCTTCGACCAAGCGCGCCTCTACAAAACGAGCCTCGGCCAAGCGCGCCTCTACAAAACGTGCCTCGGCCAAGCGCGCCTCGGCTGGGTCAGAAAAATCGCGACGCCCGGCGAGAAAACGCCGACATTGGCTACTGACGGTCACCAAGCTGGGGGCTGCCGCGACACTCGTCGCGGTAATCAGCCTGACACTCATCCTCATGGTGTATTCCACCCTGTCGAGAAAATATGACCTTACAAAGCTCGGTCGTATGCCGGCACGCTCAATCGTTTTTGACCGCAATGGGGAACAGATCGGGCTGCTGCACGGCTCCAACCGTGTTGCCGTGCCTCTCAGCGAAATTCCGCAGAGCTTTATTGACGCGTTACTCTCCCGCGAGGATGCCCGGTTCTACGGCCACGGGGGCGTCGACCCAATCGGCGTCTTGCGTGCCGTCTACCGCACAGTCATCAAGCGTAAAACTGAAGGGGCAAGTACCATCACCATGCAACTGGCACGCAACAGTTTTGATGAGTTGATGAGCCAGAAAACGCTGCACCGAAAGCTTGTTGAGGTCATGCTGGCAAGGCGTATCGAGCAAGCCTATACCAAGGAGGAGATTCTTGAGTTCTACATGAACCGGATATTTTTCGGCTCGGGTATTTACGGCATTGAGCTGGCAAGCCAATCCTACTTTGGCAAACCGGCAAAGAAAATGTCACTCTCCGAATCCGCGATGCTCGCGGGAATTATTCGTGGTCCCAATCGCTTTTCCCCCTTCCGCCATTACAAGTCCGCAGTCGCGGAACGGGACACGGTCCTCAAGAGTATGCGCGCGCGCGGTATCATAAGCCAACAGCGCTACACCCTGGCAAAGGCGGAAACTGTTATCGTGCTGACCCAGCCTCCGGCAAGACAAAAACGGGAGAACAGCTATGCCCTTGATGCCATACGCCAGGATCTGCAGCATGCTCTCTCCCAATCCGATGCCGAGGACGGCGGATTGAAAATCTACACCAGTATTGACCTGCGCCTGCAGCGTCATGCCGAGGCGGCCCTTGAGCGCGGCCTTGCCGCGATTGAAAACCTCCCCTCTTATGAGCATTCCACCCGCTCAGATTTCCAGATAAATGGCGCAAGGGGTGAACCCGCATACCTCCAGGGGGCCATGGTCCTGCTCGATAACTCGACAGGGGGAACACTGGCTATCGTCGGGGGCCGTGATATCGCCCACTCACAATTCAATCGTGCCACTGCAGCAAAACGCCCGGCCGGTTCAGCATTCAAGCCCTTTGTCTATGTGGCCGCCTTTGCAGACGGCATGATGCCCGGGGCCCTGATCGATGACGGCCCGTTACGGGCCGGAGAAATTGCAGGAGCGCAGGCCCACTGGAAACCCAACAACGCGGATGGCCGGTCTTTGGGCCGGCAAGGTGCAGATTTCGGGCTGATTAAATCCCGCAATACCATTGCCGTGCGCGTCGGCAACCGGGCCGGCATCAGGCACGTCTGCAGGGTGGCAAAGCAGGCCGGCATTGCCATTGATGAAAATACCGATAATCCTCAGCTGTTTCTTGGCAACCTGGACTGTAACCTGAAATCCCTAACCAGTGCCTACACGATCTTTCCCAATGCCGGGGCACGCGTTCCCGCCTTCACAATACGAAGCATCGTCAATGCACGCGGGGAAACTTTCTACCGCGCCGCAGCCCAGAGCCACCCGGCCGCACCTCCCGGTGCGTGTGCCCTGACTGCTGAAATCCTGCAGGGTGTCCTGGCACCGGGCGGTTCCGGCTACAAGGCGCGACAATTGGGCTACAAAAAACCCGCCGGGGGGAAAACCGGCACCACCAATGACTTCAAGGATGCCTGGTTCATTGGTTTCACCGACAAGGTTACCTGCGGGGTATGGGCCGGGCTTGACCGGCCGAAAACAATCATGCCGGGAGCCTACGGGAGCAATGTTTCTCTGCCGATATGGACCGACATCATGCTTGCCTGTGAACGCCTCGGATACCCTGCAGGAAAACTGCAGCCCCGCATCCCCATGACCAACATGACGCTATGCCGCATCAGTGGGCGCGTCGCCGGTTCTGGTTGTCAGAAGGCCGGCATGGACTACAGGACAAGTATCCCGCACGAGCTGGCGCCAAGGCACAGCTGCCGGGATCACCGGTTTAAAGACGCAGCCGCGGCAAAAAATTTGCGCGTGCCTTAAGGCCTGAGACGGACCGGGTCCGCTCACTCATCCCCTGATGGATCGGGCTCCTCATGGTTCCCGGCGCAGGCCATGATCTCCTCTGCAGCGCTACCGACATCATCTGCGCGCATCAGTGACTCGCCTACAAGCACGGCATCAACCCCCCATCCGGCAACCAACGCGGCATCCTGCGCAGTCCGGATACCGCTCTCGCTGACCAGAGTGATATGCTCGGGAACCTCCTCGCTGACAAGTTCTGTATTCTTAAGGTCCACCTCAAAGGTCTTCAGGTTTCGGTTATTGATACCTATGATATTCGCCTCGGTATCCAGCGCCCGCTCAAGTTCAGCAAGGTCATGGACCTCCATGAGCACTTCAAGCTGGCAGGAGTCGGCACACTCGAGCAAATCCACCAACTCATCCTGCTCAAGGGCGGCAACAATAAGCAGAATGGCATCTGCTCCTGCAACGCACGCCTCATAAACCTGCGCCCTGTGAACAATAAAATCCTTGCGCAAAACCGGCAATGTCACCTCCGAACGGATCCTGGAAAGGTATTCAAGGCGGCCCTGGAAATATTTCTCGTCGGTTAGTACCGAAATGGCACTCACCCCGGCTGCCGCATATTTGCCGGCCTGCGCCAGAGGGTCAAAGTCCTCGGATATCGTCCCTGCAGACGGTGAAGCTTTTTTAACCTCGGCAATTAAGCCGAGACGCTGCTCTCCAACGTCAAGGGCTGCTGCCAGCGAACGGAAATCATTCCGCTCAAGGGCAGCATAACGCAACTTCTCCTCCCTCGGGATGAGCGATTCAATCTCGTGGCGCTTGTGGGCAACGATCTCGGCAAGTCGGTCAGACATGATGGACGGTGAGACTAAACCGCCAGCCACAATGTTCAAGCGAGGGAACGCGCAATTTATCAATGGCGCAGGTAATATTCTCCTTTATTTTATCTCGCCCAACACCGCTTTTCTGCCAGAATCAATAAATGTCAGCAAGTCCAGCCTCACGCCGCCTTTTCCTGAAAACCCTCCCGGCAGCTCCTTTAATCCTCCCCGGCCTGCTCTCCGGAGCGTCCCCTAATGGCAAACTCAACCATGCCGTTGTCGGCTGTGACGGGCAGGGGTGGAGCGACCTGAGCAATATTGCCTCACACCCGAATCTGCACGTTGCCGCCCTTTGTGATGTGGACACCGCAAGGATGGGAAAAGCGGCCGCAAAATTTCCCCAGGCACGGAAATATCAGGATTGGCGTGAAATGCTGGACAAGGAAGGTGACAAGATTGACTCCGTGCAGGTTTCAATCCCCGACCACATGCATGCCCCGGTTGCCATCGCCGCCATGCAACTCGGCAAGCATGTTTATTGTGAAAAACCACTCGCTCATGAAGTTGCTGAGGCAAGGGCAATGGCAGTCGCCGCAAACAAGGCGGGCGTAGTCACCCAGATGGGCAACCAGATTCAATCGAGTATCGAATACCGCTCAGCGGTCATTCTCATCCAACAGGGAGTCATCGGCAAAATCAAGCAGGTTCATGCATGGTCCGGGGCATCCTTTCCAAGGCAGGGCCGGCCTGCGGGTACCGACCCCGTGCCGGCAACTCTCGACTGGGACAAGTGGCTTGGTGTCGCTCCACAGAGACCCTTCAAGAGCGGGATTTATCACCCCTTCAACTGGCGCGCTTGGCAGGACTTCGGCACCGGGCCGATCGGGGATTTCATGTGCCACATCATGGACACCCCATTCAAGGCACTTGAATTGACTGCCCCAACGAGGATCAAGGCCGACGCGGTACCTGATGACTGGGCTGCAAAACCGGCATGGCACAGCGAAAACTGGCCGGCATGGGCCACTTACGAATACCTCTTTCCCGGCACCAAGTGGACGGCCGGCGACACCATCCCGGTGCGCTGGTATGATGGCGGCAAGAAACCGGCACGCGAACTGGCCGGCTTCGCAGACAGTAAACGTAACCTGCCCGGTGGGGGCAGCCTCTTTATCGGCGAGGAAGGCAACCTGCTGCTGCCACATGTCGGCGGGCCGCAACTGCTGCCCTACTCCAGAAACAAGGGCCTGAAACGGCCCAAGCTGGAAGGCCGAAGCCATTACCACTCATTTGTTGATGCCTGCCTGGGCAAGGGGCAAACCACCTCGCACTTCGGATTCGCGGCACCACTTGCCGAAGCCACCCTTCTCGGCAATATCGCCAACCGGTTCCATGGCCAGCAATTGCATTGGGATGCCAAGAACTTGACGGTCACCAACCATGCGGGTGCCAACAAGATGGTCCGGCGGGCTCATCGCAAATTTGCCTGAGGGGTCCTCCAGCCAGCCCGAAAAAGGGCATTCTGTGAATTTTAAAAACTTGAACTTGGTCCGCCTCACGCCTATTAATAGCGCACTCAAGTGAGGAAAAGCGGGTGTAGCTCAGGGGTAGAGCGCAACCTTGCCAAGGTTGAAGTCGTGAGTTCGAATCTCATCACCCGCTCCATTTCCTCCACTCTCCCCGCACGGCCCGCGCACGAAATACGCGATTAAATACCCCAGAACGGCAAATTGCTGGGATTTTCCCACAATTTAAGCGATACTTCAGGCAGAATAGGCTGATGCACGTCTGGTCCAAGCTGTCCTCGACCAAGTGGCGCGATGCCTGGGAAGAACGCTTCCTGGGCCTGGGCCAAACCAACGCCGTGATCCAGGAACTGCCGGGAGGCAAGAGCATACGGGTTGATGTCTACTGCAAGCGCGAAAAGGAAGCCCTTGCCATCGTTGAACAATTCGGCGGCAGGGTGCGCAGGGTGAAAAATGAAAACTGGGCGGCCATGGCACCGCCAACACGCAAGCCGATCATTATCCGCGACTCCCTGCTGGTCACGGGGGAAGCCGCCCCGCAAAAAATAAAGCAATTAGCCAACTTGCACCCTTCCCGCCAAATTATTTCAATCCCGGCTGAGCTGGCCTTTGGCACCGGCGACCATGCAACCACCACGGCCTGCCTTCGCCTGCTCGCTGATATTGCAAAATCCCATCGCCAGAAAGATCATGAATGGTCACTGCTGGATGCCGGGACCGGAACCGGGTTGCTCGCAATCGCAGCCTCCAGACTCGGGGCCTTTGCTGTGGAGGGCTTTGATTTCGATCCCACCGCAGTCCGCGTGGCCCGGCGCAACCTTAAGCGCAACAAGGCGCAGTCAGTAGAAATCTATGAAGCGGATCTCTTCAAGTGGAACGCCTCAAAAAAAACGCACTGGGATGTGATTACCGCCAATCTCTTTGCTGATGTCCTCGCCCCGAACCTGAACAAGCTGCATGATGCCCTCTCTCCCGCAGGCCACCTCATCCTCTCTGGGATCCTGCTCGAGCACAAGGAGGAGGTGCTTGCCGCTGCCGGAAAAACCGGGTTGCCAAAACCTACAACCCTGAAGAAGGGAAAATGGGTCACCCTGCATTACCGGAAAGCCCTATAAACACCCACAGACAGCCTGTCCCTGGCCCCCGGTCAATTACCCGGGGGTTGCCCCCTGGCCGCTTTTCACCATCCCGCGCACGCGCAGGTCTTGGCCGAAGCGCTTCACGGAAGACTCAAGGAGGCCCTTTGAAGAGGGCAGGGCGGCGCCAACCAGCGGCACCCCCTTTGCCCCACAGAATATCGGGGCAATATACAGGCACGCCTCATCAATGAGACCTTTTGCAAAGGCATCCCCCAGCAGCTGCCCACCTCCTTCGATCATGACGCTGACACAACCGTGCCTGAGCGCCAAATCCTTCAGGACAGTCCGCAGGCTCCTGCCCCTGTAAACAAGCGTTGAATCACGATGCACATCGGTGAATATCCGGGCTTTTTTAGGCAAGCGGCCGCTTCTGCTCAAGACAACACGCAGGGGTTGAGCCTTGCCACGCCTCAAGGCAGCACGATCACGCAGGGTTAATGCCGGGTCATCATTGCGCAGGGTGCCGGCACCAATAAGAATGGCATCCACTTCCCCACGCAGTTTTCCGGCATCAGCACGAGAGGCTTCCGAACTGAGCCACTGACCTTCATCACCGGGACGGGTAAGACGGCCGTCAAGGCTGGTGGCCGCCTTGGCAATCACCCATGGCATCCCGGTCGAGATAAATTTGCTCCAGGGGCGGATCACTGCATCACACCGGGCAGCCAATACCCCGCTCTCGACCTTGATCCCGTGGCGACGCAGAATCCTTCCGGCCTTGCCCTTATTCTCGGGATTCGGATCCCTGCTGCCATAAACAACACGGGCAATGCCCGCCTGCCTGATCGCGGTGACGCACGGCGGCGTCTTGCCCCTGCTGGAGCAAGGCTCCAGCGTCACATAAATCGTCGACCCCCGCAGCACCCGCGCCTTAAGCCCCTGCATAGCTTCAATCTCCGCATGGGGACCGCCGGCACAGCGATGATATCCCCGGGCCAGAATCTTCCCTCCCTTGACGACCACACAACCAACCGGTGGATTCGGACTGGTTAATCCCACCGCCTTGCCGGCCTCCCGCAGGGCAACCCGCATGTGGGCACAATCGATTTCCTCTTGGCTGACAGACACCCGGTAGCATACCCCTAAAAGACAATTTGCAATCCTTCCCTCACACAATCCACACAGATTCATGAAATCTGCACCCTGCTCTTCATCAGCACACCAAAGCACAGGCAAAAGCCGAGTAATCGCTGGCAGGTATGGATCTATTGCTGAACAGTGAACCAATCCGCTGATTCATCCCAGAGATGCCGCTTAAAGACTGCCACAAGGCCACGCTCTATTATGAGCTCTCCAAGCTCTCCGCCGCCGGCTTTCCCATTACCGGTGCCACTGCGGCGGCCCTGGACACAAAGCCTCCCGCCAATCAACGCCGGTTTCTCGAAGAACTGCAAAGCGGGGTGACCGCGGGAAAAACACTTTCCAGTGCTGCCGGGGCAGCCTCCGCCAATCTCACCGCGCTTGAGATTTCCGTGCTCAAGGCAGCTGAGGAAGGCGGTAAGATAGCCGAAGGATTCGCTCATCTGGCGCGCTACTTTGAAATGCGCCAGAAAGCGGCAAGAACAATCCGCACCGGGCTGCTTTACCCTGCGGTGCTGCTCCACCTGGCAGTCATCCTTCCCGCACTGCCAAAAGCAGTGATCAGTCGGGATTTTCAAGGGCAGGCGATCACCGTGGCCGCAACACTCCTGGGCATCTACCTGCTCCTGGCTATCGGATTTATCTCGTTGCGCGCAGCCGGCAGGAAAGCTTCCCGGTCGCAAGGCATCGATGGTATTTTGCGGACCATCCCCTTTGTCGGCAGAGTGCGCCACACCTTTGCCCTGGCCCGTTTCTGCGAAGTGCTGCACATTCACCTGTTGTCCGGAAACGGGCCGGTCAAGGCCATCCGTGCCGCTGCACAAGCCTCGGCAAGCGGTCGCATACTGGCTGCCAGCCGGCTGACCATCCTGCCGGCAGTTGAAAGCGGTAATCCCGCCGGCCCGGTTCTGGTTGCCAACGGTGGGCGGGATTTTCCTCCCGCCTTTGCGCGCAGCTATGCCACCAGTGAAGAGGCAGGATGTCTTGACGAGGACATGCAACGCTGGTCGGCAACTTTTGCAGAACAAGCCGAAAGGGCCATCGAGAGGATGTCCGCCGGCGTGCCAAAACTGATCTATCTACTCGTCCTAATCCTCGTCATCTGGCAAATTTTCAACATGGCCAACATGTATTTCGAACCCATCCAGCAATTATTAGAACACACCGGGATCTGCCAAGGCTGTAAGTTCATCCATGGATAAAAACCCTTAAACTCCATAAAGGAGAAAGAAAGCCCCTTCAGGACAGGCTTCAATGTGCTCTTGACCGCGCTTCGTAAACCCTGAAAACTGAGACTCCTTAAATTTCTGAAAAAAAAACTTGTCGTAACTGTATTTTTGAACACTGTATAAGTGTTCACCTATCCAATACATTACGATTATGCCTGCTATAGCAATGCCCATTAAACCCGCCGATTCAAAGCCCAAGGCCACAGAAACCAAAAACCCGGGGAAAACAAAAACCCCTGCTGAGGATCCTGCGGCGGCAAAAATCGCGGCCGCACGGAGCAAAAACCTGGATCTGGCGATTCAACAGATTCAAAAAGACTATGGGGAGGGTTCCATTATCCGCATGGGCGATGAATACCGGGTGGATGTCGATGTCATCCCCACAGGCAACCTCCTGATTGACCGTGCCCTGGGTGTCGGTGGATTTCCGCGCGGACGCATCATCGAGGTCTATGGGCCGGAATCGTCAGGAAAAACCACGCTCACCCTCACCGCAATCGCCCAGGCCCAGAAAAAAGGCGGCCTTGCAGGCTTCGTCGATGTCGAGCACGCCCTTGATCCCCAATACGCGAAACGACTCGGCGTAAACATGGACGATCTCCTCGTTTCACAGCCCAGTTCAGGCGAGGACGCACTCCGTATTGTCGAAACACTGGTCCGATCCAATGCCCTGGATGTCATCGTTCTCGACTCGGTTGCCGCATTGGTCACCAAGCAGGAACTCGATGGGGAGATTGGAGACTCCACGGTAGGGGCTCAGGCCCGTCTGATGAGCGCGGCAATGCGAAAATTGACCTCATTGATTTCCAAGGCTCGTACTACCTGTATCTTCACCAATCAGATCCGTGAGAAAATCGGGGTGATGTTTGGTAATCCGGAAACTACCCCGGGGGGAAGAGCACTGAAATTCTACAGTTCAATGCGCCTTGATATCCGTCGTATCGGTGCCATCAAACACACCGACGGTACTGTCAGCGGCAACCGCACAAGGCTAAAGGTAGTAAAAAACAAGGTCGCCCCGCCTTTTACTGAAGCAGAATTCGATATCATGTATAATGAGGGCATTTCAGCTGTCGGGTCACTTCTCGACCTTGCGCTCGAGCACGACATCCTCCTTAAGCGGGGTTCATGGTTCAGCTACAACGGCGAGCAACTCGCCCAGGGGCGTGATGCGGCAAAAGATGCGCTCAAGGCAGACGAGAAGATGTATGCCGAAATAGAAAATGCCGTCAAAAAAGCCATGTCCGACGATCCTGAAGAGGAAGGGGCTCAATGATGATTGGGTCATAAAACAACCGTCTAAAATACGAAAAGGCCACTGCATGCAGTGGCCTTTTTTGTAACACCGATAAAACCGCTGGGTGATCCCTTGCCAAAGAGATTACTAAAGTGCCTTGCGCAGGGTTTTGGATTGCCCTGAGCCAAGACAGGGCTAAAATCCGCAGAGTGAAACTTCTTCTTCTCGGAATCCTCTTAAGCATCACCCAGACCAGCGCGAAAACACCGGAATTTAAACCGATCTTTAACGGTAAGGACCTGGAGGGGTGGGAAGGCATCGGTGGATCCACCAAAAACTGGGAGGTAAAGGAGGGAATACTTTCCTGCACTGGGGAAGCCGGATCCAGCTGGATTGCCACCAAGGAAAAATACACTGACTTTGAACTGCGGCTGGAATTTAAGATTCCAAAAGACGGCAATAGCGGTGTTTTTATCCGGGTACCGAAAAAAGGGGCTCCCTGGATAGCTGGGCTCGAGATCCAGATACTCGATGATTACGGGGACAAGTGGAAAAACCTTAAGCCCAATCAATTTACCGGATCCATCTATGCCGTCGTTGCCCCCTCCATGCGTGTTACCAAAAAGGCGGGGCAATGGCAAACAATCCGTATCCGCTGCATCAGCTCCCAATGTGATGTTTGGGTAAACAACAAGCATGTGGTCAGCGAAAATATTGCCGCTCTGGCGCCCACAAACCCGCATGTGCCCGGACTGAAGCGCAAGGACGGATTCATCGGCCTGCAAAACCATTCCTCCCCGGTTCATTTTCGTAACATCGAAATAAGGCCCATCAACCTGCAGAAGGGATAAGCGGTTTTCTCCTCAGTGTATGTATCCACGTATTGGTGTTATGCGCCAACGCAGCTGCCAATGCATGCGCTGCAGCGCTTTTTTCACCCTTTATATCCGCTGTATTCAAAGGCTCTCTCGCACTGAATCAAAAAATGCCGTTGTCCTAACCTGCTCCACGGCCTAAAACTTAGGATTGAAACCCTGAATTTTTAGTAATGACATCCATCGGCACTCCGCTCTCCCCAGGTTCCACCAAAGTCGCCCTCTGCGGGTCCGGCGAACTGGGCAAAGAGGTCGTCATTGAACTGCAACGACTGGGTTGCGAGGTAATTGCCATTGATCGCTATGAAAAGGCACCTGCCATGCAGGTCGCCCACCGCTCACACACCATTGACATGCTGGATGGTGAGGCTTTACGGAGCATTATAGAATTGGAAAAACCCGACCTCATTGTGCCTGAAGTTGAGGCAATCGCAACGGACACTCTCGTCGAGCTTGAAGAGGAGGGATTTCGCGTTATCCCGACTGCCCGTGCAACAAAGCTGACAATGAACCGCGAGGGTATAAGGTGCCTCGCTGCGGAGGAATTGGGACTGAAAACCTCCCCTTACCGCTTTGCATCCACGGAACAGGAATTTAAGGCAGCCGTGGCCGAGATTGGAATCCCTTGTGTCATTAAGCCGATCATGAGTTCCTCGGGCAAGGGGCAGAGTACCGTGAAGTGCGATGAGGATATCGACCGCGCCTGGCAATATGCCCAGGAAGGCGGACGGGCGGGAGCCGGCAAGGTAATTGTTGAGGGGTTTGTCGATTTTGATTATGAGATTACCCAGCTTACTGTCAGGCATGCAAGCGGCACATCATTTTGTGAACCGATTGGCCATATCCAAACCGATGGTGACTACCGCCAGAGCTGGCAGCCTCAACCAATGAGCGAAGCGGCCCGCGCCGAGTCCAGAAAAGTCGCAGAAGCAATAACAGGCGGCTTAGGCGGACGGGGAATCTTTGGAGTTGAGTTGTTTATCAAGGATGACGAGGTCATCTTCAGCGAGGTCTCTCCACGTCCCCACGACACCGGGTTGGTCACATTGATTTCGCAGGATTTGTCTCAGTTTGCCCTCCATGCACTCGCCATCCTTGGCCTCCCCGTGCCAAATATCCATCAGCACGGGCCCAGCGCCTCGAGTGTGATCCTCGTTGAGGGGAATTCGGAGAATGTTGTCTTCGGGCAACTCGATAATGCGCTCCAGCAACCGGATACCCAATTGCGCCTGTTTGGTAAACCGGCGGTTTCCGGCAAACGCCGCATGGGTGTCGCCGTGGCTCGTGGCCATTCCATTGAGGATGCCCGCAACAAGGCAAATGCTGCCAGTTCAGCAGTCACCGTCGCACTTTAGTCTCATTATTGAGTATTTGTTCTTGAATCTAAGTACCGATGGGCTAAAGCACAACGCACTCGCCGTCGCGGGAGTCTGACAGCCTATTTTAAGCCAGGAGGCTTCCGCGTGTGCGGGAGCCTTTTTTTATTAGAACCTGTCTCCACCTCCCGCATCAGCAAACTATTCACCCACCGCATTAAAATGGAATTTGTAGCCGAAACCATCGCCGATCTTAGTCCTTCGCTTACTCTGTCGATTACAAGCCAGGCCAAATCAATGAGTGAAGAAGGCATTGATGTATGCAGTTTTGGTGCTGGAGAACCGGATTTTGACACTCCGCAGTATATTAAGGACGCCGCCATTGAGGCTTTGCAGGACGGACAGACCAAATATACTGCTGTCGCAGGCATCGCTGCCCTGCGCAAAGCCATCGCCAAGAAACTGCGCGAGGAAAACCACATTAACTACGAGCCTGAACAGATTGTCGTGAACTGTGGGGCTAAGCACTCCTGCTTTAACGCAATAATGGCATGCTGTGATGCCGGTGATGAGGTTATTATCCCCTCACCCTACTGGACGAGTTACCCGGAAATGGTCAGATCAATAGGGGCTGAGCCTGTGTTTGTTGAGACCAAGCAGGAAAACGGATGGAAAATGACCCCTGAGGAGTTCGACAATGCCATGAGCGGGTCAACCAAGATGGTCATTGTCAACTCCCCGAATAATCCCACCGGCGCTGTCTACAGCAAGGAGGAACTGACGGCAATTGGAGAAGTCGCCGCGTCCGAGGATATCCTGATTCTCTCTGACGAGATTTACGAGAAGATTACCTATGATGGAACCGAGCATCACAGCATTGCCTCCCTCAGTGATGAAATCCGCGACCTGACCATTACCATTAACGGCCTCTCAAAGGCTTACTCCATGACCGGATGGCGCTTGGGTTATACCGCTGCACCCAAGGAAATCGCCGATGCCATCGACACGATACAGAGCCACAGCACCTCCAACCCGACCACCTTTGCCCAATACGGAGCCATCGCCGCCCTCTCCGGGGAAAATTCCGAAATATCGGACATGGTTGCTGAGTATGATATTCGCCGCCAATATATGCTAAGTCGTCTTCATGCGATCAGCAATATCTCCACAATTGAGCCTAAAGGGGCTTTTTACTTCCTGGTAAACATTGAAAAAACCGGCATTAATTCCATGAACTTCGCGGAAAAACTGTTAAGCCGCATGCATGTCGCCACAGTGCCAGGCGTCGCATTCGGCCATGATCACAGTATCCGGCTTAGCTATGCGACCAGCTTGCCTGTTATCAAGGAAGGCCTTGACCGTTTCGAGGAATTCTGTAAAGCGCACTAGGGGGCAACGTGCCTGCTTTAGCCGTCAATCATTGACGCTGTGCTGTATATTGTAGGGGAGGCGCCTTTCACTGCTGCTTC
>Ga0315331_10002819_pt1 | contig 13104 bp, 6 predicted proteins | sample M160m34915metaG_FD_203456 | JGI IMG/M metagenome (GOLD analysis project Ga0315331, IMG submission 203456) | Ammonia-oxidizing marine archaeal communities from Monterey Bay, California, United States - M1 60m 34915 | ecosystem: Environmental > Aquatic > Marine > Intertidal zone | place: USA...
CTGCTCAATCTCTTTCTTCGTGGCCCCATCAGTGCCAGCGACACATAGAGCGAACGCCGTTCGGATGCTGTGTGGCGAGATGATCTGGTTGCCCAAATCAAACTGCCGCAGCAGCTGGAAGGCTAAATCGTTATTCGCCGATGCACGACGAGGAGGCTCCTGCGACCTCACGAAAGGCGTGAGTAGCAAGGCCACTAGCAACGCAAACACGTTGAGATGATTCATGATGGGAGAACCAACGGCATCCATCAGAACGAGTTCCCAAAAATTCTGGACAGCGCCGCGGGACATCACCAAAGCAGCAAGATGACCAGCGTAATTAGCGAACACCCAACAACGCCACCGAAGACAACCGGGTCACCGGACAATCACAACCGAACCAACTCTCGCGTGACCCTTAGCCGCCACCGATGGGCATCACTCCCTAGTTAGCACGATCCTTGCGCGCTAATACGGACAGGTTGAGCTCTTCGTCGCTAACTAGAACTTCGAACTCGGTATCGAGCGGCGCCACACTCTTCCAACGCTCGCCGACAAGAAACCAATCCACAATGTAGTCAATCTCAGAATCGACTACATATTGCGGGATTGTCCCCGCCACAGCGTGCCGAAACGCATCACGATTAACTTTGCCGTCAAGGTTAATCGTCCGGTCATGGAAGAAGCCGATCGAGCCAGTCTGCGGCGCTCCGATCCACGTCTCCGCAGCAACGTTTTCAGCAATCCAATCAACAGACTGAAAGTGCATATGGCGCGCTGTACGTTGGTAACGACGAGCGTTCAACCCAACGATCAATCCGACTGCAACGATCGAGGCGCCGTATGCCAATAGCTTTGCCATAACCACACGTTGCCTGCTCAGGAACCGCCACAACCGGAACACGCCATACATCGACAAGATCGCCAAGACCGGCGACAAAGGGTAGAAGTAGCGAGCGATGAAATGAGGCGCGCCAAAGTAGAGCCCGTAAAAGGACACCAAGCAGATCATGAAGACGGCTATCAAAAAGATCGCGCTACGCTCTTCATCCCCCGATAGCTGATAACGACGCCAAAGCACGACTGCCAGTAACGCGAGCAACAGAAAGCAACCGACCTCGACAAGCAACTGACCCTGAATGGCGTTTGGTATTTGGACAATGATGCTGACGTATTCGAATATCGTCGACGACACTAGCTTCAGATTGCCACCAAAGGTTGCCCAATAAGCCTGTGCATGGCCACTAATGGGCATGATGCTGCCGAAGTTGCTGTGGTTATGCAGCATCCAGGGCAAGGCAATCACAATCGACATCAAGCCCATAACTAGAGTGCGTGGGATCCGCGCCCGCATTTCAGCCATTGTAATTCGACCTGCCCGCGTCATGTAAACGAGGCACGCTGCCAGAATCAAAAACACGGCATCGTTGCGCGTCCAAAAGGTCACTCCCAAGAGCACGCCTGTTGCGATCACACGCCACCACGACCACTCCCGACTTTCGACTCTGCCAGAACTCAAAAACGCCATGAAGACGGCCAGAGTGAGAAAGACGTAATTACCTGTTTCGAGGCAATTCATCGAATGCCCGACCCCCAGTGGACTCGCAAACCACGTAGCCGCCGCGAGCGCCGCAATGGTTCTGCCGTGATCGTCACTCCGCAGCATCCGACAACCAAGTCGATACATCAGCACAACCGTCAACAACGACAGCACGAACTGTGCATACAATGAGAAACGAACCCCCAGAGCTTTGTCACCATCACTCAGGAAGAAACACAAAGCCCACTCAAACGTTGTCAACGGCTGCGTACCATTCGTCAACATCGCCCCGTCAGAGACGCTCATACCGTGGCCAATCGCGATATTGCGAGCCATCGTCAGCATCAGATAGCCATCTTCGGTCGGGAACGCTTGCAGCACCCTTTCATCACTGCCAATGATCGGCACCAGGCGTAATCCAATCCCCACAACCAACAACAAGCCCGCCAAGGCGAGAATGGCTCTAGAAGTGTGATTTGAACCGACCATAATTCGACGCACGGCAGCAGTGCAGGCAACTCAAAGTGGCGGATTGCCGACGTGAACACCCCGACAATGCAACTGCCCCCAAGACCAATCGAGATGGGACAAAAAGGCGTAGGCAGATCAAAGTGCAGCTTGGAATATCGAACCCCACACGACTGCTAGCTAGCCGCGCTGCAAATTGACCTATACATCATACTGCGTTATCGAGTCCGGGCAGCGCAATCAGAGCCTTACGACGGACTTGCTCAAGCCAGTCACAATGGCCCAGTCATCACAAATCATCTGGATGATCCTGCGCGCCCCATCGCATCGAAGATAAGCCGAAGCGATCACGTGTAAGACACACTTCGTCTCGACACAGCTTTGAACATTGTCGAATTACAATTCGAACAGGTGCAACGGCCAGCAACGCCCTGCGCAGACAGTGAACACGCCAACGACCTATGCACCAACGGATCCCGAGATCCTCACCAGCGGTTGCAATCAGCCTCCTGCGAGACACGCAACAGGCTCGCACCGACACGCAACAAATGACGGCAGACGAAATGAAGCGAACCACTTGCCAGTGAGAATGCGCGACACCGAAGAGTCGATACGCCCAACCGACACAAGGCAACTCGCGCATTGGAGGATCAGCCGTTTTCGCGTAAACTTCTACGCACCTCCCCTTTCGATCCGTCAAGCCCCACAGTCCACACCCATGCATCTGTTCAAATCGATTCTGCTTGCCACACTTCTAGCAGGGTCCGCCTCATCCCAAGGCGTTAACTGTGCGCTACTAGGCACATTTAATAACCACGGGCCCTTCAATGACGTCTGGGGCTACACCGCACCCAACGGCAATGAGTACGCATTGCTTGGCGCAACGACTGGCACTGTCGTCATCGACGTCACCAACCCGAGTTCACCAGTTGAAACCGGGTGGTTCCCATGGGGTTCGTCGACATGGCGCGACATCCGCACCTACGGCAACTATGCCTACGTGGTCACAGAGGCAACGTCCGGCGTGCGAGTCATCGACCTCAGCAACCCGAACAACCCAACGACAGCCAACACGTTTGGCACTGGCATCTCAAGCAGCTCCCACAACGTCTGCATCGATGTCAGCACTGGCATCCTCTACCTGCCAGGTAGCAGCGCCGGCACACCAGCCTGGGACCTCACAACGAACCCAACGAACCCGACCTACCTCGGTCTCGCTGGTGGCACCGGTAACGGCAACTACTTCCACGATCTGTGCGTCGAGAATGGCTACGGCTACGGCTCGATGATCTACAACGGTGATCTTCGCATCTGGGATGCAACGACGTTCCCACCAACTGTGCTGAGTGATACGGGTACGCCCGGCAACTTCACGCACAATGCATGGCCGAACGCCGCTGGCACGATTTGCGTGACGACCGACGAAACAAGCGGCAGCGTCATCAAGTTCTTCGACATCACCAACAAGTCGAACCCGCAGCCACTCGGCCAATTCACGCCGAACTCAAACTCGATCCCGCACAACGCATTCATCGTTGGCAACAAGGTGCACTGCAGTTGGTACACCGAGGGATATCGATGCATCGACTTTAGCGACCCAATGAACCCGGTCGAGGTCGCCTCGTACGACACCTGGCCAGGCTCCTCCGGCGGCTTCAACGGTTGCTGGGGTTGCTACCCGTTCTTCCCATCGGGCAACATCCTCGCATCAGACCGCTCAACAGGCCTCTACATCGTTCGCCCGAGCAGTGCCGCATTTAGCAACTATGGTCAAGGATGCCCCGGCTCCGCGACAGCAGCCTGCCCAGAACTGAACGCGTCCGGTGGCACGATCTCGCAAGACACGCGTGACAACGAATACACCCACCGCGTCACCAGCAGCGGTCCACTGACGGTTCTCAGCTTCGATTGCTTTGCACAATCAACCGGTGGCACCCAAACCGTCGCCGCATATATCTACCCTGAAGTAGGTGGCAACCCGTCATCAACCGCGCTGGCCAGCACAACGATGACGATCGGCTCCGCAGCCAACTTCTACACTGCGACGTTCGCGACGCCGGTCAACGTCACCGGCAACTTCTACATCGGCTACCAAACAGCCGCGCAGAACGTCTACCTGTGCAACCTCGACTCGGGCACCGGAGGAATTGCGTTCTATCGCGACCTCGTCAACGGCCCTGTAAACTGGACCCAATCAGGACTCGTCGATACGCCGTCGTGGCGCGTCAACTGCACCGGTGGTTCCACTGGCCTGACGCCAGCACTAGGAAACCTTGGCTTGCCGATCCTCAGTTCGAACTACAACGTGACACTGTCCGACGCGGCACCGATTTCCTTCGCCGTCATGATCTCCGGGCTATCCGACACAGCCTACAACGGCGCCCCACTTCCCCTGCCGCTACTCGGCGCTCCAGGCTGCAGCGTCTACGCTGCCCCGTCGGTGCTGACGATGTACATCACCAGTGCATCAGGCACAGCAAGTGCGCCGTTCAACATCCCCGGATCACCGGCATATGTCGGTATCAACCTATTCCATCAGTGGGCCGTACTTGATGCGGTGAATCCACTAGGGATCGTTGTCTCAGACGCCGGCAAGGCAACGATCGACAACTAATGAGACGGGCCTTTTGGGTGCCCCCACTCAAAAGGTCCGACTTAGTTGAGAACGAAGCGCCAGCCGGGTGGCAGTTGGAAATCCGGCCCCTGCACCCCTGCCAAGGGCAACACGACTGATTGCACAATCAGTTCGTACCCAACAATCTGCGGCAGGTTCGGCACCGTCCACGACGTGCTCTGCTGCCCGACAAAAACACCTGGCAGGAACACGAATCCCGCAGTGTCTAGGTAGACGTAAAATGGAGCGGGCAGCACAGGCACTAGGCCTGGAACATTGCCAAGGGCAAACGCACACACGAAGCCCGTCGGCAGGTCTGCCGCGAACTGAATAGAGCCGCCAATAACACCGTCATCTGGGGTCACATTCATCGACCCGAGATGCGCCTGTGTCAGCGACTGATTGGCTGTGACACCGGCGCCACCATTGGCGATGAAGCAGCCAGTTGCTTGCAGCAATCCAGGCGATGAAGAGTGGCCCAGCGAGCCACCTTCGAAACTTGAGTTATCGAGCGTTACTGCACCCGTCCCAGCAGTATCCACCGTGCAATTCAGGAATCGCGACTCCGTAACAGCGACCGATTGGGAGGCTGTCGTCGATATGGAAACCGTGCCATTCTTGCAGCGCATATTGCGCAAGCTCAACGACTGCACAGCGCCGCCCGTCGCGATGTTGACGTCACCATCACAGCGGAACTCATTCATCTCGCCGTAGAACTGATTGCCGACATTCCCCAGATCAATGGCTGTGCCCCCCGCCGTAGCAAGCAGGTTCCACATCGCACATTGCATCCACGTCACAGCGTCGTTCGCACCATCGAATCGCGCACAAACCGGAGCCCGCACCCGAGTGTGAGTGCCTTCGATCAATAATGGTCGTCCACCCGACGAAGGGGAATGCAAATCGATACCAACACCGGAACATTCGATGATCACTCGATCGAACGTGAACCGCCCTGTGCCACCTCCGCCCACTGACAGATCCATTGCGTCATCAGCACCGGTAATACGCAAGTTACGAGCTTCGAAAATCGTGGTGCGATCGGCCGGCGTTTCATCGAACTCAATCGCATCAGGCACATTCAGGAACTCGCAATCGTCGAGGATCAACCGACCAATGCCGCCCGGAGTCGTGCCAATCACACGTAATCCGTATTGAGTCTGATCCTCGAATACGACGCCGTCCAACGAGCATCCGGGTTGGCCAGTCACATCCGTTTGGGACACATCAAGACCGTAGATGCCGCCAATCAGATGCAGATCCTGGAGGATCAGGTTGTTACTCGTCGAATGGATTCCGCGGGTAACCGTTGCGCCGGTGAAGTCAAATTTGGGCACTCCACCCGAGCCGCGAATGAACAGGCCGAACGTTGTATTAACAATCGTTTCAAGGTCTTGCTCGACCGTGATCAACGGGGTGAACTCGGCATCGATCTCAATCCAAGTGATATCGCTCGTCCCACCCGTCCCCGGCAACAAACTCATCTGCAGTTGCTCTGCCGCCGACATCTGACCAACAGTCAACGTTCCATTGTGCAAACGTATAGCCTCGTTGAGCGACAGAAGGCTGTCGCCAACGGTTCCGTGCGACAACGGATCATTAACGAACGCAATCGCGTGAAACGACGGCGCGGGCGTCGCGGATGGCCCAGAACCCGCCAGAGTTCCGACAGACAACAAAGACAGAATACTGGTAATCATGACGTCTGCTGTGCGCGAGGGGCGGTCGTTCGGTCACGCACGGTATGGAACTAGTCTACCGCCAACAAAAGGGGCGAGCCGAGTAAAGCTTGCCGACTTGACTGGATCGACCGGCGAATGAGAAACCTCAACACCATCGACAGTTCGGGACACCATTACTGTCAAACGACACGACCTGCTCGACAGATTCCGTTCACGCCTACGTTCATCTGCTATCATTCAATGCACACGCCCCTTCGAAACTAATGATCTCCTGCACCTTAGTAGTTGCCTTATTGGCCGTAAGCCAAGGCCCCTCCGGCATTGCCAGCGTTAACGATCCCCAATCCCACGGCAGTGTCGGCGACAACCTCTTATCGCTCGACGAGGCCATCCAACTTGCGAATGGGTCACTGACATTCGCCAGCCTATCGGCTGCTGAACAGGCACAAGTCTCCGGCAGTGGTGTTGTCACCGCGATCCATGTCGACGCCGCCACGATTCCCACGATCACGATCCAAGCACCGCTAACCATCCTGACTGGACCGGTACCGGCCACTGGCATGGTCTCCGTCATGGGTGTCTCCGCAGGTGGAAACTTGCCAGTCTTAAGCGGCGGCACACAGACAACGATCCTATCCCTGGGATCTCGCGAACTGATGGTTAGTGGCTTCCGCTTCGAAAACGGCGACGTCGCTGTCGACGCAAAGATGACCGCACCAGCGAGCCCCGTCATGGGAATGGCAATGGTTGCCAACTGTGAGTTTGAGGCACAAACAGGCGCCGCCGTGCAATTACGAGGCACGGGCACCGACAAAACCCGACTAATGGTCCGGGATTGCTCGATGAAAAACATGCCGCTCGGCTATCGCCTCGATGACCAGACCTCAAATGGTCTAATCATGAGCGAGAATGAGCGTGTCACGATGGATGGCGTCACACTCGGTTGCGACGCATTCGAAGGCGGATTCGGCCAAGTCACCATGTGGGCATTCTGGCGGAGTTCGTTCGTCAATGGCGAAACACTGGCGAAAACACGCCGCTCGCCAACGTCGACGCAATTGATCATGCTACGCATCGTATATTCCGATGCGACGTGCTACGGCGACGTCATCGACATGGAAGGAACGACAGCCGGCACCAGCATGGTTCACCACCACCACGGTGACTGGGTTGCAGGCGCCGGCAAGAAGTGCTTATGGACGCACCCGCGCAACGCACAATTCGATGTCCACGGTAGTGAGATGGTCTTCGATGGTGATCTGATCATCGCTGGAGGCACCACGTCGCCACGATTCTGGCACCAGAATAACCACTACCAAAACTGCTCCATCACGTTCGACATCGACGGCGCGTTACCCAACCTACTGTGGAACACATACGACAATTGCTCGATCACAGTGCCGTCACTGGCCCGCTCGCCAGTCGTCATCCGCGATTCGCACATGTCGAACACCAACATCGACGGCCAATCGTTCCTAGCTCCGGTCAGCGTTCGCAGTAGCCACCGAGTCGGTGGTGCGTTCACCGGCTTCGTCACCGAAACAACGCCTGCACCAAGCTTGTTCCTCGGGACAACTGAGATCACTCCGAAAGATCCGCAAATCGGCACAAGCCTGACACTCAGCACAGACCTACCAGCAGGCATCAGCCTGTTCTGGGACATCGCCACTAGCTTTGCGCGCCCGGTAACCTCACAGGAGCCAGTGCGATTCTATGGAGACCCGGCCACGGTAGTCATCCTCCCAGCAATCGCGATCTTCCAGAGCTCGCTGGTTGTCCCGATCCCGAACGCCGCAGCCCTGATTGGCCTGGAGTTCTACGTGCAAGGAATCTCCGTTCCTGGGCCTAGCATGATGTCCCACGCGCCGACCTACCACCTCCCGCGCGGCGAACGGATCAACCTGCGACTTTAAGACGCGGTGGTTCTCGGCGCTGGCAAACAGCCAGCGACCGCACCGCCATACTCTCGCGACGCGGCACAATTGCTTTGCGCGCGAGATGCTTGGCCACATCAAACGGCGAGCAATGACGAAGACCCTGAGTCATTGAGGCGGGGGTCTAACGCCTGGGCACTAGACCTCGTCTATCACCCCGGTGCTGCCAGCGAACGAATCCGTTTCGACCCCGAGGCGCTGCAACATCGTCACATAAAGATTCGCCAACGGCTTATCTTCGTGGGTGAACTCCCGCTGCCACGGCTCACGACCGCCACTCCACGCACCACCAAAAGCATTGCCCTCGATGTAGTTGAGATACTGACCGTGCTTGAAACCCATATTCTTGCCACCGAGCAAGACCAGCGGGTAGTTCCGCGACAAGTGAAAGGCGCTCGAAGCGGATCCGAACAGAATCAATGTGTTGTCCAGCATGTTGCCGGCCCCACCCACTTCACGCGTCGATCGCAGCTTCATGGCAAAGCGGCTGAGCTCTTCGTTAAGGAAACCGCAGTAGGTTGCGAAGTTCTTCCAACCGCCCGGCTTCTTGGTTTCGTGCGAAAGTTGGTGGGCTAATTGGAAGCCAACAGCACGCGCCAAGTGATCACTAATGCCAACCCCGTTTTCGCGGCCGATCTGGTAGGTCGCGACTCGCGTCGAATCGGTCTGAAAGGCCAGGTGTATGAGCCCCAGCATCGCCTGAAGGTAGGCGCGCGATTCGTCAGGCGTCGAGTCTAGCTTCAGCCCTTCCGCGTCAACCTTTGGCAAGGCGACATTCGCCCAGCGCTTCGCCTTCTCAATCTTCTTCTCGGTATCACGGACCGAGTCGAGGTATTCATCAAGCGATTGCTGGTCATGACCAGACAGCTTAGATCGCAACGATCGCGCATCGACGAGCAAGTCATCCAACGCACTCTCATTGAGCGCGAGACGCTTTTGAGCATCGGCATCTCGTTTCACAAACAACGAGTCAAAGATCTTCTTCGGACGATGCGCTGCCGGGATCGCACGACCACGACGATCAAACGACAATGTGTGCGCACCACGGGGAGTACCAGTGCCACCATCCGTTGACATGACCAACGATGCGTAGCGCGTTTGATCACCGACATGCTCGGCGAACTCCTGGTCGAGGGAGATCGAGTTCTTGTAGTCCCCACGGACACCAGTATTGGCTCCCGTCAGGAACTGATCCGCGTTCGAATGGCCATGCACGTTGCGCACCGAAGGGTGCGACATGCCAGACACAATCGTCATGTCTTGGCGAAGTGGAGCAAACGTCTCAAGACACTTCGTGAAGGTGTAGTCTCGCCCGGCACCATGAGGAAACCAGGACCAATCTTTATAGGCCGGGTCTTCGACCAACGGCATCGGCACACCATCTGGCCAATAAACGCACGCGAAGCGCTTACGCTGCGCACGCCGCTCTACACCTGACGCACCCACAAACGACTCGAGCCACGGCAGGGCTAATGCGACAGCCGAGCCGCGAAGGAACCTTCTTCGATCAAGAGATGCGATGTCGATGTTCATGTGCCTTGACTTCATACACTCATGGCGCGGGATTCACTTCGATTGGAACAACTGACTAGTTGCGATCGATGTGATCATGGTAGCAAGTCCGTCACCTTGCTTTCGTGTCTGTGCTGTAATCTCGTCAATTGCCGCACGATCCGCGAAAGTCAGCGGGCGACCCAGTGCAAAAGTTGTCAGTTTAGAAACCAACGCACGGACGAATTGATCCTGGCGATGCTCTAGCAAGAATCGTTTCAGCCCATCGGCGCCAGCGAGTTCCTGCTTGTTGAACAAGACGCTGACGGCATCAATCTGCTTACCCTGTACTTTCGTCCGAAATCGTCCCACGGCATCGAAGTTCTCGAAAGCGATGCCCCACGGATCGATCTTGGCATGGCACGACATGCACGCCGGATCATCCCGGTGGTTCTCGATGCGTTGCTTCAAGGTCATTTTGGCGATCTCGGGGTCCGCCAAATCGATCTCCGGCACGGCCGGAGGGGGCGGCGGTGGAGGATCATTGAGCAACCGCTCCAGCATCCAGACACCCCGCTTCAACGGATGTGAGTCAACTCCATCCGAGTTCATCGCCAACAACCCAGCCTGAGTCAGCAACCCACCGCGACCCTGATCCGAGATCAGTTTTTCTGGCAACTCAACCCGGCGAAACTGCTCACCAGTAACGCCGCTAAAGCCATAGTGCTTAGCCAAGCGCTCATTGCTCATCGTGAAGCTTGCATGCAGAAACTCCAACGCACTGTGATCGCGCTGCATCACTTCGTGAAAGAACGCAACCGGCTCCTGCGCCATAGCCTCACGCAGATTCGCGTTGAAACGTGGAAACGCTTTGCGATCCACGTGCAAGAAATCGAGCAACTCCAAATTGAGCCACTGCCGGACGAAGTGCTTCGAAAGACGCCTCGCCTTCACATCAGCGAGCATTCGCTGCACTTGCCCAGCAAAAATATCCGCGTCACGCAACTGACCATCAGCTGCTAAGCCCTGCAACTCTGTGTCGGGAGTGCTACACCACAGAAACATCGACAACCGGGTCGCTAACTCTTGGTCCGACAAGCCATCACTGACAGACGACACCACATATAGAAAGTTGGGCGACGCGAGCACCGCTGCCAACGTCTCGATCATCGCGTCTTCAAAGCTGTCACACTCACGACGCAGCTTGCGGAACAACCGCACCTTCTGCTTGACCTCACTATCAGTAGCTTCGCGCCGCCACGCCCGAGACATAAATTGCGTCAACACGTCATGGGCATGAGCACTCTCATTCGAATGCTTGCGCTTAGCACCGAAAATCTGTGTATGTGAAGCTGGAGGCCACTGCTCGTAATACGGCGCCGTGACTTCGACGTAATCGATATGGATGTCACCGCTCGTCATCGACGAGTTCACGATCTTGAGGTATTCAGACGGGCTAGGTAGCCCTCCCATCTTTGCTGTCTTACGCACAAGGTTGCGCGGATAGATCTGACTCAGCGGCACATCCCACTGGTAGAACCGCGGCTCGGTTGCTGGCGCATCAACAACGACCATCTCATCGCTAATCCGAAATGAGGCACTCGAGTCATTGCTCGCCTGCCAACCGAACAGCAACTGCATGCCGGGCGCGCTGCCCTGTTCGCTGAATGCGCGCACCCTGACACGCAGCGTGCCCTTCTCCGGTAACTGATCCCCAAGCTCAACGATCAGATTCTTCTGCGGCGGAACAACCGCAATGTGCTGTGACACTGACGGAACATCGACACGCTCCTTCGTCGGCGCCCAGGCGAACTTCGCACCATTGTATCCCCAAGACTGTCGCGCCCTGTGGCCAGTCTCTGGATTGAAGTAGTGCACCCCATTGGGCCGCGTCACGAAGCCTTTTTCCTTCTTCGCTAACTCGGCCTCCAACTTCTCGGGTTCGTCCTTGTGCTTCTTGCGCAAGGACTTGAGTTGGTTGCCTTGCTTCTTCCACTCAATCGTCGCGGCCGACTTCATCGAGACCCCCCAATGAAGCAACTCCGGACGCTCCCCACTTACTGTAGCCAGTTGCAATGCGCGCCGACTCGAATCGAGATACGCGCGAAACTGCATACTCGAGAGGTGCAGCACTTCAGAGCTATTCTGAAACCCCTCCTCCGAAGTTGGGTCAGGCGGCAAGTCCTCAGCAAAGTCGAACGGCAGCCCCAACAGGTCTTGTAGCGCGTAATTGTATTCGTATCGGGTCATACGCCGGAATGACGAATGCTTGGCCGTCGCCCGACGAGTCGAAGACGCCGTTTGAATTTCTGCAGCCAACCACTCGATAACGCGCGCGCGATCATCGTCTGCAAGTTCAACATCGTCCTCCGGCGGCATTTCACCATTGGTCAACACCGCCAGTACTTCCAGCCACCAATCGACATCGTCACCAGAGAACAAATCGGCGTTCAGGGTGTCGATACGCAAGTCACCCTTCTGCTTGTCAGGCCCATGACATTCAAAGCAAGCCTTCGCCAAGACCGGCTGAATCTTGTTTCGAAAGATCTCTAAACTTGGCTTTGGCGCAGCCTCGGCAACACGCGTCGCTACATGCTTTTGGTATGTCGACCGGCGAGCCCCCTCAAGCTTGAGATCCTCAAAAGACTGAGCGGATGCCCTGCCACACAGGAGCGCAACAAGGCAAACGAAGTGGATGGCTTTTCTGACGTCGATCATGATGCGTCGTGCTACCCGTTACAAACGGCGCCATGAGCATACCCTGATGGAGCATCTCTGGCGCTATGCTGCCTGTCATGCGCGCCACCCTTGCTTTCCTCGCAGCAATCTCCGCAACAGCCTGCACAGGATTCGATACACCGGTGTTCAAACACCTAAAATGGCGGGCTATCGGCCCCCGCCTTTGCGGTGGACGGATTGAAGCAATCGCTTCCCATGGCGACAGACTCTATCTAGGGGCTGGTTCCGGCAACCTGTGGCGCAGCGACAACCAAGGCACGACATGGACGCCGATATTCGAACACGAATCAGCATTTGCCATCGGTTCGGTAGCCATTGCTCAGTCGGACCCGGACACCCTCTGGGTCGGCACAGGAGAAGTATTGATGGCCCGCAGCTCGTATGCGGGCACTGGTGTCTTCCGATCCACCGACGCCGGCGCAAGCTGGGAAAATGTTGGGCTGACCGACAGCTTCCACATCGGGCGCATCAGAGTGCACCCTCACAACGCGGACGTCGCATGGGTCGCAGCGATCGGCCACAACTACACAGACAATAAGGAACGCGGCGTATTCCGCACCCGCGATGGCGGCCAAAGTTGGCAGCACGTCTTATCCGTATCACCACGTGTCGGGGCCATTGAAGTCATCCTGCACCCCAACGATGCGCAGGTGCTGT